>PJTT01000712.1_pt1 | contig 15360 bp, 14 predicted proteins | sample 1512261 | NCBI WGS metagenome assembly PJTT01 (sample SAMN08177685, study PRJNA422409) | Soil metagenome, whole genome shotgun sequencing project. | isolation source: Soil (2) enriched on wood chips | place: USA: Madison | collected 2015-01-15
GGGATGGTCGCGGCCTGGATCGGCGACGGGGTTTCGTAGCCGATGGCGCTGACCGCCTGCATGACAGGCTCGGACAGGCCGAGCTGCGAGAACTGCAGCGGCGCTTGGGAAGCTTGGGACATGGAAAACTCCAAAGGCACGGCCATCTGCATGGCAGTGCGATAAAAAAGGGATGGTCCGCGCTTTGGGCGCCCTTCTTATCGCGTGCCCTGGCGCTGCTCGGTCGGAGGAGATTTCACTCACTCAGAGCGGAATGATACCGCACTCTTCCTGAACCATGCGTACAGGAAACCATTCGCATCCCCTTCCGGGCCGCGCTGGCGCACAATACGCGCCCTTCCCGCCCCCTCTCCAGGACACCCACACCATGCAGATCCTCGAATTCGACCTCGACGGCGACTACGTCGAGCTCAAGCAGCTGCTCAAGCTGGCCGACCTGGTCACCAGCGGCGGCGAGGCCAAGATGGTCATCAGCGAGGGCCAGGTCCTGGTCGACGGCGAAGTCGAGCTGCGCAAGGCCTGCAAGATCCGCGCAGGCCAGGTGGTTGAATTCGCCGACAGCCAGATCCGCGTGCTGGCCGCCAGCTGAGCCTGGGGGCCAGGCCCGTTCAGGCCACCCGCTGGGTGAGGTGCGAGGCGATCAGCTGCCGGAACGGCGCCACGCCCTGCGCCACCCGCAGCCCGGCCGCGCGCAGCAGGCGTGCCGGCCGGCGGTCGTCGGTGTACAGGCTGGCAATGGCGTTGGTGGCCTCGTACAGCGGCCGCGACGCCAGCCGGTGGCCGCGCTGGTAGCTGGCCAGCATGCCGGCCGCGGCGATGTCCGCGCCCCGCCGCTGCTGCGCCAGGATGCCCTGCGCCAACCGCTGTGCGCTGGCCAGGCCCAGGTTGAAGCCATGCGCGGTGACCGGGTGCATGCCCACTGCGGCATCACCGATCAGCGCACAACGCTCGCCGACAAAGCGGTGTGCGTACACCCCCACCAGCGGATAGGCCTGCGGCGTGGCCACCGGCTGCATCTGCCCCAGGCGGTGCTCGAAGCACGCGGTGATGGCCTCGCCGAAGCCCACCTCGTCCATCGCCAGCAGTTCCTCGATCTGCCGCGGCGGCAACGTGATGACCGCCGAGGCCTGGCCTTCGTTGAGCGGCAGCAGCGCCATCGTGCGGCCATAGCCGAACCATTCCCACGCGGTGTGGTGGTGATCGCGCTCGACCTGCATGCGGCAGACCAGCATCGACTTGCCGAAGTCGCGCATCTGCGCACCGATGCCGAGCATGCGGCGGGTAGCGGAAAAACGGCTGTCGGCGGCGACCAGCAGGCGGGCATGCAGCTCGCTGCCGTCATCCAGCTTGACCACGTGGCCCTGCGCGTCGGCCTGTACCGCCAGCACCTTACGCCCATCGAACAGTTCCAGCCCCTCCTGGCCCTGCACCGCCTCCCAGGCCGCGCGGCGGATCAGGTGGTTGGGCACCAGCCAGCCCAGCGGCTGGCCATCCACCTGGCCACTGGCGAAGGTCAGCGCGAACGGCGAACCGCCGTTCATCACCCGCGCATCGCGCAGCTCGGCAATCTCGGCGTCGGGCAGGCGCTGCCATAGGCCCAGCTGTTCCAGGCTTTGCCGGGAGGCATGGGTCAGGGCGATCTCGCGGCCGTCGAAGGCGGCCTGCGCCAGCGCCTGCCGCGGCTGCACCTCGACCAGCCCGACCTGCAGGCCACTGCCGGCCAGCGCACGCGCGAAGCACAGGCCCGCCGGGCCGGCACCGACCACCACTACGTCCATCCTGCGCATCCGCGCCTCCTGCCGTTGATCCAGTCGCGCCCAGCATAGCGCCAGGCGCATGACTGGCCTTGATCTGGATCAGGCCCGCGCGCGTATCACAGCAGTGCGAACACCAGCTTGAGCACCGCCACGATCGAGACCACCCAGACCAGGCTGCGCACGTAAGGCACGCCGGCGGCATACAGCGGCAGATAGACCACGCGCGCCCAGAAATAGACCTGCGCCGCCAGCACCGTGGTATCCGTGCTGCGCCCGGCCACCACCACCGCGATCGCGGCGGCGGCGAAGAACGGGAACGTCTCGAAGAAATTGGCCTGCGCCCGTTTCAGCCTTCCCGCCAGCGGGCTCAGTGGCACGTCGGGCGCATCGCGCGCCGACGCGTTCCACTTCATCCCGCGCTCGCGCGTGACCACGGCCGATGCCGCGAAGATGTGCACGAAGCCCAGCAGCATCGCCCACGCCAGCAGTGTCAGCTCGGTGGCCATCAAGGTTCTCCGTCAGGGCGCGGACGCGCGCAGGCTGTAACCGGCCAGGCGCCAGGTCTGGTCTTCGTCGAAGCGGAACGACACCAGTTCGCGCACCGGCTGCGTGCTGTTGGCGAAACGGGTCGGGAAGCTGACATTGATGTACAGCCCCTCCGGCACCGCAGCGCCGGCGGCGTACTTGACCCGGGTGATGGTGGGTTGGCCGCGACCGTTCATCGTGCCCAGGCGCGTGCGGTCGGCCGCAAGCTGGCTGACGAAGGCCGCCTTGGGCACCGCGCGGCGGGCCACGGCCGACGCACCATCCCACAACTCGCCGGCACGGTTGCTGTCGACCAGTTGCGCAGCCATCAGTGCCGCAGCGCTCATGTCGGCATCCTGCTTCTGCACCTGTGCCTGCTGCGCAGCGGTGAGGACCGGCGCAGCCGTGGCCGGCTTGGCGGCTGCCGCTGCAGCAGGTGCCGGGCGCGCCGGAGCCGGCGCGGGCGTGGCCGGCGCGGGGGACTGCGCCAGCGCGGTCATCGGCAGCAGGGACAACAGCAGGAACTTCGGCAAACGCACGCGCTTCATGGACACCGCCGGTTCTAGGGTAGGAACCGCAGTCTACTTCAGCCCGGTGAGAACCCTGTCAGCGCGCGGGTACGCTGGCTTCCACCGTCGCGGCATCGCCCTGCGCGGCCGGTGCGGCACCCTCGCCCGCCGGCTGCTCGGCCACCGGCGGCTTCTCCGGCGGCGCCGGCGGCATGGTCGCCACGTCGATTTCCGAGAGCGGGCTTTCTTCCGGGCACACCTCATCGGGGAAACCGAAGCGCTGCTTCAGCGCCTGGCCGCAGCTGTTGATCGATTCCATGTCCGCGCCTTCGCGCTTGCACTGCTGGTCGAAGGCCACCAGGAAGGCATCCTTGCGCTGCACGAAATCATCGCCGCAGGCGCGCATCTGCTTGATCCGCTCCAGGTCGTCCTGCACCGCATTGGTGCCGTCCAGCCCGTACTGGCGCAGCTCGTCGGGGGTGAGCAGGCGCAGGCTGCGGTTGGGCACGGTCATCATCAGGTCGGCCACGCCCACCGCAACGCCGTTGCGCTGCAGGTAATCCTTCACGTTATCGTAGACCTCGTGCAGCTCGCGGTTGAGCTCGGCGCGCGAGGTGGCCTTGGAGCTGATGCGCATCATCCGGTGGATGCCGACCTTGCCCGACAGCAAGCGGTTGTCGCCCGCCGCCAGCACGAACACACACGCGCTGTGGCAGATGGAGCCCTCGCGCACCCAGATGGTCCAGCCCGACTCACCGATGCTGTCGCCGGCCACGATGGCCGATTCGACCTGGCCACCACTGGAATCCAGATCGAGGATGCGCTTGTGGATCTTCAGCGCGTCGGCCACCACGGCCAGCCGCCACATCATTTCGGCGAAACCGGGGTTGATCTTGCCCTGGTAACGCACGCGCAGCAGCCCGCGCTCGACGCAGGGCTGCAGGGCCTGCTGGACCTGCTCGCGCTGCAGGCCTTCCAGTTCGATGCCATCGCCGCCGTCAGCGGCATAGTCGGTGCCACAGCTGACCCAGGCCTTGCCGTTCTCCAGCTGGGCCTGCGGCCACGGCCGATCGGCACGGCTGCGTGGCGGCGCCACCGGCGGCGGCGGTGCATCGGCCGCATTGATGGAGACCATGTTCTCGCCATCACTGGCCGGCGCCCGCGTCGCCTTGTCGGCGGCGGTCACGTTGCCAGGGTTCTCCAGCTGGCTGCAGCCCGCCAGGGCCAGGCACAACAGGGGCAACCAGCGGAATCTGACGGACATCGGGCAACCGGTTTTCATGGAAACGAGGCCCCCAGTCTACCCGTCCCCGGCACGTATTCAGCGCGCGCCACTGAACCCCTTCTGACCCTGGGGAAAGCGTGTCGACCAACGGTCGACACCTACCGACAGCAGAGCAAGAGCGTGCCGACCAACGGTCGGCACCCACCAACAGCAGCACCCACCAACCGCAGCAGGCACCAACAGCCGCGGGAAACTGTCGAAGGCGGGGTGGGTCCGGTGGCAGGGGTGTGAGCGGCATGGATGCCGCGACCAAGCCCCCATGGATGGGTTCACGGCGTCCCCTGCCACCGGACCCACCCCGCCATCCCACGAATAGCCAGCTTTTGACTTGGACGTTGACGTTGACGCTGCGGGTGCAGGGCTGCAAGCCCTGCCAACAACCCCTCCAACATCCATGTCCGAATCCGGCGAGTATCTGCCCCCGCCCCGCCCTAGACTGGCGCCATGGACACCGCCCCCACCCTCGACCCCGCCGCCTGCGACCGTGCCCGCCTGGCCCGTGACGCGCGCTTCGACGGTGTGTTCTTCACCGCCGTGCGCAGCACCGGCATCTATTGCCGCCCGGTCTGCCCCGCACCGCCGCCGAAGCCGCGCAACATCACCTACTACCCCACGGCCGCTGCGGCCGCCGCCGCGGGCTACCGGCCATGCCTGCGCTGCCGCCCGGAGCTGGCACCGCAGGCGCAGCAGGCGCTGGCCGGGCAGACCGTGCAGCGCGCGCTGGCACTCATCCACGCCGGCTACCTGCAGGAACAGGCCGTGGCCGAGCTGGCCGCGAAGCTCGGCCTGAGCGCGCGCCAGCTGCAACGCCTGTTCGTGGACCACCTTGGTGCCACGCCGGGGCAGATCCATGCCACCCATCGCCTGCTGCTGGCCAAGCAGCTGCTGACCGAAACCACCCTGCCGGTGACCGACGTTGCACTGGCCGCCGGCTACAACAGCCTGCGCCGCTTCAACACTGCCTTCCTGCAGGGCTGCGGCATGGCGCCGACCGCGCTGCGCCGCCAGCATGCGCCGTCGGCAGCCGATGACGGCAGCCTGGTGCTGCGCCTGGGCTACCGCCCTCCGCTGGATTTCCCGCGCATGCTCGCCTTCCTGCGCAAGCGCAGCCTGCCGGGCATCGAACTGATCGGCGAAGGCAGCTACCAGCGGGTGCTGGGCACGCCCGAGCGCCCCACCCTGCTGCGGGTCACCGCGGACCCGAAGCGTCCCGAACTGCGCCTGCAGCTGGGCGCGGTCGATCCACGGCTGATTCCGGACATCGTGCGCCGCGTGCGCCGCGTGTTCGATCTGGATGCGGACCTGCAGCAGGTGCACGCCGCACTGGCCGAAGAGCCGCTGCTGGCACGCGGCATCGCCGAACGGCCAGGCCTGCGCGTGCCGGGCGGCTGGGATGGGTTTGAAGTGGCCGTGCGCGCAGTGCTGGGCCAGCAGGTGACCGTCGCCGCTGCCACCACGTTCGCGCGCCGCCTGGTGGATGCGTGGGGTGCGCACCTGCCGGGCATGCCGGCCGAGTTCGACCGCCAGTTCCCCGCACCGGAGGTACTGGCCGACGCGCCGCTGGAATCCATCGGCCTGCCGCGTACCCGTGCAGCCACCGTGCGTGCCCTGGCCGCGGCGTGCGCCAGCGGCGAACTGGACTTCGGCCCGGGCCAGGCCCTGGACGATTTCGTCGCCCGCTGCGTGGCCCTGCCCGGCATCGGCCCGTGGACGGCGCAGTACATCGCGCTGCGCGGGCTGGGCCAGCCCGATGCGTTCCCCGCCGGCGATCTGGTGCTGCAGCAGGTACTGGGCCACGCCCAGGGCCAGCGCCTGAGCGAACGTGCCACCGAGGCGCGCTCGCAGCCATGGCGCCCCTGGCGGGCCTATGCAGTGCTGCACCTGTGGCATCTGTCCGGCACCTTTGTTGGAGAACCGACATGACCTTGTTGTTCGATCGTTTCGACAGCCCGATCGGCGAGCTGACCATCGCCGGTGACGAGCATGGCCTGGCCCATGTGCTGTTCCCTGAAAACCGCCACCCGGCACGTGGCCGTGGCGACTGGCGGTACGCACCGGGCGCGTTGCCGGAGGCACGCGCGCAGCTGCTGCAGTTCCTGCACGGCGAGCGCAGCACGTTCGATCTGCAGCTGGCGCCGCACGGCACGCCGTTCCAGCTGCGGGTGTGGCATGCGCTGGCGCTGATCCCGTTCGGGCAGACCTGGAGCTACCTGCAGCTGGCGCAGCATCTGGGCCAGCCGACGGCGACGCGTGCGGTGGGCGCGGCGAATGGGCGCAATCCGTTGCCGATCATCCTGCCGTGCCATCGCGTGATTGGCAGCAACGGCGCGCTGACCGGGTTTGGCGGCGGGCTGGAAACCAAGGCTGCACTGTTGCGGCTGGAGCAGCGGCAGGTACCACTGTTTGCCTGAGGGGTGGGTTTTCCGGCAAGGCTGCGCCCTGCACCCGCTCAATGCAACGTCAACGTCAAAAGCCAGAGCGGCATTCTGTGGGTTGGCGGGCCGCTGTTGGTGGGTGCCGACCGTTGGTCGGCACATCTGTCGGATATCGAATGAATTCATCCACGCATGGCGTGGATCTACTGGGACGTGCGGCTGTTGGTAGGTGTCGACCTTGGTCGACACGCGCTTTTGCGCGCCGTGTCTTGGGCACGTCATTGCTGCGGCTTATGATTGCCGGATGACTTCCGTACGCCTGACCTGCTCGCTGGCATTGCTGCTGCCCCTGGCGGCCTGCACGACCACGCCTTCTTCGTCCGCGCCGGTCGCGCGCGCCGACGCGCCGCCGCCGAAACTGCTGCTGGTTTCCATCGATGGCCTGCGTGCCGATGCGCTGGACCGGGGGATCACCCCGAACCTGCAGCGCATCATCGATACCGGCGTGCGTGCGCGCTGGATGACCCCGTCCTATCCGTCGCTTACCTTCCCCAACCACTACACCATCGTCACCGGCCTGCGCCCGGACCACCACGGCATCGTCAACAACAGCATGGACGATGCACAGCTCGGCCGCTTCAGTCTGGGCGACCGCGATGCGGTGACCAACAGCGCCTGGTGGGGCGGCGAACCGATCTGGGTCGGCGCCGAGAAAGTGGGCGTGCGTACCGCGACCACGTCGTGGCCGGGCAGCGAGGCCGAGATCGATGGCACCCGCCCCAGCCAGTGGCAGGTCTACAACAGCAAGGAACCGCTGCAGCAGCGCGCGCGCACCGTGCTGGAATGGCTGGCGCAGACCGATGCCGATGCGCCGCGGCTGACCACGCTGTACATGGAAAACGTCGACAAGGCCGGCCACAACCATGGCCCCGATTCGACCGAATACCGCGATGCGATCATGCAGGCCGACCAGATCATCGGCCAGGTGCTTGATGGCCTGGATGCCGCCGGGCTGGCAGCCAGCACCAACGTCATCGTGGTCTCCGACCACGGCATGGCTGGTGTGGCCGAAGGCCATGTGGTGTCCACCGAATCGATGGTCGATCCCTCCATCGCGCGCAACGTCAGCCAGGGCCAGTCGGTCGGTTTCGCGCCGCTGGCGGGCCGCGAGGCACAGGCCGAGCGCGCCCTGCTGGGCCGCCACGCGCACTACGAATGCTGGAAGAAGGAATCGCTGCCGGCACGCTGGCAGTACGGTTCGCACCCGCGCGTGCCGCCCATCGTCTGCCAGATGGATGAAGGCTGGGACGCACTGCATGCCGAGCGGATCGCCAAGCGCGAGCACCAGGATCGTGGTTCGCACGGCTATGACAATGCCCTGCCGTCGATGCGCGCGGTGTTCGTGGCGCGCGGCCCCTCGTTCCAGCAGGGGCTGGTGATCGATGGCTTCGACAACGTCGATGTCTACCCGCTGCTGGCCCATCTGCTGCAGGTGCCGGCCGCGCCCAACGATGGCAACGCCGAGACGTTGCAGAAGGCGCTGCGTTGAACCACAACGGCCGCCGGGCATGGCCCGGCGCTACCGCGGTGGGTGGCCGCCGGGCATGGCCCGGCGCTACTGCGATGGGTGGCCGCCGGGCATGGCCCGGCGCTACCGGCAGGCCCGAAGGTAGCGCCGGGCCATGCCCGGCGAGCGCAGCGGCACCAATGCCGGGCACAAAAAAAACGCGGCGCCAGGCGCCGCGTTTTTCTTTGGACCTCTACCCGGCCGGATCAGGCCTTGGCAGCAGCCTTCTTCGCCACGGCCTTCTTGGCCGGAGCCTTGGCCACGGTCTTCTTGGCAACCGGGGCACCGGCGCCTACAGCGACCTTGCTCGCGGTGTGCGAACGGGCGTTGCCGTAGCTGGCGTTGTAGCGCTTGCCCTTGGCGGTCTTGCGGTCACCCTTACCCATGTCTTCAACTCCTAAAGTGTGAAATCTGGTTACCCCGTGCTGACACGGGTTCGGCGGGGCCGTCTTGCTGGACGCCCCCGCGCACGATCGGAAAGCCTAACACGACGCGCCTAGTGCGCGCAGCTGGCGTCATGGACGTGGACGTGGTTCAGGCGCAGGTTGACCAGGTGGGCCACGCCCACCAGCAGGCCGCCGAGGGTCATCACCACCGCGTGCGGCACGGCGTTGTGATGCAGCGCGTCGACCAGCACGCCCGCCCACAGCGCGACCAGGCCCGGCAGCAGGAAGCCCAGCGCGCGCAGCGCACCATGGCGGCGGTAGCCCATGACCAGGCTGAACAGCCCGAGCAGGGTGACGAACACCACCAGGGTCATTTCCACACCGTCGCTCAGCCAGAACGAAAGGCCCAGCGAGGGGGCGATCGCCAGCAGCACCGGGATCACCGCGCAGTGCACGGCGCACAGCATCGAACCAGTGGCGCCGAAGCGGTCGAGCAGGCGGCGGAAGGAGGAGGACAGGGACATGACTTCCAGCAGGGTCGGCGAATCGTTATGGAATAATATAACATCCGTCCCCGACCCGCACGGTTTCCCTCCCCCTGTCCCACGACGGGATACGTGCGCCACCCGATTGATACAATGTAACAAAGGAAGCACCGGATGCCCTCTCACGCCCCTCGTTTCAAGCCACATTCGCTGGCCATCGCCCTCGCCGCCCTGCTGCCGTCGGCCGCTTTTGCCGCCGCCGACCAGGACAACCATCGTGACCGCCACCTGACCGAGCTGTCGTCAGTGCAGGTCACCGCCTCCCCGCTGCAGGGCGATGCCGAGTCGCTGGCGCGCCCGGTGGACGTGCTGGCCGGCGAGCGCCTGGACGAGCAGAAGGCCGGCACCTTGGGTGACACCGTGGCCAAGCTGCCCGGCGTGCAGAGCACCTTCTTCGGCCCCGGCGTCGGCCGCCCGATCATCCGCGGCCAGGAAGGCCCGCGCGTGGCCGTGCTGTCCAACGGCATGGGCAACATGGATGCCTCCACCGTCAGCGCCGACCACGCCACCAGCATCGAACCCTTCCTGGCTGACCAGATCGAAGTGCTGAAGGGCCCGGCCACCCTGCTGTTCGGCAGCGGCGCCATCGGCGGCGCGGTGAACGTGGTCGACGGCCGCATCGCCCGCGAACTGCCGGACCGCCCGCTGAGCGGCCGCGCCGAACTGCGTGGCAACTCGGTCAACGACGAGCGCAGCGGCATGTTCCGCCTCGACGGTGTCAGCGGCAATGTCGTGCTGCACGTCGATGGCCTGGTGCGCAACGGCGATGACTACCGCATCCCCGGCTACGCGGTGATCGACAGCCTGGAAGACCACCACGAAGACCATGACCACGACCACGCGGGCGAGGAAGGCGAAGAGCCGCGCCGCGGCCGCCTGGACAACAGCTCCATCCGCACCCGTGCCGGTGGCGTCGGTGCCACCTGGCTGGGCGAAGGCGGTTACTTCGGCGTGTCGGCCAGCACCTACCGCACCAACTACGGCATCCCCAACGGCGCCCACGTGCATGCCGATGGCGATGACCACGACCATGACCACGACCATGGCGACGAGGAGGAGGAAGGCGACGAGCACGACGTCCGCATCGACATGGTGCAGAACCGCTTCGAGACCAAGGCCGGCATCTACAACCCGGTGTCGTTCCTGAAGAACGTCAACGCGCGCGTGGCCTACACCGATTACGAGCACGTGGAACTGGAGGCCGGCACGCCGTCCACCCGCTTCACCAACCGTGGCATCGAGACGCGCGTGGAAGCCGTGCAGCAGCAGATCGGCGGCTGGGACGGCGCCTTCGGCCTGCAGTTCGGCAACAGCGATTTCGGCGCCAAGGGTGAAGAAGCCTTCGTGCCGGACACCAACACGAAGAACGTCGGCCTGTTCGTGCTGCAGGAAAAGCAGTTCGGCCCGTTCAAGCTGGAACTGGGTGGCCGCCACGACCAGGTCAAGCTGGACCCGACCGGTGACTACCGCCGCCGCAAGTTCGACGCCACCAACCTGTCCGCCGCCGGCATCTGGAAGCTCAACGATGCGGTCGACCTGCGCATCGGCGTGGACAGCTCCGAGCGTGCGCCGACCAACGAAGAGCTGTATGCCGCCGGTGCGCACATCGCGACCCGCTCGCTGGAAATCGGCGACGCAGACCTGAAGACCGAGCGCGGCCAGCGTGTCGAGCTGGGCATCCACACCCACAGCGATCGCCTGGACTTCTCTGCGGCGATCTACCAGACGAAGTTCAAGGACTTCATCTACCTGGCCGACACCGGCATCACCGAAGGCCTGCCGGTGCGTACCTGGACCCAGCAGGATGCGGTGTTCAAGGGTGCCGAGGCCGAGGCGCTGGTGCACCTGTTCGAAGGCGGCGCCGGCGACTGGGACCTGCGCGTGTTCGGTGACTACGTGCAGGCCAAGCTGGACGGCAACGGCAGCCGTACGCTGGACATCGCCGTGCCGCATGGCGACCACAACCACAACTACAGCGTGGACCTGGCCAACACCGGCTACCTGCCGCGCATCGCCCCGGCCCGCGTCGGCGCCGACCTGCGCTGGGCGAAGGACGGCTGGCGCGCCTCGGTCGGCGCGGTGCGCTACAGCCGGCAGAAGGACGTGGCCCAGAACGAGGAGCCGAGCAACGGCTACACCCTGGTCGATGCGCACTTCGCCTACCGCTGGGACCGCAGCGACAGCAACAGCTACGAGGTGTTCCTGGATGGCAGCAACCTGACCAACCGCGAAGTGCGTCCGCATACCTCGCTGCTGCGTGACTACTCGCCGCTGCCGGGCCGTGGTGTCGCCTTCGGCATCCGCGCCTACTTCTGATCGGTCATCCACGCATGGCGTGGGTCTACTGACCCCAGCCAAGCATTTCCTGGCGACGTTCATCGCCGTTCTCTCCCGGGGGCCTTCATGGCCCCCGTTTTTTATGCGCGCGCTCCCGGCACCGCGATCTTCACGCCGCATTTACAAAGATGTGCGTAGAGCAACAAACGGACAATCCCGTCACTCAACGTCTCGCCAACCGGACATATTTGTCCGATACTGAAGCCATGACCACCCAACGTGCTGATGCTGCTGCCCGCCGTGCCCTCATCCTCGATGCCGCCGACCATGTGTTCGGCCAACACGGCGTTACCGCGCCACTGGACCTGGTGGTTGAACGCGCCCAGGTGGGCCGCGCGACCCTGTACCGCAACTTCCCCGACCGCACCGCCCTGATCCAGGCGCTGCTGCAGCGGACCGTGGACCGCATCCGCCGCCAGGTGGAACAACTGGGCGACCGCGATGACGCCCTGTTCGAGGTCTTCGAAGGCATGGCCCAGCGCATCATCGACTCGCCGGCGCTGGCCGATTACTGGCGCGCGGTGGATTCGGACGTGGCGGCCATGCGCATTGCCCGCGAAACGGTGCGCGACCTGCTGGAAGCCCCCATCGCCCGCGCCAAGGCCGCCGGCCTGTGCCGGCCCGACCTGGAAAAGACGGATATTTCACTGATCTCGGGCATGCTGGGCGCAGCCCTGCGTGGCAAGACCCGCGAGGAGCGCGCCCACCTGGCCGGGCGTGCCCTGCAACTGCTGCGCGGCGGCCTCCAGGGAGCAGCCAACCAGGGGCGCTGATGGTCCAGCCGTATCTCAAGCCGGTTCCGGACTGGGAGGAGCACGAGAAGCCGACCATGCCCGGTTCGGCCTCGATGCCCTGGCATCCTCCGTACCGCCGCGCGGCCTATGCGCTGGTGTCACTGCTGGTGGCCATCACCGGCGGCCTGGGCAATGCGCTGGTCACCGCCAACCTGCCGTTCCTGCAGGGCCAGCTCGCGCTGACGCCCACCCAGGGCAGCTGGCTGGTGGCCGCCTACGCGATGGTCAATGTCACCGCCAACCTGCTGGCCTTCAAGTTCCGCCAGCAGTACGGCATCCGCCTGTTCGCCGAAATCGGCCTGGGCCTGTATGCGGCACTGGCGGTGCTGCACCTGTTCGTGGGCAGTTTTGAAACCACGATGCTGACCCGCGCCGCCAGCGGCTTTGCCGGTGCGGCCTGCTCGACGCTGGGCACGCTGTACATGCTGCAGGCGCTGCCGCGGCGCTTCACCGGCAACCTGCTGGTGATCGGCGTGGGCCTGTCGCAGCTGGCGGTGCCGATCGCCTGGATCGTCTCGCCGGCACTGGTCGATACCGGCCAATGGCACCAGCTGTATTCGTTCGAGGCGGGCCTGGCGTTGTGCGCGTTCGCCGCCGTGGTGCTGCTGAAGCTGCCGCCGGGCGTGCAGATCAAGGCCTTCGAGCCGCTGGATTTCCTCACCTTCGCCCTGCTGGCACCGGCCGTTGCACTGCTGGTGGTGGTGCTGGCGCAGGGCTACACGCGCTGGTGGTTGAACACGCCGTGGCTGGGCTGGGCGCTGGTGGCCTCGATCGCGCTGGCCACCACGGCCCTGGTCATCGAACACTACCGGCGCAATCCGCTGCTGCAGATCCGCTGGCTGTCGACGTTGCCGGTGCTGCACTTCATCGTCGGCGCGTTCCTGCTGCGCTTCCTCACCACCGAACAGTCCTACGGCGTGGTCAACCTGATGCGCACCCTGGGCATGGGCCCGGACCAGATGCGGCCGCTGTTCGTGGTGATCCTGGCCGGGGTGATCGTCGGCATCGCCGGTGCCTCGCTCACCTTCGGGCCGAAGCGGCTGATCGCACAGCTGCTGATGGCCATCCTGCTGCTGGGCACCGCCGCGTTCTTCGACCAGAGCCGTACCAGCCTGGACCGGCCGCACGACTTCTACATCAGCCAGTTCCTGGCCTCGATCGGTGCCGGCATGTTCATGGGCCCGCTGATCATGCTCGGCATCTCCGCCGCGCTGAAGCAGGGCGTGGACCACATGATCACCTTCCTGGTCACGCTGTCGATCACCCAGACCCTGGGTGGCCTGGCCGGTTCGGCCGTGCTGGGTACGTTCCAGCTGCATCGCGAGCAGCTCTATTCCAGCGCCATCATCAGCCAGCTCGACCCCGCCGACCCGGTGGTCGCGCAGCGCCTGCGCATCCAGCAGCAGATCTACGCCGCGCAGATCACCGATCCGGTGCTGCGCAGCGCACAGGGCACTGCGCAGCTGGCGCAGACCGCGCGCCGCGAAGCCAACGTGCGCGGCTTCAATGATGTGTTCACCCTGAGCGGTTGGCTGGCGATCGGCTTCCTGTGCTGGTTGCTGCTGCTGTCGCTGCGTACCGCCATCCTCAAGCAATGGCACAAGCGCCACCCGTCACCGCCCGTTGCGGCCCACGCCGCCCCGCCCCACTGAGCCCGCCGCCATGTCCCCGCTACCGCCCCGCTCCGACAGCGACGCCCCCGACAATGTCAGCCCGCCACCGCCGACCGACGCGGCACCGGCGCCCACGCCCGCCGCACCGGCGGCGGCACCGAAGTACCTCAAGCCCAGCGCGCGCAGCGTGGTGGTGATGGTGGTGGTGGCACTGCTGGGCATCGCGCTGATCCTGCGCGCCTGGAGCCTGTGGCCATTCACCAGCAGCGTGATGGTCACCGACAACGCCTATGTGCGCGGGCAGATCACGGTGATGGCGCCGCAGGTGGCCGGCTATGTCACCGAGGTGCTGGTGAAGGACTTCCAGCACGTGAAGAAGGGCGAGCCGCTGCTGCGCATCGACGACCGCATCTACGCGCAGAAGGTGGCGCAGGCCGAAGCGGCGCTGGACAGCGCGCGCGCGGCGCTGGCCAACTCGGACCAGTCGCAGGCGCAGAACCGCGCGCAGATCGCCTCGGCGCGCGCCACCCTGTCGTCCGGCCAGGCCGAGCTGCAGCGCTCGCGCAACGAGGCCAAGCGTTACGAGGAGCTGGCGGCGCAGCAGCTGGTCTCGATCAACGACCGCGACAAGTTCCGCACCACCCAGGCCTCGGCACAGGCCAGCGTGCAGCAGTCGCAGGCACAGATCCGCATCGCCGAAGAGACGCTGGTATCGACCCAGGTCGCGCGCAAGAGTCTTGAAGCGCAGGTCGAGAGCGCACAGGCGCAGCTTGAACTGGCACGCATCGACCTGGCCAACACGGTCATCCACGCCCCGCGCGACGGGCAGATCAGCGAGGCCAGCGTGCGCGTCGGCCAGTACGTGGCGGCCGGCTCGCAACTGCTGTTCCTGGTGCCGGAGGCGCTGTGGGTGGTGGCCAATTTCAAGGAAGGCCAGACCTGGCAGATGCGTATCGGCCAGCCGGTGACGTTCTCGGTGGATGCGTTCAAGGGCGAGCGCCTGCACGGGCACGTGGAGCAGATCGCGCCGGCCACCGGTTCGGAGTTCAGCGTGCTGCGTCCGGACAATGCCAGCGGCAACTTCACCAAGGTGGTACAGCGGTTGCCGATCCGGATTTCGATTGATCCGGGGCAGGAACTGGCGGCGCGGCTGCGGCCGGGGATGTCGGTGATCGCGCGGGTGGACACCGCGGCGGAGCCTGCGGCGACACCGGCACCGGAACCGGCGCGGTAGAGTCGACTGTCAGTCGACTGCTCTGCTGCCCGCCGAACCGCGCGGCTTCGCCGGAGGCTGCGAACGGCGGAGCCCCTCGTGGCTGATCGTTGCGGTTGGATTGCTGGATGGGCCGGGTGGGTGGGGCAGTCGGGACACGCCGTGAACCCATCCATGAAGTGACCCCCTAAAGTTGGACAGGTGGGGGGCTAGGCGGCCAGCGCGACCTGCTCCCGGTACTTTACCGGGCTCAAGCCTTTTAATTTCAGGCGGATACGGTCTTCGTTGTAGTACCGGATGTACTCCACCAGCCCAGCTTCCAGGCTTTCGCTGCTGTCAAAATTGTTCAGGTAGAAGAATTCCGACTTCAGCGTCCCGAAGAAACTCTCCATGGCCGCGTTGTCCAAGCAGTTTCCTCGGCGGGACATGCTCTGTTTCAGCGAGTGTTTCGCAA
>PJTT01000713.1_pt1 | contig 15284 bp, 13 predicted proteins | sample 1512261 | NCBI WGS metagenome assembly PJTT01 (sample SAMN08177685, study PRJNA422409) | Soil metagenome, whole genome shotgun sequencing project. | isolation source: Soil (2) enriched on wood chips | place: USA: Madison | collected 2015-01-15
GTACCCGTAGGTGCTGCCGAGCAGGTGCGCATTACTCTGGCCGAAGCCATGACAACGCGCGGTGCCGCTATTCCGTTCGATGTAGCCAGTAATCCCGAGTTCTTGAAGGAAGGCGCTGCTATTAAGGATTTTATGAATCCTGATCGCATTGTTATTGGTGTGGATAGCGAAAGGGCTAAAAGCGTATTGGATACATTATATCGTCCTTTTCTGTTGAATGGTTTCCCATTGATCTATATGGATATCCCATCGGCAGAGATGACCAAATATGCTGCCAACGCCATGCTGGCCACCCGCATCAGTTTTATGAATGATATTGCCAACCTCTGCGAGCGACTGGGAGCTGATGTAAATATGGTGCGCAAGGGTATAGGCAGCGACCCACGCATTGGTGCCAAGTTTTTATACGCAGGTGTAGGTTATGGTGGTTCTTGTTTCCCTAAAGATGTAAAAGCGTTGATTAATACAGGAGCCCAAGCAGGCTATCCATTGCAATTGCTGGAAGCGGTAGAGGCTGTAAACGAAAAACAGAAAGAAGTACTCTTCCATAAAATGCAGGACTATTTTGAAGGCCAATTGGCAGGCAAGGTTGTAGCAGTATGGGGATTGGCCTTTAAACCCAATACCGACGATATGCGCGAGGCGCCGAGTTTGCGGTTGATAGAGCTACTACTACAGGCCGGTGCACTGGTGCGGGCACACGACCCGGTAGCCATGCCCGAAGCCCGACATATTTTAGGTGATACAGTAACCTGGTGCAAAGATATTTATGAAACAGCAACCGATGCCGATGCAATTGCATTGGTAACCGAGTGGAACGAATACCGCCTGCCGGACTGGACAGCGATTAAAAATAGCATGAAAGGTAATGTAGTGTTTGATGGAAGGAATGTCTATGGGGGGGAGAGTTTGAACGACATGATTCTAATTAAAATCGGATTTGTCAATAAAGAAAGGTCAACTTTAAAGAAATGTCTATAAAAGCGCTCATTAAGACAACATGTGAAAGCAAAATGTTCTATAATTCTATTTGGGCAATATTCGGTTCTTTCATTTCTAAATTTTTGAATTTTGGTGCTTTCTTATTGATAGCGAGAAATCTGGGGCCAAATTTGTTTGGTACGTTTAACGTAATCCAAACAACTGTAGGAATGTTTGGAACTGTTGCAGGGTTGGGAATGGGTTTGGCTGCCACGAAGCTGGTAGCCGAGTGGAAGGTAAAAAATAATGATATTACAGGGCAAATAATCAGCGACCTATATATTCTCTCTTTTTGCTTTGGTATTGTAGTTACATCAATAACATTAGTATTCTCCTATTGGGTATCGGCTTCTTTGCTAGATAACAGCAGTTTGTTTCCTTTATTACAGATAATGTCAGGTGTAATTTTGTTTGATTCAGTTAACGGGGTACAAAATGGAATTTTGACAGGAATGGAGGAATATAAATTGTTGACTAAAATAAACTTCTACACAGGTATTTTAGGTGCAGCTTTTTTAGTGGTAGGTACATCCTATTTTGGTATTGATGGTCTTGTCTGGTCGATGTTTGTTTTTAGAGCAACTACATGCATATTTACGTATATCGTCATAAAATTAGAAACTAGAAAAAAGGAGATAGTGGTGAGGATGTCTTCTAAATTGAAACATTTAGGGAAGATATTCAAAGTCGGGCTTCCAACTTTCTTAACAAATTTGACTACCACGCCAGTTTCATGGATTTGCACTACCTTGTTTGCTAGTCAGCCAATGGGATATCAGCATTTGGGGAATTACAACGCTACAAACCAATTGAGGCAGTTTGTCGCATTTCTGCCAGACAGTGCGGGGAGGATAGCAATCCCTAGACTGGCTGGCAGTCACGCTGCGAGTGATACAAAAACATTTAACAAGATGGCGATAAAATCCACGATGTTTAACTTCGCACTGTCGGTAATTCCAGCCATCTTTGTTTTCTTAGTCTCCCCCTTATTTATTAGTTATATGGGAGAGGGTTATATGATTAGTCAAGAACTTATAACAACAGTTTTAGTTACAGGCATACTAGTCGCAGTTACGAATTCGGTTGGCTATATATTTATTTGTTCTAATCTATCTTGGTTCGATTTTGGAATGCGTATAGGATGGGCTATAGCAGTATTAATAAGCTCGTTACTTCTAAAACATAAAGGAAGTATTGGATTTGCAAGTTCTTTTCTAATAGGATCCTTCGCATACCTAGCACTTCAGTTGTTATTTCTGGTATACATAAATTTAATCAGAAAGACATGAAAATATTAATAAATTATTCAGATTGCTCTTTTTTGCGTCAGCAACAGTTCAACTCCAAAACTGGAAAAAAGTACGGCGGTTTCGATAAAATAATATCTTTTAGCCCAGAAGATATTGATTCAGATTTTCGCAAAAAAAACGAATCAATTTTAGTTTCAAAACGAGGAGCTGGGTCTTGGCTCTGGAAGCCTTATTTTATATATAAAACATTGATGGATATGAAATTAGATGACTATCTGTTTTATTGTGATTCTGGTGCATACTTCGTAAAGAGTATTGACCATCTGATATCTTTTGCTGAAGCGAAACAGGAGACAATTCTCGCCTTTGAACAGCCTTTATTAGTGTGTCAATATTCAAATAAAAAAGTTTTGGATCTTTATTGTTCGGACTACAACGCAATCTTCGACAACCAAGTATTGGCTGGCTACATTCTTATAAAAAATAGTGAAAGAACGAAAGAGGTAATAAAAGAGTGGTTGGATTTGTGTCAAGAAAAAGATTTACTTATGGATAATAGAGGAAATGAGAAGTTTGGTTTCATTTCTCACAGAGAGGATCAATCAATTCTTAATTTAGTACTTTGGAGATACAATATTAAAAAATATAGAGATATATCGCAATATGGAAATCTACCAGCTAAGTATCTCAAATATGGTGTTGCCGTAAGAGGTTTTTCATATGCAAAATTTTTAAATTATGGCTCTGACTACCCTACCATTCTACACCTCTATAGGAAAGGAAAACTGTATAGTTATTTCCCTAGGTTGTTTTTTAAATGTAAGTTGAGGATGGAGATGTTTCTATCCAAGCTATTATTAGGTTTTTAACTATTTAACATGAATATACTTGTCTACGATTTATATATATCAGGGCACCATCCTGAATTTTTGCTACATCTTTTGAAACAAATTGTATCTGATGAAAGTAATAAAAATATTTATTATTTTTTAATAAATAGTAAGATTAGAGAAAATTTCCCTGATATATTTGAAATGTGCATTAGAAGCAAACGTATCGTTTTGATAAGTCCGACAGACGAAGAGACCTGCAAAGCATTAACTGGACGAATGATAAAACAGTCGTTTTCTCAACTGAGATTGGCGCAGAAATATGCAGAGTTGTACCATGCGAAGAAGATTTTATTCATGCATATAAATATTCTCCAATTCGGTATCTGTTTCACACGGCCTAAAATTGATATGGCTGGAATCTTACTTGGGCAATTTACTCGACAGGCGTTTCAAACAACAAAAGATAAGTTGAGGTACATTAGACGCTTCGCTTTAACTTGGATACTCACGAAGAATAGAAGATTGAAAGACGTCTATATTTTAAATGATGTTAAGAGTTGTGAATCGTTAAACATAAAATTCAATACTAGCATTTTCAAGAATCTTCCTGATCCTATACCTGATATGTCTATTAGTGAAAAAATTGATATTAGAAGAAATTTTGAAATTCCAGCTGACAATTTAATTTTCCTCCATTTCGGTGTTTTAGATAGACGTAAAGGGACATTAGATATTATTGAAGCGCTTCAGATGATCTCTAAAGCAAAACAGAGATTTGTCACTGTTATCATCGCGGGGAAGCCTTCTTCAGAGGATATTAATACACAAATAAAAGAACAGATAGGGATTTTGAGAAAAGGTGCCTCTTTTTGCCAAGTCGTATATATTGAACACTATGTATCTAATGATTTCAAAAACAATCTTTTTGAACAATGTGACATAGTGTTGATGCCCTACAAGAATGTGGAGGCTTCAAGTGGAGTGTTAGGTCAAGCAATTGCTTCAAATAAAAATGTTATTTTACCTAATTATGGTCTTCTAAAAGACCTCGCTACGAATGCTGGAACTGGTTATTTTTTGAAGGATGACAATATTAATACATTGGCCTTAGCTATTGAAAAAGTGGAATCAAACGAAGTGAATAGTAGTGTAAGGATGAAATATGTTGAGGAACATACTCCAGAGATTTTTGCTACCACGCTTTTATAAATTGTAATGCAACTTATTAGAAATTTGTATATTAGAGCTAACATTGGAATTGCCTTGTCTGTGGTTGGGGTTCCTCTTGGAATGTATTTTAACTACTTTTTCCCGCAAATAAGATGGGCACCCGTCTTTATGGTATTGTCAATATTATTTGTCATAGACATACGTAAAATTTCAGACATCCGTAACTGGCGAATGCCCCAAATTGGACGAATCTTGCTATTTTTTCAATTACTTATGATAATTTACGGATGGATTTCGGAAAATCTAACTGCCCAATATATGTCCTTCCATTTGTTCATCATAATCATGATAATAGCATTTTCCTCTCTTAAGAAATTTACGTTAGGTCGGTCAACTATTCTTTATATATCTCTGATTTCATCTTTTTGTTCTTTATTGGGCGCTGTTACACTTTACAATGGTCTCGTCGTCGGTGATGATGCTTGGCAACTACGTCAAGATAATGAAGACTATGCTTTGGAATCTTTTACCGTCGCTTGGGGGTGTCTTATAAATTTCGCGAGCACAATATTCTTTTTGAGTAATAAAAAAATAAAACAAAGCTTGATAGCATTGTTTTTTATTTTTCTCGATCTATACGTTATATTATATACTTCGAAAAGAACACCATTAGTTGTACTTATCCTAATGTTAGTAATATTTCTCTACAACAAGAAAGCTGTGCGCTTCAATGAAATATTTAAGGCTCTCTTAATTAGTATATCTGTGGGGATGCTATTGTATCTAAACTTTAGTCAAGTTGAGCTGAAGGTAGATACTTTTATTAAAGATTTTTATTACGGTGTCCTAAATATCCTCGGAGATCAATCTATTAGTGATTCCTCTGGATCTGGGATTGCACGCTACAATTTCCGAGTTTGGACCTACGATTATATTCATAACAACTTTGCCTTTTTTAACTACATTTTTGGTGCCGGATATATGACAATGTGGATAGATAATCCAGTTTTGCAATCTTACCTTGATATGGGTATATTGGGCATATTTTTATATATATTAATTGTTTTGTTATATCCATTGTCAAAGTTGAAGAGCGGTAAGATGGGGGGCGATATGGGATTGTTCTGCACCATGTTGTGCATCCACGGAATCGTCAGTGCTTTTAGTTCAGGAAACCCCTATATATATGTCAAGTACTTACCTGTTGTGCTACTAATGTATTCGATCTGCAATAATAAATTTGCAAAACATAAAAACATAAAATTAAGGAGTTGATAAAATGATTACTATATTGCAACCTCATATCCCTCATTACAGAGAGGACTTTTTCATAGAATTGTCTAAGAAATGGAGGTTAAATTTATTTTGCTACGACGTTAGCGCGTCCAAATCAGATAATTTTAGTTCCGCAAATATCCCCGTTAAAAAAATTAAATGTGTAAAGGCCGGACCTTTTATGGCCTATAATCCATTTTCTATTTTAACCTCGGAATGCAAATGTCTGATTTTGATGCTCAATTTTGGACATCTAACAACTTGGCTATTAATTCTTACAAAAATTTTCCACAAAAAGAAAATAATATTATGGGGCCATGGTATATCGGTTAAGCGTTATATGAGTGAGCTCAAATCTCCAAGCATGTTGCTAAGGTGGATGATTTGGTTATCGGATGGAGTTTTTTTTTATACAGAGAAAGAACTAGCGATTTGGAAGCAAAGAATGCCTGATAAACAAATGGTCTCGCTGAACAATACTATATCGAAAGTTGAAGAATTAGTAAACCGTCGACAGATAGATATAGCGACGCTAAAAAAGAAATATTCAATACACCAAAATTTTGTATTAATCTACTGCGCCAGATTCAACAATTCTTACCGTAGAGTTGATCTATTAATTCAGGCCATGAAAACATTAGATCCCACCAAATTTGCTTTTATTGTCATAGGGGGAGGGAAGCTCAAGCCAGATTTTACAATGTACGAAAACGTATACGATTACGGAGAAGTTTACGAAAAGCATAAAAAGGATGAACTGTTTCAAATGGCAAATGCATATTACCAGCCCGGTTGGGTAGGACTGTCAATTGTAGAAGCAATGGCTTATGGTAAACCAGTCCTAACATTTTCAAGGAGCGTTCATTTAAAGCAATGTGTCGAATTCGCCTATATTAAATCTGACTTTAACGGTATCGTTTTTGATGACTTCGAACAATTTTTACAAATACTACCCAAATTGTCGACTGAATTAGTAGATACCATGGGAAAGAATGCTATCGAATTCGTAACGAAACATTTATTGATGTCAAATATGATTAATAAGGCGGATGAACTATTAAAATGCTTGATGGATGATGAAAAAGTATAGAAATGAATCAATCGATTTCCTGAGATTATTCTGCTCATTTGGAGTCATCGCACTTCATCTTTATTGTGATACACCTGCGTCCGAGATGATTAATGCGTTCTTTTGGCCGATATGTGTGCCTTTTTTCTACGTTACATCACTTGTCTACTTTATTTCAAATTTAAAGCTAATGAGTGTGGGAGAAGTTTTGCTAAAAAATTTTAAGCGACTACTTGTTCCTTATTTTGCATGGACTTTAATCTATGTAATGCTTTTTCAAATACAAGGCTTACTAACTGGAAAATTAAGGCCGTTGAGTCTGTGGAGGGTTGTTCTTTATGGGGAAAGTTCGGTTCAGCTATATTTTTTACCTACATTGTTCATTCTTCAGATTTTGACGATATCAGTTTATCTGCTTTTTGTGCTGAAAAAACGAATATTACTCGCTAGCTTTCTTCTTTCCGTCGCAGTCATATATATATATATTGGAGATTATTTCAATTGTTTTGGAGTTGCGCATACAGGTCAGATATTCGGGTTTGTAGTGTATATAACTTTTTCACTATTTGTTTCAATGAGGAGCTCAATGATTACGAATCGTTCTAGCTTAACAATAGGATCGTTTTTAGTTATATCATCAATATGTTTAAATATGATTGGAAAAAATATCCAATTTTTGGACTACTCTATGATTCTTCCTTTAGCAGGCGTAGGACTATTTTTAGTTGGCTTTGGAATGCAAGATGTAAGATTCAATAAACACATACTGTCACTTTCGAGTTTATCGTTTGGAATATATCTCGTTCACATCGTATTTTTAGAAGGCATGCAATTTCTTCTCCAAAATGTCATGAGTACTGATATATATTACAACTTCATTAATAAATTGCTTTTAAGCTCGGTTCTACTCGTTTTTTCTGTAGGTAGCATTATGTTAATTCAAAAATTTGATTTCGCTAAAAAATACTTGTTAGGAGAATATTAAACATGACCATTTTACACGTAGTAGCAAGTATGAATCCTCAGTTTGGTGGAGTGTGTCAAGCCGTTAAGACAATTATTATGGGTACCGCAAAATACGCTCTCGAAAGCGAAGTGGTATGCCTGGACAGTCCGCAATCCGATTTCTTTAAGGAAGATGGTATTTTTAAAATTCACGCCTTAGGAGCAGGCAAAACATGGGCTTATCATCCCGCGTTGGCGGCGTGGCTGGTCGAGCATTTGGCTGAATACGACGCGGCCATTATTCATGGCCTTTGGCTATACACCGATTATGCAGCCATGAAAGCTTTTTTGCAGCTGCGTAGTAAAGGGATAAAAGCCAAGATATTTGTAATGCCACATGGCATGTTGGATCCTTGGTTTCAGCGAGATAAAAGCAGAAAACTTAAAGCACTACGTAATGAAATATACTGGCGATTAATAGAACGCAAAGTAGTGAATAGCGCAGATGGCTTGCTATTTACCTGCGAACAGGAATTGCTGCTGGCGCGGGAAACTTTTAAAGGTTACCGCCCCAAAAAGGAATTGAACATTGGCTATGGCATACAGGCTCCGCCGGTTTATACCGATGATATGCGGCCGGCGCTGAACAAACCTTATCTATTATTTTTAAGCAGAATCCACAGCAAAAAAGGGGTGGACTTGTTGATTGCAGCCTACCTGCAATTGGAGGCGAGTGGCAAGGATATCCCGGATCTGGTCATAGCTGGGCCTAAAGATGGCCCTTATGCGCAAACGATGACAGAACAAGCAAATCAGTCAAAGCGCATTCACTTTGCAGGTATGCTACAAGGTAAAGATAAATGGGGGGCTTTTTATGGTTGTGAAGCCTTTATTCTGCCAAGTCATCAGGAAAATTTTGGGATTGCAGTAGTAGAAGCGATGGCCTGCGGTAAGCCGGTGTTGATCAGCAATCAGGTAAATATCTGGCGGGAGATTGCAGCCGGGAAAGGCGGCTTGGTAGCACCAGACACTTTGGAAGGAACTTATGAGTTGTTAAGCAATTTCACGGAGATGTCTAAAACAAGGCGCAAGGAAATGGGTGCATCGGCAATGCGGGTGTACCAACAAGAATTTACCATTGCGCAAGCAGCGGAAAATATGAAAACAGCCATAAAAGAGGGTACAAATGATTGATAACGAATACAACGTCGATACTTATACAGGTGCTTCGTTCTCGCTGCAAAACCGGCTGATGCGAGTAGTATGGAGCATAGTGTATCTACTCCTGTTCCGCTTTTCGCCAAGGCCATTCCACGCATGGAGATCTGTGCTGCTGCGTGTTTTTGGTGCCAAGGTAGGCAAGCGGGTGCATGTGTACCCCGCCGTAAAAATCTGGGCTCCCTGGAACCTCGATCTGGCCGACGAATGTGGAGTAGGCAATGGCGCAACACTTTATAGCCAAGGCAAAATATATATAGGTTATCGCGCCATCATCTCGCAGGGCGTGCATCTATGTGCTGGCACACACGATTATACAAAGAAAGGGCACCCTTTGGTGACTGCACCTATAAAAGTGGGCGCACATGCATGGGTAGCTGCGGAAGCGTTTGTTCATCCAGGTATCACTATTGGAGCGGGTGCGGTCATTGGTGCACGTTCTGTAGTCACAAAAGATATGCCCGACTGGATGGTGTGTTCTGGCTTTCCCTGCGTAGCGTTGAAAGAGAGAATCATGCACGACTGAAATAGCCAATTATAAAATGATCACCACCATTATTCTAACCTATAACGAAGAGCGCCATATAAAGCGTTGTATAGAAAATGCTATGCAGTTTTCTTCTCAGATATTCATCGTTGATTCTTTTTCTACAGATAATACCTGTGCCATTGCGGAAAGCATGGGCGCGCAGATTTTTTATAACAAGTGGGAAAACAACTACGCCCGGCAGTTCAATTGGGGCCTGGATAACCTGCCCATAACTACCGAATGGGTATTTAGGCTGGATGCTGATGAGTACCTAAGCAGTGCAGCCATTCATGAAATTAATAATGGTGTAGCTATTTTATCTAAAGAAGTAACGGGTGTGATACTGGAACGAAAAATGATGTTCCTCGGCAGGCTCATTCAACGTGGCAACGTAAAATGGAATATGCTGCGCCTTTTCAAATATGGAGTAGGCCGCTGTGAGGAGCGCTGGATGGATGAACATATTGTACTTTCCAGCGGTAAAACAGTACAATTTTCCCACCACTTTATAGATAATAATACCAACCCGCTTGGCTGGTGGATCGCGAAGCACAATGGCTACAGCATTCGCGAAGCGATTGATTTACTCAACGTGGAGTTTGATTTCCTGCCGGCAACATCGGCTGCAACAAGCACACAACTGATGGCTGATGCCGCAGCAAAGAGGGCAAAAAAGAAAAAATATGCCAAAATGCCGCTCTTCTGGCGTTCGTTTATCTATTTTTTGTACCGCTATTTCTTCAAACTGGGGTTCCTGGAGGGTAAAGAAGGTTTTCTCTGGCATTTTATGCAAGGGTGGTGGTACCGCACTTTAGTAGATGCCAAAATATTTGAAATAAAAAAGGCTTGCGGGACAGATACAGAAAAGATGAAATCTTTTATCAGACAACAATATCAAATAGAACTATAGTAATCCATGCGCATTTTAATACACGGCATCAACTATGCGCCTGAGCTTACAGGCATCGGTAAATATACCGGTGAAATGGCGGCCTGGCTGGCAAAGCAGGGTCATCAGGTTACTGTTATAACGGCTCCTCCTTATTATCCCGAGTGGCAGGTACACGATGCTTACAAAGGCAAAAAGTGGCATAGGGAAAAGAAGGATGGCGTCGAGGTTTTTCGTGTGCCGTTGTATGTACCTGCCGTTGTTAATTCCAAGAAGCGTATCATCCACGAATTTTCTTTTTTATCGGCAAGCCAACCGATTTGGTTGAAAATGTTAGCACGTAAGAAATATGATGTTGTTTTCTGCATTGCGCCGCCTTTTCATTTGGGTTTTATGCCCTTGCTGTATGGTAAAATAAAGGGCGTGCCAGTCATCACGCATATTCAGGATTTGCAGGTAGATGCCGCAAAAGAGCTGGGCATGATCAAGAACGAGCGCTTTCTGAAAATCATGTTTGGCATGGAGCGCTATATCCTGCGCAAGAGTGCCCGGGTATCCACCATCAGCGATGGTATGATGGCGCGCATACTAAAAAAAGGTGTCGCTTCCGAAAAAACGATAATGTTTCCGAATTGGGTGGATGCTGCCGTAGTGCGGCCTTTATCAAAAGAGCTATCGCTGCGGGCGCAGCTTGGCATACCAATGGAAGACAAAGTGATTCTGTATTCCGGTAACTTAGGTGAAAAGCAGGGACTGGAAATCATATTGGATATTGCCGATGATTTTCGGCAGCAGAAAGACGTACATTTTCTAATAGTGGGGTCTGGTGGTGCTAAAGAAAAGCTTCAGCAAATGGCACAGGAACGACAGTTAGAGCAAGTGCGCTTTTTTCCTCTGCAACCCTACGAAAAACTGAGTGCCTTATTGGCAACCGCAGATGTGCATCTGGTACTGCAAAAGAAGTCGGCCGCAGACCTGGTAATGCCCAGCAAACTAACGGGCATATTAGCCGCAGGCGGTTGTGCGATTGTAACTGCTGAGCCGGGCACCTCTCTTTTTGATGTGGTACGAAAACATGATATGGCTATTATTTCGCAGCCCGAATCAACAAAGGCACTTAAAGCTGCGATTGCGACAGCATTGGATTCTACAGCAAGTCAAAGCATAAAAGGAAATGCGAGAAAATATGCAGAGCAGTTTTTAGCAGCGGAGCAGATACTTAGTACGTTCGAGCGGGAATTGCGGACTGTGGCACAACAATGGTAAAAATCGTATACCCAGACCTTACTTATGCTATTTTACAGAATCATCTACTTTCGTCACCCCTATTTTACCGCTTCATTCAATGCTTAGTGGCTTGCTGCGTACAACTGTGCCTTTGAAAGAGGTGTTCGTAATGCGAGGTGCCGCCGGGAAAGCTTTTGTTAGCATGGTTATAGTTGGGCAGGTTGTCGGTAAATGATCATTTTTTCAACCCATATTTATATTTTAAGAGGCTGGTAATATACAGACCCTTGCTGATTGTGGCTTACCCAGTAATTAGGAATTTGGCTGTTGCAATTCTTGGTAACCATTATTGATACTGGCTTTGCATAGATACTGCAGGGTTATAGTAGTGTCGATGTAGTTGTTGCGCAGGTTTTACTTAACCTCGGCCAGCAGTTCGTCTGCACCCGGTGGGTATTGCTGAGCCACTACTTCTTTAATCTGCTGGTAGCGTCTGTACAAGCCATATGCCGGCTGCTGGTCGCCTACTTAAATGGCAACGGTATTCAGCCAGGGCCCGTATGACCGATTATTAATCCGTCGGCGCCTTTTTCTGTGATAAATCTGCCATCGGCATCTGTCTGCAATCATTGGTCGCCAGCTATGATTATGGCTCCGGCCAGCGGTCGGTTGGGGTCCTCGATTGACAACAACGCCTTTGATTTGCTGTGCCTGAAGTAAACGAGGAACAGCGGTGAGTAAGGGTATGAATAATCTTTCCATATCTCGAGAATGGTAAATTTTGAATTCAAGACCAATGGTTCAAGATCCAAAAGCCAACACACAAGATTCAAGAACCAAATACTAAATTCAAAATTTCCCAAATTTAAACTACAACCCTCCCAAAGCACAAACCACGCCCTTAGAGAGCGTGGCTTGCGGTACATGAGAAAACTACGGGATTCTCACTATTGTTGGTCATAAGACGAGTCCCAGGAGTTGCCGTCATCGCCCTTTTGTCCTTCCATTTTTATCATGAAATTTTTAGCAGGGAAATAGGGCTTCATGTGAATATCAAGGTGTATTTTGTCTTTTTGAACAGGGTCTTGTTCAAAACGTCTGATGGTGAAGTCTTCAATAAGTTTATCGGGGCCGGTTATACTGTCCAGGAATTTTACAATCTGGCTCATCAAGTCCTTGCGCGTATTAGCATTAAAGTTCTCAAAGGCACGACGATTGAGGAAATCCATGATGACTTTTGTAACGTAATCAAATACGCGCACAACAGAATAGGTTTGCAAGCCTAAGTTATCTCCGTTAAATAAGGTCTTCGCTGAGAATGCCATTACTTTGGCATATTCATTTACCATAGGCACCAAGCCCATTTTCTCCAGGTTGGCTATTTCGCTTTTCTTTAGTTCAAATTTTACACCATCGACTTCGTTGATGCTACCGAATTTTTTACCAGCCGTAACCTGACTCATCAATGTCTTGTAAACCTTGCCAGCCAAGGCTCCTGACGGTGGTACGTACAAATCTTCTTCTTCCTTAAGACTTTGATGGCGACCACGACCTACCAACCAATTACAAGTCATCATTACATTCGACTTGAACTTGTCGCCGCTGGTTAGGTTAGCCAATTCAAACATTTCCATTACATCATCCGGTGCGTCGAGGTGCTCGAAATCGGTAATGAGCATCACTTTATTTTCATTGGCTATTTTAGACCATTTCTCAACTACCTTATTTGAACCAAGATAGCCGGGTATCACCATGATGCTGTAATTGTTGCGTAAGTCAAGCCTGTCGTAGTTTTGCTTCAGTTCAGATGACATAGCATCAATAAACCTTGTATTATCGAGATCTTTCAATTGGTCTAATTCGCAATTGATAAACGATACATTTTTGAGCTTGTCCGACTCAGTATTGTTGAAAAATAGGGCAACGTTTCTGTAAGAGCGTTCGAGGTCTTTCGTTTCCTCTACAGCCTTTGCCAGATTGGTTTCCAGTATTTTTTCGCAGCTTGTTACACGTTGTTCGCACTCATCAATCAGCATATTGATATCATCGCCGCTTGCCAGCACTTCTTTCCATAGAGACAGTGCTTGCGCCAATGTAGAGCGCTCCTGCTTCTTCTGGTCTTCGTTCAGGAATATATTGCGGCGTGCTTTACGCTCGGGATTGATATTGGCTGTACCATCAATAGTAGATTCAATCAGGTCGAATCCTCCGTATTTTGCAAGGGTGTCTACATTACTTTTTAAAGCCTCAATGGCTTGCTGGGCGCCCATTGCACCGCTTTGCTGTGCAGCACCGGCGTCATTTTGTTGTTGGGGTTGCATAGAATATTTTTTTAGTCTAGTGGATTAAAACTTTTGACCGGCTCGTTACTGGAAGCTGCGGGCTTTGAAGCATTGCTGCCGCCACCACCGCTATTTTTAGGCCAGGCATTTTCTATTTTTATACTATTAATACTAATCTCTCTCGCTGATATTTTCAATTGTATGCGCATAGGTGCATCGTCGGCAGCATTGAATATTTCCTTGTAGTACACGCAAAAGGCGTCTTTAAAGGTCAATGTCTTCAATGAGGCGCCGCTGTCTCTTTTAGAAAACACTATTTCGCCGCTGTGCTGCATCGAGTCCGACAGCATCCATTGCGCCAGTCCGGTTTTGTTATCCGATTCTACTTCCATGGAAATTAGTGCGCTCTGCACGCGTCCTTTCGGGCGAAATACATGGTCGATGGGTTGCGAGAACTCGTATTCTACATGCAACATGCGCACGTTTTTGATATCAGAATTGACGTTTAATACAGCGAGAAAAGACATAGCTAATAGTTTTAGATTTTAGAGGACAACTCATCGTGCATTGCGCTGATAGCCGCTATCAGTGCCGCTTTTGCATTCGGGTCGGCGAGCGCAGATTTTAGTATTTTATTGCTCTTGAGTTGTTTTATTATTTTAATGTATTCTTCCTTTCGGATAGAGTTGCCTTGCAGAAACTCACTTTGAGCGGTTATGCCTTTCAGGCCAAAGTCGCCCACATTTGAAAACTGTAATGTTTCCTTTCGTTCGGTTCCGTCTTCGGTCTCGAATGCTACTTCCACTTGCGGCTTAAAGCGGTTAAATACATCCTGGACTGTTTGCAGGCCATGCACCACTTCGGGTTTGATAGGGGCATCCTTGCTCAGCTTTTCAGCAAATAATGTTCTGTTTTGAGGAATGTCGGCAAACGCTTCGCTGGCGTCTGTCTGCACTTCGTTTCCTCCGATTCCGTAGTTACTCATGATATTGATTTTTATGGATTAAAAAAGAAGTTTATTGTATATCCCATACAAGTTTGGATGCGTTGTCGGTTTGTTCCAGTCGTCCGTTTACACGTTGGTTAGCGCCTAATTGTTGCGCCACTATCAATTTGCTCAAAGGCTTTCTGATGCCGCTTCTGATGATATTTTTTAATGGTCTTACGCCATATTTCGGCGAATAGCCTTGCATGGCCAGCCACGCTTTTGCATCATCATCAATAGAGAATTGAATATGCTGCTGCGCTAATTGACGAACAAGTGGTTTAAGATGTATGTCAAATATTTTAACCACATTTTCTTCCGGAATAGGGGCGAAAGGCACTATTTCAGTGATCCTCGCAAGGAACTCTGGTCTGAAATAGCCGGTCATTTTTTCGAGCAGTTCCGTTTGTGGTGGCACGTTACCACTTACGAATGATTGTATGATATACTCAGCGCCGATGTTAGAGGTAAACAGAATAACGGCATTGGTAAAGTTGCCCATATTGCCCAGCTTATCGGTTAGTTTACCTTCATCCAGTATTTGTAAGAAGATGTCGAAAACGGACGGATGCGCTTTTTCAATTTCATCGAAGAGCACGATAGAGTAGGGCTGTTGCCTGATTTTATTCAC
>PJTT01000716.1_pt1 | contig 15134 bp, 15 predicted proteins | sample 1512261 | NCBI WGS metagenome assembly PJTT01 (sample SAMN08177685, study PRJNA422409) | Soil metagenome, whole genome shotgun sequencing project. | isolation source: Soil (2) enriched on wood chips | place: USA: Madison | collected 2015-01-15
AAACCCGCAAAAGTCGCTCTCGTCGCCATCGCCAGGAAGATCGTCGTCGCCGCAAACGGCATGCTCAAATCCGGACAACCCTGGCAAAGGCCCGCTTGACCCAACACAGTCGCCGGGTCTGCGGCGCGTTGCGCCTCCGCCCGGGATGACGCGGTGAGGGAGGGCGAAGGTTTGAGCCTACCGCCCCACGCCCTTGACCAGCACCTCCACCCCGCTGGTCGGGCCGTCGTTGATGACGGCGATGTGGGTGTCGTTGATGAAGCGCAGCTGGCCATCGACCTCCACGCGGGCCGACACCGAGTAGCGGTGGTTGGGAACGATCGACGCCGGGTCATAGGCCAGCTTGAACGCCGCCGGCGGGGCGCGGACGCCCTCGATCACGTCCTCGGCCAGCACCTTGGCCGGGGCGTCGGCCAGACTGACGTCTTGCAGGCGCACGATCACCTTGGTGGTCGGCGGCAGCATGAGCCGCTCGCGCCAGACCACGGTCCCGGTGACGGCGGCGGGAGCGGGCGGGGCGGTCGTCGAGGCGCAGCCCGCCAGGGCGGCCGAGACGAGTAGGGTCAGGGGCAGGGCGGCCTTCATCGCGGATCCTCCGAGCATCTCCCCCTGTCCAAGGCTTAGGACGGATCGCTCGGCGGTGGCAAGGTAGCGGTCCCGCGTCGCCAGGGTGTGTCCCCGGCGCCCTGACGTCCAAAATTCACGGTCATTTCATTGACAGACCGGGACTTCCCGCCGACAACGTCGGGCCTTCCAGTCCCCGCGCGAAAGCCCGGGGGCTTCTTGCCTTTTGGGAGGCCGCTTTGAGCACTGCGACGTCGTCGAACCCCTCGCAACACCACATCATGGGCGTCTACAGCCGCGCCCCGCTGGCGTTCGAGCGAGGCCGAGGCGCGCGACTGTTCTCGACGACCGGCGAAGAGTATCTGGACTGCGTGGCCGGCATCGCCACCTGCGGCCTGGGCCACGCCCACCCGACCCTGGTCGAGGCGCTGAAGACCCAGGGCGAGAAGCTCTGGCACGTCTCCAACATCTACACGATCCCCGAGCAGGAAGTGCTGGCCGACAAGCTGTGCGCGGCCACCTTCGCCGACGTGGTGTTCTTCACCAACTCGGGCACCGAGGCGATCGAGTGCGCCCTGAAGGCCGCTCGCCGCTATCACGCCGTGGCCGGCAATCCGGAGCGGATCGACATCATCGGCTTCGACGGCTCGTTCCACGGCCGCTCGTACGCGGCGGTCAACGCCTCGGGCAACGCCGGCTATCTGGACGGCTTCGGCCCGCGCCTGCCGGGCTTCGTCCAGCTGCCGTTCGGCGACCTGGAGGCCCTGAAGGCCGCCATCGGCCCGACCACGGCCGGCGTCATCATCGAGCCCGTGCAGGGCGAGGGCGGGGCGCGGTCGCTGACCGAGGCCCAGCTGGTCGAACTGCGCGAAATCACCCGCGAGGCCGGCGTCCTGCTGATCTTCGACGAGGTGCAGAGCGGCATGGGCCGGACCGGCAAGCTCTTCGCCCACGAGTGGGCGGAAGGCGCCGAGCCTGACATCATGTGCGTGGCCAAGGCCCTGGGCGGCGGCTTCCCGGTCGGCGCCTGCCTGGCCTCGACCGAGGGCGCCAAGGGCATGACGCCCGGCACTCACGGCTCGACCTACGGCGGCAACCCGCTGGCCATGGCGGTCGGCGCGGCGGCCTTCGATGCGATCAACACGCCCGAGATCCTCGACAACGTGAAGACCATCGCCGGCTACTTCACCCAGCAACTGAACGGCCTGAAGGACCGCTTCCCGGACGTCGTGCTCGACGTGCGCGGCAAGGGCCTGCTGATCGGCATCAAGCTGGCGTCGAACAACCGCGAATTCATGGCCCTGGCCCGCGACCAGAAGCTTCTGGTGGCCGGCGGCGGCGACAACTGCGTGCGCCTGCTGCCGCCGCTGAACCTGACGCTGGCCGAGGCCCAGGAGGCCGTGGCCAAGCTCGAAAAGACCTGCGAGGTCGTCCGCGCCCAAGCGGCCGCCTGATCGCATCCCTGACCCGACGCCTCCGTCCCAGCGGCGGAGGCGTCCACTTCAGCTCATTCCGGAAAGGTGGCCTGAGATGACCGCCCCCCGCCACTTCATCGACCTCTGGAAGCTCGACGGCGCCACGCTGCGCCTGATCCTGGAGGACGCCAAGGCCCGCAAGACCGCGCGCAAGGGCTGGCCCAAGGGCCGCGTCGACGCCGACGCCCCGGCCAAGGACCATGTGCTGTCGATGATCTTCCAGAAGAACTCGACCCGCACCCGCTTCTCGTTCGACGCGGCCATGCGCCAGCTCGGCGGCTCGGCGATCATCTCGACCTCGTCGGACATGCAGCTGGGCCGCGGCGAGACCATCGAGGACACCGCCAAGGTGCTCTCGCGCATGGTCGACGCGGTGATGATCCGCGCCAACAGCCACGCCGACGTCGAACGCTTCGCCCAGGTCTCGACCGTGCCGGTGATCAACGGCCTGACCGACAAGAGCCACCCCTGCCAGATCATGGCCGACATCCTCACCATCGAGGAGCATCGCGGCGACATCGGCGGCAAGACCATCGCCTGGGTCGGCGACGGCAACAACGTCTGCTCCAGCTTCATCCACGCCGCGCCGCTGCTGGGTTTCGAGCTGAAGATCGCCTGCCCGAGCGTCTATCACGCCGACCTGCACGACCTGGCCCGCGCCGCCGGCCTGAACGGCAAGGTGACGATGATGGAAGACCCCAAGGAAGCCGTGCGCGGTTCCGACGTGGTCGTGGCCGACACCTGGGTCTCGATGGGCGACACCGACCATGACGAGCGCCTCAAGGCCCTTGAGCCCTACCAGGTCGACGACGCCCTGATGGACCTGTCCAACGACGGCGTCTTCCTGCACTGCCTGCCGGCCCACCGCGGCGAGGAAGTCACCGACGCCGTCCTCGACGGCCCGCGCTCGCTGGCCTGGGACGAGGCGGAAAACCGCATCCATGCCCAGAAGTCCGTCCTGGCCTGGTGCTTCGGCGCGATCGGCTGATCATGGCCAAGATCGAGCTCGACAAGGACGTCCGCGAGGCCGTCCTGCGCAAGCTGGCGCTCTACATGCGCGACGAGCTCGATCGGCCGGTCAGCGGCCTGGAGGCGGGTTTCCTGCTGGAGTTCCTGTCCGAAACGCTCGGGCCGGCCTTCTTCAACCAGGGCGTCCGCGACGCGCAGACCCTGATGCTGCAGAAGCTCGACGACGTGGTCTACGAGATCGAGAAGCCGATCGAATAAGAAACCTCCCCCTGTGGGGGAGGCGGCCGTAGGCCGGTGGGGGGCGTTTTCAGCTTCCCCCGCGTCGGCCGATTTCGCAGAAACACCCCCCACCGATCGCTGCGCGATCGCCTCCCCCATAGGGGGAGGTTCCTTTTGCGCGATCCGCCTTCAGGGAGAAGGACGCTAGCGCCGCTTGCCCCGCCGCACGCCCTTCGGCAGTCCCCCGCGCGGCTTCACCGCCGCCTGGCGCCGTGCGCCCAGGCGGGGCCTCGGCAGGTTCGGATCCGCGGGCACCGGGTCGCTGAGCATCTCGAACAGCAGGCCGCCGGTCACGGGCGTGGCCTCGCGCAGCCGGATCTCGACCGACAGGCCCAGCGGCCAGCGCTTGCCGGTGCGTTCGCCGACCAGCGAGTGCAGGCGCTCGTCGTGGACGAAGTATTCCTCGCCAAGGTTCGAGATCGGCACCAGGCCGTCGGCGCCGGTCTCGTCCAGCTTCACGAAGAGGCCGAAACGGGTGACGCCGGTGATGCGGCCGCTGAAGGTCGCGCCCACCCGGTCGGCCAGGAACGAGGCGATGTAGCGGTCGGTGGCGTCGCGTTCGGCGGCCATGGCCCGGCGCTCGGCGTGGGTGATGACCTCGGCCGTGTCCTTGATGCGGGCGATGTCCTGGTCGGTGAGGCCGTCGTCGCCCAGCCCCAGGGCCCGGATCAGGCCGCGGTGGACGATCAGGTCGGCATAGCGCCGGATCGGGCTGGTGAAGTGGGCGTACCTGGCCAGGTTCAGGCCGAAGTGGCCGATGTTGTCGCTGGAATAGTGGGCCTGCATCTGGGTGCGCAGGACCACCTCGTTGATGATCGCCGCGTGCGCGCTCTCGCGGGTGTCTTCCAGCAGCTTGTTGAAGCGCGAGGTCTGCGGGGCCTCGCCCTTGTTCCAGCGGATCTCAAGCGTTTGCAGGAAGTCGGCGAGGTTCTGCAGCTTCTCCAGGCTGGGCGTGTCGTGCACGCGGTAGATCAGCGGCGAGCGCTTGGCTTCCAGGCTCTCGGCGGCCGAGACGTTGGCCTGGATCATCATCTCCTCGATCAGCTTGTGGGCCTCGAGGCTGGCTCGGCGGGTGATCGAGGCGATCTCGCCTTCCTTGGTGATGACGATGCGGCGCTCGTCGCTCTCGATGGCCAGGGGCGAGCGCTGCTCGCGGCCCCGGCCCATCAGGCGGAAGGCCTCCCACAGCGGCGTTAGGATCGCGTCCAGCAGAGGCGGGGCCTTGTCGGGATCCTGGCCGGCCGGCGGCGGCGTGCCGTCGATGGCGGCCTGGGCCTGCTCGTACGACAGCTTGGCGGCCGAGCGCATCAGGCCGCGCACGAAGCGGTGGCTGGTCTTGCGGCCGGTCTTGTCGAACACCATCCGCACGGCCAGCGTGGCGCGGTTCTCGCCTTCACGCAGCGAACACAGGCCGTTCGACAGGGTCTCGGGCAGCATCGGCTCCACCCGGTCGGGGAAGTAGACGCTGTTGCCCTTGTCGCGGGCGTCGCGGTCCAGGGCCGAGCCGGGGCGCACATAGGCGGCGACGTCGGCGATGGCGACCCAGACGATCCAGCCGCCCTTGTTGTTCTCGGCGTCGTCGGGATGAGCGTAGACGGCGTCGTCGTGGTCGCGGGCGTCCACCGGGTCGATGGTCACGAACGGCAGGTCGCGCAGGTCCTCGCGGCCCGCCAGCGTCGGTTCCCTGGCGGCCTTGGCTTCCGCTTCCGCTTCTTCGGAGAAGCCGGTAGGGATGCCGTGGCTGTGGATGGCGATCAGCGAGGCGGCGCGGGGGTCTTCCTCGTGGCCGACCGTCTCCAGCACGCGGCAGGGCTTGGGACCGTAGCGGCCGGCGTGTCCGGCCTGCTGCACGACCACCAGGTCGCCGTCCTTCAGGTCAGTCACGCCCGGCTGGCCGGGATCCAGGACGTAGCTGTCCTTCGACTTGCGATCGACCGGCTGGACGCGGATCTCGCGGCGCTCCTTGCGGATCACGCCCAGCACCTTGTGGGCGCTCTGGCCCAGGCGCTTGATCAGGCGGGCCTCGTACTCGCCGCTCTCCAGCTTCTCGAAGCGCACCAGCAGGCGGTCGCCCAGGCCGGGCGCGCCGGCGGCGGCTTCGTTGCGGTCGGGCGCCAGGCGCACCAGGGGAACGTCCTCATCGGCCTTGGTCAGCTTGACGAACAGGTCGCCGTCGGCGTCGCGCTCGATCACGTCGGCCACGCCGACCGGGGGCAGGGCGCCGGCCTCGGCGAAGCCGCGGCGGCCGCGCTTGCCCAGTTGGCCCTGGGCCTCCATCTCGCGGATCATCTCGCGCAGGGCGCGGCGGTCGGCGCCCTTCAGGCCGAAGTGACGGGCGATGTCGGCCTTGGCGGCCTCGCCGGCGTCGCGCAGGAACGCCAGCAGCGTCTCCTTGTCGGGCAGGCCCGCGGGCGGACGGTCCTTGGCCGCGACCTTGTGGGAGGCGGTCTTGGGGCGCGCGGTCTTCGGAGAAGCGGTCTTGGGAAGGCGAGGTTTGGCCATTCCCCTCGTCTAAGCCGTTTCCCGGGCGAAGGAAACGAGGAGAACCTAGTACAGGTCCTCGATCCGCTGCGGCGCCTGCTGGGCCGGCGGAACCTCGGGCTTTTTCTCCGCCGGGGCAGGCGTCGTCGGGGCCGGCGGGGCCTCGACGACCGGCGGCGTCTCGGCCGCCACCGGCTCGGGGGTCTCATCGACCAGCTTGGTCACGGGCGGAGGCGGCGGCGCCTCCACCTCGACCGCGGCCGGCAGGGCGTCCTTGACCGGCACGCCCGAGACCTCGGCCAGCGGCGCGGTCGAGACCGCGTCGGCCGGCTTGCCGGTGTCCAGCGCGCCGCGCAGCCCCAGGACGAAGCCCACGACGCTGACCGCCGACAGCAGGACCACCACCAGCGGCAGCGGCAGAGGACGTTCGAGCGTGGTCATGGCCAAAGTCTACTCCCCCCGACAGCCCTTCGTCACGCCTCGGTCTTGGCCTTGGCCGGCGCCTTCTTGGCGGCCGGCTTCTTGGCCGCCGCTTTCTTCGCGGCGGCCTTCTTCGGCTTGGCATCGGCGTCGTCGCCCTCGGCTTTTGCCGCCTTGGCCGGAGCCTTCTTCGGCGCGGCGGCCTTCTTGGCCGGCTTCTTGCCGCCGCCCTTGGCGACCCGCTCGGCCAGCAGGGTCACGGCCTCGGCCAGGGTCAGGGCCGCCGGATCGGCGCCCTTGGGCACGTTGGCGTTGACGTCGCCGTGCTTGATGTACGGACCAAAGCGGCCCGACAGCACGCGCACCGACTTGCCGTCTTCCGGGTGGGCGCCCAGTTCGGCCAGGGCCGCGGCGGCCGCGCGCTGCGGACGCCCGCCGCCGGCCCGCTTGTCGGCCAGGATGGCGACGGCGCGGTTCAGACCGACGTCGAACACCTCTTCGGCGTTCTCCAGGTTGGCGTAGGTGCCGTCGTGCAGCACGAACGGCCCAAAGCGACCCAGGCCCGCGGTGATCGTCTTGCCGTCGTCAGGATGCTGGCCCACCTCGCGCGGCAAGCTGAGCAGGCGCAGGGCCTTCTCCAGGTCCAGGGCCGCCGGCGTCCAGCCCTTGGGCAGGGACGAGCGTTTGGGCTTCTCGCCCTCGGCCGCGACCTCTTCGACATAGGGGCCGAAGCGGCCGTTCTTCAGCCACACGGCGCGGCCGGTGGCGGGGTTGATCCCCAGTTCCTTGTCGGCGCTCTCGGCCTCGCCGTCGCCCTCGGCCACGCCCAGTTGGCGGGTGTAGCGGCACTCCGGATAGTTCGAGCAGCCGATGAAGGCGCCGAACTTGCCGGTCTTCAGCGACAGCATCCCCGAGCCGCAGGTCGGGCACAGGCGCGGGTTCGAGCCGTCGCCCTTGTCGGGGAAGATGTGCGGGCCGAGCGCGTCGTTGAGCGCGTCGAGCACGTTGGTGGTGCGCAGTTCGGCGATCTCGCCGACGGCGGCGTGGAAGTCCTTCCAGAACTCGCGCAGGAACTCCTTCCAGTCGAGCTTGCCGTCGGAGACGAGGTCGAGCCGCTCTTCCAGCGAGGCGGTGAAGTCGTACTCCACGTAGCGACGGAAGAACTGCTCGAGGAACGCGGTGACCAGGCGGCCCTTGTCCTCGGGGATGAAGCGCTGCTTCTCCATCCGCACGTATTCGCGGTCGCGCAGCACGGTCAGGACCGAGGCGTAGGTCGACGGACGGCCGATGCCCAGCTCTTCCATCTTCTTGACGAGGCTGGCTTCGGAGTAGCGCGGGGGCGGTTCGGTGAAGTGCTGGTCGGCGCGCGCCTCGATGACCTTGGCCGCGGCGCCTTCGACGATGGCGGGCAGGCGGGCGCTGTCTTCGCCCTCCTCGTCGTCGCGGCCTTCCTCGTAGACCGCGAGGTAGCCGGGGAACAGCACGACCTGGCCGGTGGCGCGCAGGCCGGTGCGGCCGTCATGGCTTTCCAGATCGACCGTGGTGCGCTCGATGCGGGCGCTTTCCATCTGCGAGGCGATGGTCCGCTTCCAGATCAGCTCGTAGAGGCGCCCCAGGTCCGGATCCAGGCGCAGCGAGCCGGGGTTGCGGCGCATGCTGGTCGGGCGGATGGCTTCGTGGGCCTCCTGGGCGTTCTTGGCCTTCGACTTATAGAGGCGCGGGGTTTCCGGCACGTAGTCCTTGCCGTAGACGCTGCCGATCACGTCGCGGGCGTCGGCGATGCCTTCCGGCGCGATCGAGACGCCGTCGGTACGCATGTAGGTGATCAGACCGACGGTCTCGCCGCCGATGTCGATGCCCTCGTACAGCTTCTGGGCCGCCTGCATGGTGCGCTGGGCGCTGAAGCCGAGCTTGCGCGAGGCTTCCTGCTGCAGGGTCGAGGTGGTGAAGGGCGGAGCGGGCGAGCGCTTGCCGGGCTTCTTCTCGACGGCCTCGACCTTGAAGGTCGCGGCCTGCACGGCGGCCTTGGCGGCCAGGGCCGAGGTCTCGTTGCCGAGGTCGAACTTGGTGAGCTTCTTGCCGTCGTGCTTGACCAGGCGGGCCAGGAACGGATCGGAGCCAGCCGAGACGTCGGCGTCGACGGTCCAGTATTCCTGGGTCCGGAAGCGCTCGATCTCGAGCTCGCGGTCGACGACCAGGCGCAGGGCCACCGACTGCACGCGGCCGGCCGAGCGCGAACCGGGGAGCTTGCGCCACAGCACCGGCGAGAGGGTGAAGCCGACCAGATAGTCGAGGGCGCGGCGGGCGAGGTAGGCTTCGACCAGCTCCATGTCGAGGTCGCGCGGGGCGCGCATGGCCTCGGTCACCGCCGACTTGGTGATGGCGTTGAAGGTGACGCGCTGGATCTGCTTGTCCTTCAGCGCCTTCTTCTTGTTCAGCACTTCGAGCACGTGCCAGCTGATCGCCTCGCCTTCGCGATCCGGGTCGGTGGCGAGGATCAGGCGGTCGGCCTTCTTCAGCGCGTCGACGATGTCGGAGATGCGCTTGGACGACTTGGCGTCGACCTCCCAGCTCATGGCGAAGTCGTTGTCGGGCTCGACCGATCCGTCCTTGCTGGGCAGATCGCGGATGTGCCCGTAGGAGGCCAGAACCGTGTAGTCGGACCCGAGGTACTTGTTGATGGTCTTGGCCTTGGCCGGGCTCTCGACGACGACGACGTTCATTACGACTCTGGGCTAGGGGAGGTGGACCGCCCACCGAAGCGAACCAGGGGGCGAGCGCCGGAAAGTGGGGGCGAGCCTATGACAATGTCAACGGCGGCTGTGCGAACCTTCGCAATTGCGAGCGCGGCGCCCGCCTGGCTCTCTCTTTAGAGAGAGGGGCGAACATCAGGCTGTTCCGGATTTTCGAGGCCGGCCGCCCTTGGCGCCGTTGGCCCGCGCCGCCGCGCTCTTGGCGGGAGACCTGGCCTGACCGGCGATCCTGGCCATGTGGGCCTTTGTTCCGAAAATGCCCGCCGCCAGGCCAGGGATCGACAGGTCGACGTCCAGCGCCTCCCACTGAAGACCGTACCCGCCGGGGCGAACCGTGACTTGGGCGAGTTCGTCGTCCGTGGCGGCTTCCAGGCCTTGGCCGAGCCGCGCGGGAAAGGCGAACGCCGAGCCGCTGGTCAGTTCCACTTCGATACGACCGGTCGAGTGATCGTATCGCGCCGACCGGGCGCGTGGCTCGGTCCGCGCCAGCTTTTCGCCCAGCGCCATTGCGGCGTCGATCTCGGCGTCGGTCAGATCAGCCATGGATATCTCTCCAGCGCTGCAGCAGCGCATCGCGATGTTGTGCGACGATCCGCATCGCCCGGCGAATTTCCGCCCGTGTCATGCCTCGGGCCCAGACGAGCCGAGGCGTTTCGTCCTGGCCGATCAATTCGATCTTGGCCTCGCCGTCGCCGAAGACATGAACGTGAGCCGGTTCATGGTCGTCGAGAAAGATGATGACGCTCAGCCCGGACGCACGGAGCACGGTGACCATCGTCAGAATAACCCAACTTGATAGGTTTCTAAACCCCCGCCACCATCCCGCCCGGCAGCAACTCGGCCCGGTCGGCCAGGGCCAGCTCCACCAGCGCGGCCATCACCGCAGAGGTCGGGGCCTTGGTCGCCCGCACCAGTTCGTCGCGCGAGACGGGCGTGGGCGAGAGCAGGGCGGCGAGGCGCTCGCGCAGGGCGTCGTGGTCGAGGTCGTCGGCGGCTTCGTCGGGATCCCAGGTCCGGTCCCGCTCACGCATCGAGGGCGAGGCCGACAGCGAGCGCAGCACGTCCTCGACGCCCTCGCACAGGATCGCGCCCTGGCGGATCAGGTCGTTGGGGCCCTTTGCGCGGGGATCGAGCGGCGAGCCCGGCACGGCGAAAACGTCGCGGCCCTGCTCGGCGGCCAGGCGGGCGGTGATCAGCGAGCCCGACTTCAGCTCGGCCTCGACCACGACGACGCCCAGCGACAGGCCCGAGATGATACGGTTGCGGCGGGGGAAGTCCTTGGCCTGAGCGCGGCGCAGCGGGGCGCTCTCGCTGACGATGCAGCCGTCCTGCGCGATGCGGGCGTGCAGGGAGGCGTGCTCGGGCGGGTAGATGTCGGCGATGCCGCCGCCAAGGACGGCGATCGTGCCGGTCGAGAGCGAGCCCTCGTGGGCCGCCCCATCGACGCCGCGGGCCAGGCCCGAGACCACGACGAGGCCGTGCTGGCCCAGCTCCGCGGCCAATTGCCTGGCGAAGCGCTGGCCGGCGGCCGAGGCGATGCGGGCGCCGACGATGGCGATGCTGGGCTGGGGCAGCAGTTCGTAATGGCCGAGCGCCCAGATCACCGGCGGCGGCGGATCCAGGCTCGCCAGGCGGTGCGGGAAGTCGGGTTCGCAGGCGCAGATCAGGCGGGCGCTGAGGCGCGCGCCGTCATCGAGTTCACGCAGGATCTCGTCTTCCGGCGGCGGCCGCAGCGGGGCCGCGCGGCCCGCCCGACGGGCAAGGTCGGGCAGGGCGATCAGCGCGCGCTCGGGCGAGCCGAAGCGCTGAAGAAGGTGATCGAAGGCGACGGGGCCGACCGTCTCGGTGCGCGCCAGGCGAAGCCAGGCAAGGCGTTCCTTGTCCGAGAGGCCCCGCGTCATCAGGCTTCCGGAGGCGGCGTCTCGGCCGTCTTCTTCTTGCCGATCCGGGGCTCTTCGCCCTTGAGCAGCCGGCGGATGTTGTCCTTGTGGCGGATGTAGATCAGCACGGCCATGAACAGGCACAGGCCCAGGATCGGGTAGGGTCGGTCGGTGGCCAGGGCGAAGGGCGCGGCCAGGGCGGCGGCGGTCAGGGCGGCCAGCGAGCTGATGCGGAACAGGACCGCCACGGCCAGCCAGGTCGCCCCGGCGAGCAGGCCGACCGGCCAGGCGGCGGCCAGCAGCACGCCGTAGAAGGTGGCCACGCCCTTGCCGCCGTTGAACTTCAGCCAGACGGGGAAGATGTGGCCGGCGAAGGCCGCGCCGCCGGCCAGGGCGACGACGAGCGGATTGCCGTGGCTCAGCCAGTGGGCCAGGCCCACCGCGACCGCGCCCTTGCCGCCGTCGCCCAGCAGGGTGATGGCCGCCAGGTCCTTGCGGCCCGAGCGCAGCACGTTGGTCGCGCCGATGTTGCCCGACCCGATCTTGCGGATGTCGCCGGCGCCGCCCAGGCGCGTGGCGATCAGGCCGAACGGGATCGAGCCCAGCAGGTAGCCCCCGATCACGGCGATCGCGAGGGTCAGATAGACGACGGGGGCGAGGCTTTCCAAGAAATGCTACCTTTGCGCGAGCGAACCATGGCCAAGCTTCACCGATGAGGCAAGCCTGTTTTCCGCGTCTTACAGCGCTTCTCGCCCTCGGCGAAGCGAAGCTGCGAAGCTAGCCGCCGGCCGTCTCCTCGCGTCGCGCCGCCGGGCGCCTGGCGACGATCAGTCCGAGGGCTCCGCAAACCAGTCCGGTCAGGCCGCCGAGAAGGGCGACGGTGGCCATTGAACTCACCAGCACCACCGGGTCAGCGAAGACGATGCGCGCCGGACCCAGGCTTATCAAGCTCATCTGCACCAGCAGGCTCAGGGCTGCATAGAGACCGATGCTGACCGCGAGCCGGATCCGCTTTTTCCTATCGCGCATGGACGGGAGGGCCAGGACGAGGCCCGCGACCAGGGCCGGCGCCAGGCCCTGGAGCCAGACGTCTCCGACCGTCCAAAGCTGCTCCCGGAGCGGCGGAGTGGGCAGCGAGAACTGGCGGATCGCCATCTGCTTGAGGGCAAGCGTCGGGGCGACCGTTCCCAGGATGGGGCCTGCCGCCAGGTGCATCGCCAGGACAGGCCAGTCGAGCCGAGGCCATCGCTCTCCGAGCCGGGGCGAGCGATCGCGGGTTTCGAGCGTGTTCATGTTGTCGTTCCCCCGGAATGACCGGCGCAACCTATGCGGCTGCGCCGGCTTGTCCAGCGGGATCACCCCTCGGCGCGATGCACCACTCGGCCGTCGACCACCGTCATCAGCACCTGGCCCTGCAGGCGGCGGCCGTCGAACGGCGAGTTCTTCGACTTCGACAGCAGCTTGGCGGCGTCGACGATGATCGGGGCGTCGAGGTCGCACAGCACCAGATCCGCCGGAGCCCCCGGCGCGATGCGGCCAGTCTGGAGGCCCAGCAAGGACGCCGGCGACAGGGTCACCGCCTTGATCAGGTCGATCAGCGGCAGGCGCTCGTCGTGATAGAGGCCCAGCAGCGCGGGCAGAAGGGTCTCCAGACCCACGGCGCCGGGAGCCGCCTGGTCGAACGGCAGGCGCTTGTCCTCGGCCGGAGCCGGGGCGTGGGCCGAGACGACGATGTCGATCAGGCCGTCGGCCAGGGCCTCGATCAGGGCCTGGCGGTCGTCCTCGCCGCGCAGGGGCGGGGTCAGCTTGGCGAAGGTGCGGTAGTCGCCGATGTCCAGTTCGTTGAAGCACAGGTGGTTGATCGACACGCTGGCGTGGATGCGCAGGCCCCGGGCCTTGGCCCGGCCAAGCGTCTCCAGCGCCTGGGCGCTCGTCACCTGGTCGACCAGCAGCCTCCCACCCGTCGCTTCAAGAAGCGCGACGTCGCGCTCCAGCATGATCCGCTCGGCCATCGGCGAGATGGACGGCAGGCCCATGCGGGCGGCGAACTCACCGCCGGTGGCCGCGCCGCCCTTGGCCAGCCACGGGTCGAGCGGGCGGTGGGCCAGTATGGTGTCGAAGCCCTTCGCATAGGTCAGCAGACGCTGCATGACCTTGCTGTCGGCGATCGGACGGTCGGCGTCGGTCACGTAGACGCAGCCGGCCTCGCGCATCAGGCCGATCTCGGCCATTTCCTCGCCCTTGAGGCCCTTGGTCGCGGCGCCGGCGCACAGGATGCGGGCGCTGTCGATGTCGCGCGCCCGGCGCAGCAGGAAGTCGACCGTGCTGGGATCGTCGACGGCCGGATCGGTGTCGGGCTGGACGACGAAGCTGGTGACGCCACCGGCCGCGGCCGCGCGGGCGGCGCTGGCCAGGGTTTCCTTGGTCTCGGCGCCCGGCTCGCCGGTCTTGACCCGCAGGTCGATCAGACCCGGGGCCAGCATGGCGCCGCCGCAGTCGATGACGCGGACGCCCTTGGTCAGCTTGCCGAACTCGCGGCCCTTGGCCACGTCGGCGATGACGCCTTCGGAGACGATGACGCCGCCGGGGCCGTCATAGCCGCTTTCGGGGTCCACCACGCGGGCGTTGACGAAGGCGAGCGGCTGGGGCGCGGTCATCGGCCTTCCTCCTCGAGACGGTGGGCGAGGGCGGCGAGCACGGCCATGCGGGCGGCGACGCCCATCTCGACCTGGTCCTGGATCAGGCTGACGGCGGGATCGTCGGCGACGTCGCTGTCGATCTCCACGCCCCGGTTCATCGGACCCGGGTGCATGACCTTGGCTCCCGGCGCGGCGCGGGCCAGCTTCTCGCGGTCGAGGCCATAGAAGCGGAAGTATTCGCGGGTCGACGGCACGAAGCCGCCCTGCATCCGCTCCAGCTGCAGGCGCAGCATCATCACCACCTCGACCCCGGCCAGGCCCGACTTCATGTCGTGGTGCACGGTCACGCCCCAGCGCTCGGCCTGGGCCGGCATCAGGGTGGGCGGGCCGACCAGGCGCACGCTGGCGCCGAGGATCTGGAGGAGGGCGACGTTGGAGCGCGCCACGCGGCTGTGCAGCACGTCGCCGCAGATGGCCACGGTCAGGCCAGAGACGCGGCCGAAGGCGCGGCGGATCGACAGGGCGTCGAGCAGGGCCTGGGTCGGGTGTTCGTGCTGGCCGTCGCCGGCGTTGACGACGCTGCCGCTGACCTTCTGGCTGAGCAAGGACGCCGCGCCCGAAGAGGCGTGGCGCACGACCAGCAGGTCGGGCCGCATGGCGTTCAGGGTGACCGCCGTGTCGATCAGGGTCTCGCCCTTGGCCACCGACGAGGTCTTGGGGTTCATGTTGACGACGTCGGCGCCCAGCCGCTTGCCGGCCAGCTCGAACGAGCTCTGGGTGCGGGTGCTGTTCTCGAAGAACAGGTTCATCAGCGTCCGTCCCTTGAGCAGGTCGAGGGACTTGGACGTCTGCCGGTTCAACGCCACGAAGGCGTCGGCCAGGTCCAGGAGGTCGGCCGCCTGGGGGGCGTTGAGATCGCCCGCCGAAAGGAAGTGCCGCTTGGGGAACGAGAAGAGGCGCTTGCGGATCGTTTCGATCGCCGCGCTGGGGTCATGGGCTGAAGCCGTCATGAGCCCGCGTCATAGGCGGCTTTGGCGGGGAAGGGAAGGATGTGCTGGAATTGCATCTCAAGATTGAGCCGCGTTAATCTCAACCTCTCCCATAGGGAGAGGGAGGGGCCCGCCGCGAAGCGGTGGGAGGGTGAGGGGCTTCACCATGAACCGAACCGCCATGGCCAGGCGCTTGCGTCGTGACCAGACCGACGCCGAACGCCTGCTGTGGTCGGTCTTGCGCGGCCGTCGGTTGGGCGGTTTCAAGTTCCGTCGCCAGGTCCCGATAGATCGCTATGTCGCTGATTTCGTCTGCGTTGAGGCCAGGCTGATCGTCGAACTCGACGGTGGCCAGCATGCTGAAGATGCGGGGAGGGCCTATGACGCGGCCAGGACCGAAGTGCTCGAGGCCTGTGGCTACGTCGTTCTGAGGTTCTGGAACGACGCCGTGCGCTACGAATTGGATGGTGTGGGCGACGAGATCTTGTCCGTGCTTCGCGCGGCGAGGCCTTAGGCCCTCACCCTCCCACCGCCTGCGGCGGCGGGCCCCTCCCTCTCCCGAGTGTTCAGACCGGAGACATCCGTGACAGGTGTTCGGAGACATCCGTGACACCTTTTCCGATCTCGAAGGGAGGTCGGAGATGCCGTTCACGGGAGTCTCTGCGATGGATTGCAAACTGGAGTT
>PJTT01000718.1_pt1 | contig 15014 bp, 13 predicted proteins | sample 1512261 | NCBI WGS metagenome assembly PJTT01 (sample SAMN08177685, study PRJNA422409) | Soil metagenome, whole genome shotgun sequencing project. | isolation source: Soil (2) enriched on wood chips | place: USA: Madison | collected 2015-01-15
GCGGATCAGGCTGGCAATAGTTTGTGCCATCACCTTTGAACCGCTTTTTACATCGGCCTGGATATTGACGCTGATCTTTTCGAGACTATCGATATAATTACCTGAAGTTTTTTGTTTACTCATAATTATTTTTCCTGAGAATTAGTTATAAAAATGTAAGCATAAAATTGATGGTTTTGAGATGCTATCCGGCCATCATCAACAAAAAAAGAAATACCGATAATACAGCCGGCTGCTTCAGAACAACAACGCATGCACCCCTGACTATTAAGTTAAACAAGCCTGTTGCCTGATAAAATAGATCTAATTATTTTTAAGGCCTACTCTATGACCGGCTATAGCAAAGTATAGTATGTACAAATAGCAGGGCAGTACCGTTATAAAGTATGCCAGCTGAAAATCCAAACCTACTGTATCTTTTAACCAGGCATATATTAACGGCCATACAGCACCGCCGGCAATACCCATGATCATTATCGCAGATCCCAGCTTTATAAATTTCCCCAAATGATTAATACCTAACGGGAAAATGGCAGGCCACATTAAAGAGTTAGCAAGCCCCAGCAAAGCAATAAATACAACTGCGGTATAGCCGCTACTCAGGTAAGCAATAACAGAAAATAAAATTCCTAAAAGAGCACAAATTCTAAGTGCCTTTTGTTGCGAGAGGTATTTGGGGATAGTTATAATACCAATTACATAACCAATCAACATACCCGTTAGCGTAAGAGAAGTAAAGTATTTGGAGATATCAGGACTAATACCCAATTCTTTTCCATATACCCCGATGATATCACCCGCCATCACTTCAGCCGCAACATATACAAATATGCACAGTGCTCCTAAAAATAAATGCGGAAACTGAAAAATACTTTTGTGGTGAATAACCTGGCCGCTGGCTTCGTCAACCACATCTTCTTCGGGCTGTATTTCAGGGAGGTTCAGAAACTTAACAAAAACAGCAAACAGAATAAAGATAACAGCTAAAACGATATATGGTGTATTTACTCTTGATAATACATCGTTCAATAATTGAAATTTTGCATCCCCTGTTGCGGCTTTTATCTTCGCCTCTACCTCGCCTGCATTCTTAAGGAACAATGTGCCCATAATAAACGGTACAATCATTCCTGCAAACTTGTTGCAAATGCCGGCCATGCTGATGCGTTTAGCAGCACTGTCGATAGGGCCAATAATCGATAAGTATGGGTTTACAGCGGTTTGCAACAAGGCCAGGGCAGCACCCTGTACAAATATGCCGGTAAGAAATAAACCGAAAGAATGTGAATGGGCCGCCGGAATAAATATCAGCCCTCCCAGGGCAAGTACTACTAAACCTGCAACAATTCCATTTTTAAAGCCTGTTTGCTTTAATATCCAGGAAGAGGGAATGGCCAGAAAAAAATAAGCCATGTAAGACGCGGTGGCTACCAGAAAAGCGGTGGTGTCGGGCAAACTAAATGACATTTTAAAAAAAGGGATCAGTGTGCCGTTCGCCCAGGTTACAAACCCGAAAATGAAAAACAGGAAGCATATTACTGCAAGCGCGAAATTATGTGAAGGATGGTCTTTGTTTTGCATTATTGTAGTTATTTATAAACAAGCATTGCATTTATCATTGCAATGGCCCGAAAGTATCATGCGGTGTTGTTCCTGCCTTTTAAATTTGATGAATAGATTTGCAAAAATGTTGAATACGAAATTCAAATCTTTCCATCCTACTTATTTTCATGCGCATACGGTAACGGCATTGTGGACCGGGCGAAAGACTTGGCAAACTGATAAAGCCATTAACAGCTGAAAAGTTTCCATTTAGGAAAATTGTATTGCAATAGTTAGGAAGTATATTCCTATGTTGGAAGTCATGTCAATGACCTGTAAAATGCACCTGTAAGATTTATACAGATATTGTGAGCTGATGAACTCTTCCGATAGACGCAATCTGCGGCGGACAACCATTGCGGAATCTGTCTGGCTGCACTATTATTCTTACCAGGGTAAGTTTTATACTATATTAGCAATAAAATACGATATGCAGGAAGAAGTGCTTTTAACCATCAGCAACCGGATAAAAGAAATAAGACTGGCAAAAAAGATCACCGCTGAGCGTTTAGCCAAAAATGCCAAAGTAAGCAAGGGGCTGATTTCTCAGATTGAGAACAACCGAACCGTACCATCATTGCCTGTATTAATTAATATCCTGCAGGCATTAGAAGTAGATCTGAATGACTTTTTCAAAAATATAAGTTTTGAGCGCGAAAGCCGGAAGACGGTGGAGCTGAAGAAACCGAATGAATATAAAACCTTTCAAAAAGAACATGTAAAAGGGTTCTTGTATCACCGCATCTTTACAAGATCTATACTTGATAATGCAGTAGATTTTGTGTTGCTGGAACTAAAGGAGGGGGCCCGGCGAAAGAAAAAAATAGTAACTGAATCCTTTGAGTTTAATTATATGCTTAAAGGTAAACTGGAATGCGAGGTAGGCGATGAAACCTATTTTTTCAGCGAAGGTGAATCTATGTTTTTCGACAGTCGTATTGAACATAACCTTGCTAATATTGGTGAAGGTGATGCCGTAATGCTTATCGTTTATTTTTTCATAAAACCCGATATGAAGTAGCTGAGCTTATTTGGTAATAGTTTACCTTATATGAAACTATTTTGAACCGCGCAATCGTTTGCGCGGTTTTTTTATAAGAAAAAAGTTTCCGTTTAGGAAAATTGTATTGTATATTTATACTAAACAACGGATTAGTATTTGTTGTCTGCAGCATCATCTTTTTTATAACAAAAACCAAGGTAATGAAACTTTACCATTCTACACCTTATGTAATAAAGATAAGTTTCTAATAGATACTAAAGTTTTTTTGTCAAGGTAGTGAGAGTATAACATCAGACTATTCGAGAGCTAAATCGAACAGGGCAAACGCATCTAAAAAATATTTAGGCCTGAAGGGCTGGTCTTTTTATAAGAAAAGCTGTTTTTGAGGTATTCAAAATCCCGAAGGGATGATATTTCACCGCATTCGGGTGATTTAAAATACCACGCCTGCGTATTTTTATAACTATTTTATGCCTCCTCGACAATAAAACAAGAGTAAAAGATCCCTCAAAATAAGATGCGTTTGCCCTGCTAAATCGAAGGCAGTCTTTTGAAATATTCGGATTTAACTAACACGAAATGAAAAACAAAGTTTCTAACTTACTGTCGTTTTTTAGCACGCTTAAGCTACTACCTTATAGCACGCATGCTGTTGACTTTCAAAATACAAAAGTGATAAGTGTAGTAACATTAAGAAGGATCGGTGAATTCGGTATTGTTTTCTTTTGTTTGGGAGAGCCTACTGTTAAAACTAAATTCAAAATAATATTTACTTATAATTAATCTAAAAAAAATGAAAAAGACGTACATATTAAAATTATGGAGCAATCGAATGAAACTATCTTATATCACTATTTTTTTAACAGTTGCTAGCATTTCTTGTTCAAGTATTCAGAAAAAGGAATCTTTATTTCAAGAAAGTGATAATTTTTTAAATTCTGTGAATTCTCCTTCTGCGGCTAATTCAATTCAAAGTTGCTCAGGGGAATTAGTGACAATTAAGTTTGATCCAGTCCATAGCGCTCTAACGCTTAAAGATCCAAATTCAGGTGGGAATTATGTCAGCTTTAAATTAAACTTTCCTGTTTTTAACTTATCGGGGTTGACGGTTGGCGGAGATGGCAACTATACAATTTTATCCTATTGTAAGCCTGCTAATCAAGATTGGTCAACTGTACATGCGAAAACTCCTCATGCGGATTCAATGTTTAATATTTCTGTGTCAATTTTTAAAGACCTATTAAATAAAATACAAATTCCTCAGCCTCCTCCACCTTCATATAATTTATCTAGCTACATTACTGCAATGCAAAATACGCCGTATTCTGGCGATGGAGCAGAATATGTCAGTTCGATTTATAATAATGTAATAGCTCCCGAATCCAGCGCAATCAAATTGCCTTCTAATAATATTATGGTGTTAGCAGCAGCAATAGCAGGGCACCCCGAATTTAAGAAAATTACACCTGAAGAGGCGTTTCAGTACGCTTTAAGGACAGGAGCTTTTGTAGTAGCTGTTCGATTAAGTCCTAATCCAAACTATTGGGATTGGCCTAGTTATACGTTGTTCCAAGAATCAAAAATAACTATTGTTAATCCCCTGGAGCATGATTCAAGTGTTGATAGGGCAACAAATATCGAAGAAGCAATATTCGCTCGAAGCGCAAACGGAAACTTAACAATGAGAATGTTTTTTGATGGTCACGAGTATGGTGCTGGATATTGGGATAAAGATATGTGGGTTGTAGATAGCTCATTGAAACCCGAAATTCAGAATATGCATTATTTTGTGAATTTTAAAAGATAGCAACGAGTCTTTGGGGCCGACTAATAGAGTAAAATGAAAACTATAAGAATCGCGTAAACGGTTGTTTTGGCCCGATCAGGTACTCGAATTGAAAGGGAGTGATCGTTACTTTTAGGGCAACCCCTAGTTTAAACAGGTACAGTTTTATTATTCTAATCTCAGATAAGGTTAATGATTTTATCGATTGATCTCTATAAGTGCGCTATGAAGTGTAGTCTGCTGATGCTATTAATTTCCCCATTATGTTTAATAGCGCAAAAACACAAAACAGAAAATATCGTCTTTATTTCTGTGGACGGCTACCGTTGGGAAGAGCTGTTCCGGGGTGTCGATACAAGCTTATCCAATCGAAGACAATACCGAAAGGCGGATAGTACTGCCCTGATGAAAAAATATTGGGCGGCCACTAGCCAGGAGCGCAGGAAAAAACTAATGCCCTTCTTTTGGTCAACAATTGTGGAAAAAGGGCAACTATATGGTAACCGGGGCCTGGGCAATAAAGTAAACGTACGTAACAATTTTTGGTTCAGCTACCCGGGCAGGGCAGAGACCATCACCGGTTATTTCGATCCGAAGATCAACTCGAATAGCTATCCTGATAATCCTAATATCAATGTGTTCGAATTTATTAACCAGCAAAAAGGATATACCGGGAAAGTGGCCACTTTTGCCAGCTGGGATGCTGTGGTGCGCATTGTAAACCGCAACCGTAATAAAATGCCGCTGATCAACCCCTATGAAAAAGTTACAGGACCCGGTCTTACCGAAGCGCAGCAGCTGGCTAACGAAATACAGGATTTTTTACCCAAGGAACATGGAGAGGAGGAACGCTGGGATATGAATACTTATGCCATTGCCAAAACCTATATCGCCGCTAAACATCCTAAAATGGTGTATATCGACTTCGGCGACCTGGATGTCCTTGCACATGGTGGCAGGTATGATTATTACCTGGAGGCGGCGAGATATACTGACCAGATGATCGGTAATTTATGGAACATGATGCAGCAGGATCCCTATTACAAGGGCAAAACTACTTTTGTTATTTGCCCCGATCACGGTCGTGGCAGCGGCAGGGAATGGACCAGTCATGGATCTTCTGCAGCTGGCTCAGGCAATACCTGGCTGGCCGTTATAGGGCCTGATACACCTGCAACTGGCGAAATAAAAACAGGAACACAGATCTACCAGGATCAATTTGCACAAACCATGGCGCATTTACTGGGCTTTGAGTTTAAGGCCGAACATCCCATAGGCGAACGGGTGTTGTCTGTAACTCAAAAGTAAAGGGTATGGTTTATTCAAAATCGTTTGTAATATGGAAAAATACTTTGCTATACTTTCGGCGATAACGAACGCCTGGCGTATCACCATGTTAGCTTTGGGGACTGTTTTGCTCCTGGCCTGCGATCGTTCCATAAGCGGACCAGGAAACCAGGCTTCCGCGGACAGCTCAGGAAATAATAACGGCACTACAGTAAAAATCAAAAAGTTGCTTTTTATAGGTATCGACGGTTGTCTCTGGTCCGTATTTTCTACCGCTAATACTCCCAACATCAAAGCGTTGATGGATAGTGGTTATGCCAGTACAAATGCGTTGGCAGAAGTGCCTACCTGGAGCGCTGTAGGCTGGTCAGGTTTGCTTACCGGTACCAGTGTTACGGCTCACAAAGCTTCCGATAATTCTTTTTCAGGTTCAGATTTTATCAATAATCCGTCCTTTTTCAGGCAGGTTAAAGAGAGCCTTCCGGGGTATCGCACCGGTTCTGTAACTACCTGGGCGTCCATCAACAATACTATCATTAACAGCGCGGATATAAGTTTTAAGCTCAATCCGGGAACAGATGTCGCCACAGAGCAGGCTATGATCAATGAGCTTAGCACCCAGGACCCGGGCGTTCTATTTTGTCATTTTGATGATGTGGATCACGCAGGCCACGCCACCGGTTTTTCTGCATCTAACACAGACTATGTTAATGCTGTAAAAGCTACTGATATCCGTGTAGGACATATCCTGGAGACATTAAAAAGGCGTAAGTCTTTTGCTTTGGAAGACTGGCTGATCGTTATAGCCAGTGACCACGGGGGTATAGGCAATTCCCACGGAGGAGGCAGTTACTTAGAGCGGAATTCCTTTATTATTCTGCATAATAAGGCTATTGCTCCCCGCCTGGTAAATCAAACGCCTGTTACAAACGTACAAACATCACCGTCGTCCGTGGCTGCTCTTAATTTCGGACCTGATGTATATGGCACTTTGCCTGCTTTGTCATCACAAACCCTGGCCCTGGATGCGAACGCAAGCTTTACAATAGAGTTTCGTGTTCGTGCTGCTTCCAACAACAGCGATCCGGTCATCATCGGTAATAAGAACTGGGCCAGCGGCTATAATAAGGGTGTTACTATCGCAAATCGTGCTGGCGTGATCAGAGTGAATTTGGGCGACGGCAGCAACAGGGTGGACCTGGACGGCGTAAACCTGTCGGACGGTTACTGGCACCATATTTCAGTTGTTGTAAACCGCACTACTCAATTGATGACACTTTATGATGGAGGTTTAGAAGTGGCCAGCAAAAGTATCAGCCAGGTGGGCGCTTTACAAAGTGGTACCGGCTTCAGGGTAGGTCAGGATGCTACGGAAAACTATGGTGTATACTTCTCCGGTAATATTTCAGGGATAAGAATATTCAGGTCTGCTGTTGCAGCGGCTGCAGTCAACTCGTACGCATTCAATGATATTGACAATGAACATCCCGGATTAGCGGACCTGGTCTTTTGTGCAAATGGAAGGGATGGGGCAGGCGCCCGGTATGCAGGTTCCTGGGGAAGCGGGGATCTAAGCATAATAGCAAAGAATAGTGCTGCCATCAACTGGCCGGTCATTAACTCGCCGGTTTTTAAAACTGCTGCGATCGACTATCGGGGTGCGCCCCATCTGTATGATGTTGCGCCAACAATATTGAAATTCCTTGGAGTACAACGGCCGGCTAATTATTCCGGTAACAGCATAATAAATTTTTAAGGGGGCAATTATCGCCTGATTTTTTATTCAATAACCGATCAATAAAAATATGTTTAACAAAAATGCGATCGTAATAGGTGCCGGAATAGTTGGATTGGCAACCGCAAGAGCACTAGCCGTACGTGGTTATAAAGTTACAGTTATAGAAAGAACGCACCGGGCAGTGGGAGCATCTATCCGGAATTTCGGAATGGTGTGGCCGATAGGCCAGCCAGATGGGGAGCTGTATGAGCGGGCTAAGCTTTCGCGTAAAATATGGAAGGAAGTTTGCGACGAAGCCCATATCTGGTACGAAGAAGCGGGCTCTTTACATGTAGCTCATAATGAACATGAGTGGAAAGTGCTGCAGGAGCTTGCAGATGTATATGTTGACAGAAACTATGCACTGTTGAACGCCGGCCAGACAAAATCCTGTTCAGCAGCTATTGTTGAAAAAGGACTAAAGGGCGGTTTGCATAGTAATGAAGAAATGATCATAGAATCGCGGGAAGCTGTTGGCGAGGTGGCTGCCTGGCTGGCGGGCAGGTGGGGCGTTCACTTTATTTGGGGAAAAGCTGTTACAGCCGTTCGGCACCCGCATGTTTATGCGGGAAAAGAGGTGTTTTCTGCAGACGGGATCTATGTGTGCAGCGGTTCAGATTTTGAGACGCTTTACCCCGAACAATTCTTAGAAGCTCCTTTTACGAAATGTAAATTGCAGATGCTGCGCATGAAAAGCCAGCCCAACAACTGGCGCATAGGGCCTTCCATTTGCGGCGGTCTTTCATTGATCCATTATAAATCGTTTGCCAGCGCCGGTTCCCTCGATGCATTGCGTAGATATTATGAAGATCACTATGCCGGTTATTTAAAATGGGGCATTCATGTAATGGTATCGCAGAATAGTGCGGGTGAACTTACTATTGGCGATTCTCATGAATATGGTTTAACCCATGACCCTTTTGACAAACAGATCATTAACCAGATGATACTGGAGTATTTGGGAACTTTTGCTCGTTTTGGAAACGAATTGATTATTCAAACCTGGAATGGCATTTATCCTAAATTGACCAACGGCCAAACAGAATGGATTGTTGAGCCTGAAAATGGTGTCATGATTATTAATGGCTTAGGAGGTGCAGGAATGACCCTGAGTTTCGGACTGTGTGAGCAGCTGATCCAATCCAGAACTTCCAGCCAGGCTAAAGTTGCCCTGGCCCAATAACAATTATTACTAAGCAGCGCAAATACAATAATGGAAAGAAGAAAACTGATCAGATCAATGGCTTTGGGTATGGGTGGACTTATGCTTGCACCTGAAGTACTAAAAGCAACTCCCAACAAAGTAAAAGATGTCCTTACCGTAGCACATATCACCGACGTTCATATCCGGGAAGATCTGAATGCCCCTGAAAGATTTAAGAAGAGCCTGAAGCAGATCATTACCAGGCATAAGCCTGATTTTTTTCTGAATGGCGGTGATTCTATTTATGATGCATCTTATAGCCATGTAAAGCGGGAACGTGTTACTGCACTGTGGGATATATGGGATGACTGTATAGCTACAATCAGCAATAAATATGAAGTATATTCCTGTATAGGAAATCATGATCCCTGGTGGGCTGCCCCGGCAAAAGATGATAACATGTATGGCATTCCTTACGTAGTACAGCGATTAAAAATACCTGAACGGTATTACAGTATTCAAAAAGGTAAATGGCACTTTATCGTCCTCGATGGTAATAATAAAGGTATTACCCTTGATGATGAACAATATAAATGGCTGGAGGATAAATTACAGCAGGTTCCCTCTGATGAGTTTGTCGTATTGATGTCCCACTACCCCCTTTTGGGTGCCACTATACAGTTTGAAGGTGGCGGACACGGGGATTTTAAAAAGCTTAAAAACTTATTTTACAAGCAAAAGAGCAAGGTGCGTTTGTTTTTAAGTGGTCACAATCATTTGCTCGATGAAACCATTTATAATAACGTTCGATATTGCTGTAACGGTGCTATGAGTGGCTTTTGGTGGGAACCTGGCAACAAGGAATCTGCCGGACCGTCATTTTTCCAGGAGACAGCACCAGGCTATGCTATTCTTAAGCTAAACCCCAATGGCACTTTAGAAAATAAATACTACCCGCATGGGTTTTAAATTGAAACTAAAGAGAAAATATCTTTTGCCATACCTAAGCGAAAATATAATGTAGTGAATGAATATCATATACCGGAAAAATTTGCTTTCATACCTGCAAGTTTATGAAATGATAAGAGGTTGTCTCAAAAATCCGCGACAGCCTCTTTTTATTCGGTAAGGTAATGGAGTTAGTTTTGTTTAAGCGCTTCTCAATGTCTTCATTATACTTTTGAGACTTACTCTTCTATCCATCTCTACATTGAATGGATGCCAGAAATTACAATAAGCAAAAGCAGGTTACCGCGCAGGCAGCTAAGCTTCGAAATAATAATTAAGTGGTGTTAATAGATAGGACTATTTGAAAACGCCCTCTGGCTTTACTCCGGTCCATGCCTTTGGTATATTATTTATTTTAAAGATCTGCGCCTACACCACCGCGGTATTTTTGTTGCTGTTGTAAAATTCAGTCAGGCCCTGTTTCCTGATTTCAGGTCCTGTGATCGCCCAGGGAACCGCCACCTACTACTATAAGGTCATATACGTTCTTAATCGGGTTATCCTGGGATAAAGCCATTTTGAATAAATAAATTAATAATCAAATGAGTCAAGTAAGCACTCTGGTAAAGATGAACCCTATAATCAATGAACTATCGCCCACCTCGATCTCGTATCTGGTAACGATCATCTGTCAACAATGATTCATAGCCTATGATCTCTAATCCCACTCACCAATCCCCACTAACTACCTACTCACCGTTCCCTTTCAACTGTCATCTGTCATCCGTGAATCACCTTACCGATAATTTCCCGTTCCATTTGATCATTTGCCTGAAGTAATCTTTAATATAGAGTTTGCGCTGATGGGAGGTGGTGCCTCTTTCGGAGGTAGGGGCTGCCTGTAAGATGTGGCGAAGAGTCAATCTTTTCACCGCAAATTTGCGGTGAAAAATGAGTCAAGTCCGAAGGCAGTGCAGACAGGGTTTATAGCATGTTCAGTCAGATATTAATTGAGCTTGAGCAATACTATAAGGTATTGCAGCAAACCAGTGAAAAAGACCTGAATCTAAACTATGAGCTTGTGAAATTTAAGATAGGGTAATACTTATATAAAACGCCCGGAATAGCAAGAGGCTGATGCCGATACGATTAAAAAGAATGATCTGTAAAACCACTCGTGCGCCGTTAAGTTTCTGCCGCAGCCATCCCTCCGGTTGCCAATATATTTCTACAAGACATGGTTAAATCCTTTATTATCGTAATTGTAAATAGGAGAATAGAAATCAGTTGGTAAATATTTATTATTTTAAAGAATTTGCATAATGTTTCGTAATTATGTTAATAGTTTATTTGTTTTAAATACTTATTTTTTATCAGCTTATTATTTTTTATGTAAGTTATTTCCCTTTATTTACTTTCATATTAAATTGCCTCGGCATTGAATTCTTATTTTCTGAAATAAAATAATGAAAAGAAAATTATTAAGTTTATAAAATCTTTTATTACCTTTATATTGTACTACGATTAAGAAACATCATGAAAAGACGATTTAAGCCCAAGTCCTATGTGTCTATACCCCTTTTGATGCATGCTTCAGCTATAACCATGGTACGACAATCGGTTGTCGCAGGATCTGTAAAATCCTCTAAAGGAGGGTTTCTCGTTGTAGGAGTTACAGTTGCCTTCCGTGATTCGGAGATAGTAACCATTACTGATAAGAATGGGTCGTTTAGGGGACAGGTGCCTTACTTAACTGGAGCAATCAATCTTACGTACGCGGGAATGTTTCCTTTTTCTGGTCCTTTTAATAAATAGGGTAGTTGAGTATTAAGGCTTCACGTAAAGCCCGGCAGAGAGGAGGCGGATGTACTTAAAATACTTCCTGACGGACCATGGCACAAGTTGTATGTCCGCTGGTATGTATATCGCGAAGCGAAGTGTGACGTTCAAGCCCGTAATAATATTAGTGGCTTGGGCGAAGTTATAGAAAATTTATAGGCTCTGCCGATAAGCGTAAGAAAGAAGATGATTTTGAACCTCTATGGATAGAGAAGAATCTAAAGTTCAGTAAGCTAAACCTGCCCGGGTGTTACCGTGGTATGTTACCAGAATTGCCCAAAACCTTCAGGTTCATTGTTGGAGCGATAATTTTCCCTATTTACAGTACAACGTACAACTTTTTGTACCAAGCACATGATCGCCCTCAGGGCAATAAAAATCCTTCAGTATTGCAGGGAGAAAAACGGTATTGTATAGAAGCTATGATGGATAAGGCAAGGCTCGGCACGGAAGGAAAAGTTGCCACGGAAATAGCTGATTTTCGGATTGATGGAAAGGGGTAGCGGCCCTGGAATAATCCTTGACTCAACGTCAAGGATTATGTTAAGCTGGCTTTTCTCTGGTTAAATCTTTTTCGCCACGAAGAACATTGTATGGAAGGTATGCTGTTTGATGAGGTGGTGGTTTCCGGGCAGCCTATTGGAGTTTCCCGGCAAAGTTGTAAATAACTCTGTAAATATTTTGTATGAACAAAGACACAGGAAAAACTGTGGGTACTTGTTATGCAATTATCATTCATTCACCTTAACAAATCAAGATTATGCAACTGTTCAGTCAATCTTTTCGCTCTCAAACAATGAGAGTCGTATTCTCTGTTTTCTTTCTTTTTCAGGTGTGTTGCCTGATGTCCTGCTCAAAAGTTACCTTAACAAATCCTGTTGCTGAAGAAGAAGACAATGACCCTTCGCCTCCGCCCCCGCCAACTGTAGATTCGCTAACGGTTACAGGTGTTAGTGGTACATTATCTCATGGAAACAACATTACTATTTCAGGAACGGTCTTCGGTTCGGTACCGCAGGCGGCTCCTTTAATTTGGGATGATTTTGAAAATGGATCTAACAATACAAACCTGGCAAATGGATGGAGCCCTTACAGAACTCCTCCTCAGCCCTGTGCGTTATATACCAATCAGGATGCTTATACGGGAAGTTTATCTGCATTTAACCAGATATCGCAGCTTACAGGTGGCAGGCCGGAGTTCGCTACCAGCTATCATACATTTCCTGCCACCGATACCGTTTATTGCTCTTATATGATAAAATATACAGTAACAGGTGATAAATACAGCATAATGAAGTTTACCCGTATCACGAGTGATTACACGGGTTCGCTATCTCATACGCCATATTATAATGGCCCTGGTGATTTTACTATTCAATACCAGGCAAAGTCTGACTGGTTATATGGTAATTATAATATAGGTAGTACGCCTATGCAAAAAACACTTGACGGAATGAAGGAAAATCAATGGGTAAGGATCGATATGTATAAGATACTATCTACACCTGGTGTAAAGAACGGTACAGTAAAATGGGGGGTGAATAATGTAACTCGTTATAGTGCGGATACGCTGATAACACGCGAAACGGGTTTTACTTTTAAACAGAATTCTGTACTACTGGGCCTCATGGTTGCCAATGTACAAAACGACGGATTTTTTAAGGTATACATTGATAATATGTACGTAAATAATACTCAGGCAAGAGTAGAGATCGGTAATGCTGCTACCTTTAATGCATGTACCAAACGTGAAATACAGCCTTCGTCGGCGTGGGCTTCGGGATCCATTACCGTTAAGTTGAATAAGGGAACGTTGAGTTCAGGTACGGCATATTTGTATGTAATTGACAAAAACGGGAAATATAATACAAATGGCTATGCAATAACTTTATTGTAAGATCCATGTCATTGCGAGATTATTCCTTTTAGTATTCTTGCCATTTATTTTTGAAATGGCTTCTGAGATAATATTTTGCAAAGGAAAAGTCTTCGGATTTTGTTTCCCGGTTTGAGCTCTAATTAGCGCGGTGTGCTAATTAGAGCTCAAATATTAGTGAAAGAGTCTATTAATGGTCTCATAGACATAGATACCCACTACTACAAAGATTTCTGGTACTTAGGCCAACAATGCTATCATTACGATAAATGGCGCTGGGTTCGGACCAAAAGCATTTACAAGCCCTTTATCTGGGATAATACGAAAATGGCGGTTTTAACCCAACCTGGACAGCTGGATCGATAACCGTTAAGTTAAATATAGGAACGTTATGTATAGGTGCCGCTTATTTATATGTAATTGATGAAAGTGGAAATACAATGTAAGTGGATATCCTGTCAAATTATTATAAATCTGTTATCGTGGGTAAAAATTGAATAACTATGGATAGTAATAAAATCGACCTGGGTTTTTTTCCAACGCCTTTGCAAAAATTGGAGAACTTATCAAAAATATATCCTGATTATCGAATTTATATAAAAAGGGATGATAATACAGGATTAGCTTCCGGTGGAAATAAGACAAGAAAATTAGAGTTTTTGATAAAGCAAGCATTAGATGATCAATGTGATACCGTTATTACGGCTGGTGCCCAGCAATCAAATCATTGTAGACAGACGGCTGCTGCCTGTGCTAAGGTAGGACTAAAATGTCATCTGCTTTTAGGGGGTAATAAGCCTGATATTTATGATGGTAACCTATTGCTATCTTCACTACTTGGAGCAAGCATACACTTTGCAGGTAACAATAGGAAAGGAGAATATCTGGAAAATCTAAAAGAAAAATTAGAAAGCAAAGGAAATAAATGCTTTGTGATTCCTTATGGAGGTTCGAATGCTACAGGGGCATTAGGATTTGTGAGTGCGGTGAAAGAATTGAAGCAGCAACTTACTGATAAAAATATTACAATTCATTATATATTCTTTGCATCTAGTTCAGGTGGAATGCAGGCGGGGTTGACGGTTGGGAAAGAATTGTATAAACTGGATTCGGAATTAGTTCCTATTAATATAGACAAAGACGAAGCGAATGGACTTCCTTTAGAGAAATTTGTTTTTAGTATTGTAGAAGAACTTAGGCAAAAGTTAAATATCCGGAAGGAATATGATTTTTCAGAATTCAAACTCGACAGAGATTTTGATAGTGCAGGATATGGGGTTTTAACTTCTAATGAAATAAACGCGATTGAAGAGCTTGCAAAAAATGAAGGTATTCTCTTAGATCCTGTATATACAGGACGAGCATTCGGTGGAATGTTGAATTTTTTAAAAAGTAAGAAATTGCCTCTCAATGCTAATGTATTGTTTTGGCATACTGGAGGTTTGCCAGCTATTTTCAAATTTGCTAAAGAATTGACAGGTAAGTAATATGAAGTCGTAGATAAATTTGGAATATAATCTGTTGTATTAAAGGCAGACAAGGATTTTTGGTGGCACCTGTGACTGAACTGGCTAAACAGTTTGGTATTTCGGATGTCGGCTTCAGAAAGACCTGTTTAAAGATGAATATTGTAAGCTCCCCCAAACTTCGGCCATTTAAAGTTAGAGTTTAAAATACGTAATTGTAATTTTAAACTTTAATACAAATGAAAAAGAAATTTACAGAGAGCCAGATTGTGGCGGCAATTAAGAA
>PJTT01000719.1_pt1 | contig 14986 bp, 12 predicted proteins | sample 1512261 | NCBI WGS metagenome assembly PJTT01 (sample SAMN08177685, study PRJNA422409) | Soil metagenome, whole genome shotgun sequencing project. | isolation source: Soil (2) enriched on wood chips | place: USA: Madison | collected 2015-01-15
ACGGTTTTGCCATCTTTAATATCCAGACAAGGAATGATTCTTTTGGTCAACATAGCATTTCCGGTTTTATAGTTCCTTCGTATAGTGCTTTACCAACGATTACACTTTTGCAGCCTATTCTTTCCAGCTCCTTAATATCTGCTATCGATGCCACGCCTCCACTTGCAGTCAGTTCCATCTGTGGAAATTTTGCGAGTAGTGATTGATAGAGCGCTGTTGCAGGCCCCTGCATCATACCATCTTTTGAAACATCGGTACAAAAAAATCGCTGAATGCCTTTATCCATATAGCTTTCAACAAAATCAAAAATGCTGATATCCGTTTTCTTTTGCCAGCCATTAATCGCGATTACGCCCGAGCTTACATCTGCTCCAATCAGGAAACGTTCGGCACCTAATTGTTGCATCCATTGCTGCAACATTTCCGGTTGAGTAACAGCCATACTACCGATGCTGACTATCTCTGCACCCGCTGCCAGTGCGGCTTCGCAGCTATTGATAGTGCGTATACCACCACTGAAATCAACTACCAGACTGGTTGCTGCTGCTATCTGTTTCAGTACGGCTATATTTTTGATTGCGCCGGCTTTGGCACCGTCCAAATCTACCAGATGCAGCCGCTTAAAGCCTGCCTGTTCAAACCATTGCGCCATTGCTACAGGGTCATCATTATAGGTGGTCTTTTGTTCATAATCACCTTGAACAAGTCGCACACATTTACCATCTATCAAATCAATGGCGGGTATAATCTCTATCATAACTCCAGAAAATTTTGAAGAATAGTAGCTCCGGCTGTAGCAGATTTTTCCGGATGAAATTGTACCCCGTAGAAATTCTCTTTTTGTAATGCGGCACTAAAAGGCTGTATATAATTTGTAGTAGCAATGGTATTTGTGCCGACAGCCGCGTAATAACTATGTACATAATAGGTGTATTCATTTGCTGCAAGGCCTTTGAACAATGGCGATTGCAAGTCATACACTGTATTCCAGCCGGTGTGCGGTATTTTTTCGCCTTCGGCAAATTTCAAAACGTCTTGTTGAAAGATATTTAAACAAGCTGTGTTCTGCTCCTGAGAATAGCGGCACATAAGCTGCATACCCAAACAAATACCCAACACAGGTTGCTGCAATTCAGGTATTACCTTATCCAGACCACTGCGCTTCAACTCCGCCATTGCCGCGCCTGCGGCCCCAACTCCGGGAAAGATGATTTTGTCTGCATTCCTGATTGTTGCTATATCACTTGTAACAGTAGCTGTTGCTCCCAATCGCTCCAGGGCAAACATTACCGAGCGTACATTTCCGGCATTATAGCCGATGATTGCAATATCCATCTCTAAAAAATATTATAAAACGCCTTTGGTAGAAGGCAAAGAAAAATCAGCATCATCGCGGCGTACCGCCATTTTTATACTGCGGGCAAATGCCTTAAAAATACTTTCAATCTTGTGGTGCTCATTGCTGCCCTCTGCCTTTATATTCAGGTTGCAACCTGCCGCATCCGAGAATGATTTAAAAAAGTGAAAGAACATTTCCGTCGGCATCTTGCCTATCAGTTCTCGTTTAAATGTAGCATCCCATACCAGCCAACTCCTGCCGCCAAAGTCAATGGCGACTTGCGCCAGACAATCGTCCATGGGCAGACAGTAGCCATATCGCTCCATCCCACGCTTATCGGCAAGTGACTGACGAAAAGCCGTGCCCAGCGCCAAGGCCGTGTCCTCGATAGTATGATGTTCATCTACATGCAAGTCTCCCTGCACCTTTAAATCTATATCTACATGGCCGTGCTTCGAGATCTGCTCCAGCATGTGGTCAAAAAATGCAATGCCCGTGTCAATATTACATTTGCCGTTGCCATCGGGGTTGATGGTTAATTTGATATTGGTTTCATGCGTTACACGCTCGATCGTTACCGCACGAATGGAATTGGAAAGTATGGTATAAATTTCATCCCAGGTTTTGGCATAAGATGTTTTATCTGCTGCTTGCTTGATGATAGATTCAGGGTCGCTATGAATTAAAATAGCTTTTGCACCCAAATTTTCGGCCAGTTGCACATCCGTCAATCGATCGCCGATTACATAAGAAGAAGCGAGGTCATATTCACCTGCCATATAGCCGGAAAGCAAGCCTGTACCGGGTTTGCGTGTTGGCTTGTTTTGCCATTCATAACTATCATCAATATAAATAGCATCGAATGAGATTCCCTCGTTGCCCAATATGTCAAGTAGTTTGTTTTGTACTATTTCAAAATTCTTTGTGGGATTGGCAGTCGTGCCCAGGCCATCCTGATTGGTCACCATTACCAATTCAAAATCCATGCGCGTGGCTATTTTATACAGATTGCGAATAAGGCCAGGCAATAGCTCCAACTGCTCCAGATTATCTACCTGAAAAGTAATAGGCGGCTCGTTGATTAAAGTGCCATCCCGGTCGATAAATAGTGCTTTCTTCTTCATTGTTTGATTGGCTTAATATTGTTGTAATGTGGTAATGAGTTGGCTATTTTCCGACCGACTACCAACTGTAATGCGCAGGCAGTTTTCGCAACCGGGCTGTGTGGTGCGATTGCGCACCACAATTCCATGCTCCAATAAATAATTATAAATAGCATCAGCATCCTGCACCCTGATCAACAAAAAATTAGCTGCGGAGGGATAGACTTTTTCTACGATGAGCAAATCGCTTAATGCTGCGGACAGCCATTCACGCTGCAGGACTATTTCTTTGATAGTCTTTTCCGCTTGTTCCTCCTCGGCCAATGCCCTTAATGCCAACCGTTGCACCGGCGCACTTATATTATATGGCGGCTTTATTTTGTGGAGTACTTCTATAATCAAGCCCGACGCGAAAGCCATGCCCAGCCTCAAACCCGCCATGCCCCAAGCTTTGGAAAATGTTTGCAGCACTACCAGATTCGCATAGTTATTCAACAATTGAAAGCAACTTTTATCTGCACCGGCAAAATCAATATAGGCTTCATCCACAACAACTATACCCGCAAGGCCTTTAAGTATTTCTTCGATGGTAGCCAGCGGCACGAGATTTCCGGTGGGGTTATTGGGCGTACAGATAAATATAATCTTGGTATAATCATCTACCATTGCTAAAGCCTGTGCAGCGTTGTGTTCAAAATCCTCTTTCAACGCAACCGTCTTGACCGACACATCATTGATATCTGCAGCAACCTGGTACATGCCGTAGGTGGGCGAAAAAGTGATAACGTTATCTAAACCCGGTCTGCAGCAAGCGCGCATTAATAAATCGATGGGCTCGTCGCTGCCATTGCCTATAAATATATTCTGCTGCGCAATGCCTTTTATCCCTGCTATTTTTTGTTTCAGTTCTGTTTGCAAAGTATCAGGATAGCGATTGTAACCATCGCCCGCAGGCGAAAACTGCGTATTTTCATTGGCATCTAAAAATATAGAAGCTGCGCCGCTAAATGTACTGCGTGCCGATGCATAAGGTTGCAGGTTGCGGATATTGCCGCGAAACCATTTATTCGAATCCATTGTCCTGATTTTTGTTTGATAAACTTGCGAGGCGTACAGCAACCGATTGCGCATGCGCCTGCAGTCCCTCGGCCATTGCCATGGTAGTTACACATTGGCCAATGCTTTTTAATCCATCGGCAGTTATTTCCTGAAAGGTTATTTTCTTAAAAAAACTATCGAGCGATACACCGCTGAATGCTGTTGCAAACCCGCCCGTTGGCAAAGTGTGATTGGTACCTGAGGCGTAGTCGCCCACACTTTCGGGCGAATAATTGCCCAGAAAAACGGAACCTGCATTGACAACTTCCGCTGCCAATCCTTGTGCATCAGCCGTGTTGATGATTAAATGCTCGGGCGCGTATAGATTTGAAATAGCCATCGCATCTGCCAGGTTCTCTACCAAAATCATTTTACAATAAGCTAATGATTGCTGTACTAATTCCCGTCTGGGCAAATCAGCTATTTGTTGCCCGATAGCGGCTTTCACAGCTTCCAATAAACTTTCAGAATCTGTAACGAGTAGCACCTGCGAGTCCGGACCGTGCTCGGCCTGCGCCAGTAAATCAGCAGCGACAAATTCAGGATTAGCGGTATTGTCGGCTATAATCAACACTTCCGATGGACCAGCGGGCATATCGATCGCAATACCATCTGCCTGCGCATAGGCTTTCGCCGCTGTAACGTACCGATTGCCGGGACCAAAAATTTTATCTACTCGGCTAACCGTTTCCGTTCCGTAGGCCATCGCTGCAATTGCCTGCGCACCGCCTATTTTGTAAATTTTGTTTATACCCAGCTTTTGCGCAACATACAGCATCGCAGGATGCAACAGTCCATCTTTGCCGGCAGGCGAACAAACCACTATTTCTTTACAACCGGCAATCAACGCAGGTATGCCCAACATAAGCAGCGTTGAAAACAATGGAGCGGAACCGCCCGGAATGTACAAACCCACTTTTTGTATGGGCACTGATTTGCGCCAGCAGGCGATACCGGGCATGGTCTCGACAATTTTCTCGGCTTCGAGTTGCGCTTTATGAAAGGTGTAAATGTTTTGATATGCAAGATCAATTGCGTCTTTTAGTGCTGCACTCATTTCCGAAATAGCCGCCCATTCATGCTCTTGCACGCAAAATGTTTCCTGTGAAACATTTTCAAATAATTTCGTATATTTTTTAATTGCGGCATCACCACCCTGCTGCACGCCGGTCATAATCCACTCTATGTCGCGCGTGGTTGCTTTGATATTTCCGGCGGGTCTGCTAAGCAATTTGGCTATTTCATTTATAGCCGGATATTTAATGATTTCCATTAGTTCGGTTTATTTAAATGACCATTTTTTCAATAGGAAGCACCAGTAAGCCTTGTGCGCCCTCGCATTTCAAATTTTCGATGATGTTCCAAAAATCATCTTCCTGAATAACGGTGTGTACCGAGCTCCAGCCTTTTTCTGCCAGCGGCATTACTGTCGGGCTTTTTACACCTGGCAGCATCGCTATTACGCGAGAGATCCTTTCGTCCGGTACATTCATCATGATGTATTTCGTGCGTTTGGAGCGCTGCACGGCCTGTATGCGGAACAATAATTTGTCGAGGATGCGCTGCTTTTCGGCGGGGAGTTGTTGCGCGCTGATGAGTACTGCTTCGGACTTTAGAATCACTTCTGTTTCCTTCAAGCCATTCAAAAACAAAGTGCTGCCAGAGCTGACCAAGTCGCAAATACCATCTGCAAGGCCTATTCCCGGTGCGAGCTCCACCGAGCCGCTGATTTCATGTATTTCTGCGCTGATGTCGTTTCGCTCCAGATATTTGGCCAGTATATTGGGATAGCTGGTCGCGATTTTTTTATTGTTGAAGAAAGCCACCGTTTCTTCTGTTTCAAATTTGGGCACTGCGAGCGATAGCCTGCATTTAGCAAAACCCAATCGCGCAACAGTTGCCACATCGATCGATTTCTCCAGCACTATATTTTCGCCCACGATACCAATATCGGTAACGCCATCGGCTACATATTGCGGGATATCATCATCGCGCAGAAATAAAATTTCCATAGGAAAATTGAGCGCATGGGTACGGAGTTTGTTTACGCCATTGTTGATTTCGATACCACATTCCTTGAGCAGATTGATGGAGCCCTCGTACAGGCGACCGGATTTTTGAATAGCAATTTTGAGCATTGTAGCAGGAGTAAATTGGAAAAAAAGAAAATAAAAAAAGGCTTACCGAAACGGTAAGCCTGAGTGGAAATAGTATAACCTGATTTTATCTTATAAAACAGCATACAGCACCACATGCCTACCTTGCGGGGTAAGATGATGATGTAGATGTATGTGCAGATTTTGTATCATTATTTTTGCTCTTAGAAGAGGATGCAAAGGTAGCGCCGCATTTTTCGGAATACCAAATTTATTTTGAAAACAGGTTTAAAAATTACTCGCCACAATGACGCAAAAACCAATATCAGCCTATATTTCAGCCTTGAAAAAAATTATTGAATATTGGGGTATTGCTTGCCTATTTCGGTCAATGCAGCTTCAATTTCGACATTCATTTCAGTAATCATGTTAGTAATTGCAGCGTCGTCATAGGCTGGCAAATGCTCAATATCTTTCGCCAGTTTGGACAATTTATCGATGCCAATTGTAGCAGAAGTTCCATACAATTTATGCCCTAAAAAGTGCAGCGCATCCAAATCTTTATTGGCCACTGCCGCTGCAAAATCCTCGCAAAAAGCGATCAATTGTTTACGTGCAATGCTCAATGTAGAGAGAATTAAATCTTCGTCTCCACCCAGCAATTCGTTTAGTTTGTCAAAATAGCCCGGCTCGTCGGTTTTTGCTGCCGGTTCGTTCGCTCCGATCTCCACCGCAGCCACCGATAGCCATTGTGCCAGCACGGTGCGCAAATCGCGCTCCATAATAGGCTTCGAGATTAAATCATTCATGCCGGCGGCGGTACATTTTTCTTTTTCGCCCACTACATGCGATGCTGTAATGGCTATAATCGGCACAGTTTTGCCATCTGCATGTTGTCTGATGAGCTTAGTCGCTTCATAACCATTCATCTCAGGCATTTGAATGTCCATCAAAACGATCGATGGTTTGTATTTTTCAAAATATTCAACTGCCTCCCGGCCATCGCGTGCTCCTATCAAACCAGCTTCGGGCATCAGGCGCGCTATAATCGCTTTAATCAGCGTGAGGTTTACTTCGTTATCTTCTACTACCAATATCCTCACAAAATTAGCCGCAGGCAATACTACAGACTGCGCCAATTCATCGTCCGTTGTTTCTTGCGCTGCATTATCAGTAGCCGATGCCAGTGGTAAAGTCAGCTCAAAAGAGAAGCTGCTCCCCTTTTCTAATTCACTTTCTACTTTGATTTTACTATTCATCATCGCCAGCAATTTACCCGAAATGGTCAGACCGAGACCGGTTCCACCATATTTCTTGGTTGTGCTCACGTCTTCCTGCAAAAAGGCACCGAAAATCAGCTTCATCTTTTCGGGATGAATACCAATACCTGTATCCCTGACCTCAAAATAGTAACGCGCCGTAGCTGCATCCTGCCCCAACAACTTAATGCGCATCGCCACCGTGCCCTGACTGGTAAATTTAACTGCGTTGCTCAATAAATTCAGCATGACCTGCTTGATACGCAAGCCATCGGCCAAGACGAGCAAAGGCATATCAGGCTGCAGGTTTAGTTGCAGGTTCAGTCCTTTGCTTTCGCCCTGGTGCACGACCATACTCATCGACTGACTGGCTATTTCGCCCAGATTGCAGGCTTCAATATCCAACTCCAGTTTGCCCGACTCTATTTTAGAAAAATCAAGAATGTCATTGATAATACTTAGCAGCGCACTGGCCGATTGATTAACAATCGTCAGATACCTGCTCTGCATATCGCTGAGTGCTGTTTTCAGAACGAGGTCTGTAAAGCCAATAATACCATTGAGCGGCGTGCGTATTTCATGGCTCATATTCGCCAGAAACTCCGATTTGGCTTTGCTCGCCTGCTCGGCCAGATCTTTTGCGGACTTTAGTTCTTCTTTTTGCAGGGTAACGTCGGTAATATCCTGCGTAAACATCATAATACCACCTACAGACTGGTCAAATTGATACCAGGGGCGTACTTCCCAGCGCAAAAACTGGTCATGCTCCCAGCCATCCGGACGCCAAACATCTTCATCATTCTTGCACACTTCGCCTGCCAAAACCTGCTGGTGGATCGTGCGCCATCTGTCCGAAACATTAGGAAAAACCTCGTAATGCGTCATGCCGATAATATTGCGGCCATCCAGCTTGTACTCTTCCATCCAGCGATGACTCACGGCTATATATTTCAGGTCACGGTCGAACATCGCTACTGCTGCCGGTGCATGCTCTACGAATGCACGCAGGCGCGATTGCTCTATGCGCAGCGCTTCTTCTGTCTGTTTTTGTGTATTTATATCCTGAAAAGCACCGAATGTGCGGATAGCTTTGCCATTGCTAAACTCGGCATTGCCCAAAGCGCGTACCCATATTTCCTCAGCGAAAGCATTGGTAATTCTCAACTCGAGGTCAAATGCAACGCCTTCTTCATGCAATAATTTTATAGCTTTTAATAATCGCACGCGACTTTCTTCATGGTAAAAAGCCAGCGCAGATTTATAGTCGGGTATAAAGGCCGGACTCACGCCATGTATTTCTTTTGTAACCTCCGACCAATATAGCTTTTCCGTTTCCACATCCAACTCCCAGCCGCCTACTCTCGCCACACGATTGGTCTGTTGCAACATCTCGTTGATTTTCTCGACGTCTTTTTCCAGTTTGTGATTTTCGGTAATATCTACAGCATTGGCAATAATATAAGGCACGCCGTCGAAGTCGCGCTCCAGAATATTATTGTACAGCCACACCTTATACCCACCGCTTTTGACCATGGTCGTCATCATGCCGGTCGCATGCCCGGTTGCTACCACTTCTTTCAAATAGGCATCCAGTCCCTCGTGGTGGTGTGCAGGCACTATATTGCGCAGGCCCATGGTGCGCAGCTCGTCGCGGGTATAACCCAGTAAATGTGCACCCGCATTGTTGACAGAAATAAAATTACCCTCTGCATCATGCGTGCACATCAGCCCAGGCGCACTTTCAAAAAAGCGCCTGAAACGCTCTTCGCTGCGCTGCAATTGCCATTCCCGCTCTTTTTCGATAGTAACGTTGTGGCCGATAGCATAAATATTATCGGTGCCCGGCTCGGGCGTGGCAGTCCACTCTACCAGCGCAACTGTATCAGACGCGGTTGACATTTTCGCCAGAAACTGTGCCGGGAGGGTATTTTGCTGCAATGCCGATAAAGCGGATTCCAGTTCGCCCTTGCTATGAGGCAGGGTAATATCTAAAATAGAGGTGCCCAGCAAAGTCGAAGGGGCATAGCCTAAAATTTGCCCGAAAGCAGGATTGATTTTACGAAAACTACCATCGGTACCCATTACACATACCAAATCGCCCGAAGATTGAAATAATTTCTCGAAAGATAATAGCTCTTCATGCCGGCGCCTGCGCTCAATAAGGCTAACTGCCTCGGCTGCTAAAAGACCCAAAGCTTCTTTCTGCGCCGGCGACAGATTGCCCGGCTCTGTATCCAGCACGCAGAAAGCGCCTAATGCGAATCCGCCGGAATCAATCAAGGGCCAGCCCGCATAAAACCGGATAGGTGGTACATCGTCTACCTGACCTTTGTAAAAACGCGCTTCAAAATTGGTATCAGGTACCTCCATATATTCGCCCTCTTCCACCAAAATGCGGCAAAAAGATATTTCTTTCGGCACTTCCGAAACATCAGCACCTGTTGCAGATTTGTTCCACTGTCGGTACTCGTCAATAAGGGATATAAAGGAAATAGGCTTGTCGCAAATAAGGGTAGCCAACCGCGTGAGGCGGTCGAAATCGGCCTCGGGAGGTGAATCGAGGATATGATAATGCCGAAGCGCTTTTAACCGCTCGGCTTCTGATGTACTATTTTTTTTCATGGGCAAATAGCGGCTGGTGTAAATAGGCGACAGAAGCATGTTGCGCTCGCTATGCAAACCGTTCCTCCGGGAACTAACATACATTAACGGCACATCCTACCCTTTGTTGACGCCCTTACGAATACCGCAATATACAAACCTATGAAACTTTATAAAATTTCAGCAGCCTGCTGTAAGAATTTGTGCACAAACGACAAGGTGCTACCCATGAAAAGGGGTATGAAGCAGGAACTGAGGTAGAATTTTTGTTGATTGGAGGGGTGGGTGTTGGAATAGATTCATTTTGTTTAAGAAATAAAATAAAATAGGTAGATAAGTGGTGTGTTGCTATCGGTTAGGCGTCTATACCGCACACAAATGCACTTTAACATATATTTTGGATATATGGAGCGGTGGGTGTATTTTTGAATTGTCGGTCTGACAGTGAAAACCGTGCTGACACAACTAAATTAATAAGAACATGAACAGACAGACAAGCCAACGCTTCGCAAAAATAAAAGAGCTGCAAAGCCAACACACAAAAGCCAACATACGATTGCAGCACATTTGTTTTTGCCCCAACGCACCGTGCCCACCCACCACACCACAACACAGACACATTCAACTTTAAACATAAAACATATGCAAGGATTAAAGTACACAGTCGATATTGTTTTTTGCATTGATGCAACAGGCAGTATGGGACATCTCATTAATGAAGTTAAAAAAGGAACTTTAAGATTTGATGAAGATTTGACCAAATTAATGAACGAAAAAGAAAAGCAAATTGATACACTTCGAGTAAAAGTCATTAGCTATAGGGACTTTTATCATGATGGTGAAGATGCTTTTTTTGAATCAGATTTTTTCAAACTTCCCGAGCAAAAAGCGGAGTTCTCAAAGTTTGTATCTTCTATTGACGCAGATGGTGGCGGTGATGAACCAGAAAACGGATTAGAAGCATTAGCAGTTGCATTTCAGTCAAAGTGGAACAAGGACGGGGACAGAAGAAGACAAATTATTGTCTTGTGGACCGATGCAAGCGCCCATGAGTTGGAAAAGAAAATTGATTCGAAGCCGTCCAGTTATCCTCAGAATATGCCAAAAGACTTTGATGATTTTGCAGATTTGTGGGAGGGGCAGTCTAATATGAATCAAAGTGCTAAGAGGTTAATTCTATTTGCGCCTGACGCTTATCCATGGACAAATATTAATACTCATTTTACCAACACAGCTATGCTTCCTTCAAAAGCAGGACATGGTTTAGAAGAATTAGAATATTCGCAAATCTTAAATGCTATTGCTAACAGCGTATAAAAATATAGAATGGAGCAAAACGGATTTACTATTTGGAGTGAGAAGATTTCAGAAAAAGGCGAAGACGCATTACCAACCAAATTAATCGATGATACCAACCAAAAATTTGTGTATGCAGTTTACGATGGAATGGGTGGTGCAGGAAGTGCTATTTATAACTATGAGGACAAACCATTTTCGGGCGCATACATAGCGGCAAATGAAGCCAAAAAGTATTTTGAAAAACAGGTTAGTGAATATCTAAACGGTCGTTTGCAAATTTCAGAAATTATAACATCAATTGAAGGTGGTCTATTTCATCATTTACAAAGTGTAGCTAATTCGGTAGATAAGAATCCATCAAGGCTAAAAAGTAATCTAATCAAAAGACTACCAACGACAATAGCAGCCATTTTTTGTGAAAATAATCCTGAACAACAGCAACATAAAAATTTAACGTGCTTGTGGGCAGGTGATTCAAGATGCTATGTGCTAAGCCCAGAAAATGGGCTTAATCAACTAACAAATGATGATTTAAAAGGCGACAATGATGCGTTAAGAAATTTAAGAAGTGATGCGCCTATGTCGAATTATTGCAATGCTGATGTAGCATTCAAAATTAATGTGGCAAATGGCTTGCAGGTAGAACCGTTTATTTTATTGACTGCTACAGATGGGTGCTTCGGATATCTACCCAGCCCCTTTCATTTCGAGCATCTTCTTTTGAAAACGTTGATGGATGAAACAGTTAAGTGTTTCGATGATTGGAAACAAAAAATTATGGAGGAAATTCAAAAAGTTACAGGAGACGATTATTCAATGACACTATCTTGTTTTGGGTTTACTTCATTTGAAGAAGTGCAGGCAAAGTTCGAGACGAGAAATGAAATCATTTCAAATAATTTCATTGAAAAATATGAAAGGGTGGCTAAACCAGTTGAACAATATGAAACAAGTTTGGAAAATGCCAAAATTGAAAAAGAAAACACACTTAACCAACTTTGGAATGAGTACAAGCTGAAATATCAAACTAACTATGCTGAAAGGTGAAACGATTAACGGATACAAAATCCTAAAAGATGGTGTCATGAACGGAATGTGTTCATGGACATTTGCATTAAAAGGTGACAAAGAATTTTTCATAAAGGAATTCCTACATCCTACGTATCCTACACCCGATGCACCAGGAAGTGCCAAAACCAAAGAGAAGAAAAAAGCAGATTGCGATGTTTTCGAAAAGCATCAAAAGGAAATAGTGAATACGGTCAGAAGCAAATGTTCAGTTGGCGGGAATCTAATTTTTGCAATTGACTTCTTTAGAAATGGCACTAAGTATTATAAGGTAACCGAAAAAATTGACGTCGCATCGATTCCACTTTCTGAAATATCTACACTTGATATGAAGAAGAAAGTTTTAATTATGACAACTGTTTCTTTCAGCCTTAAAATTTTACATGATGTTGATATTGTACATGGTGATTTGAAGCCTGACAATATTTTGATTAAAAAAATTGACAGCGGATTAAAGAAGGTCGATGGTGGATATACAACTAAGCTTATAGATTTTGATAGTAGTTTTTTCAATAAGCAACCACCAGAGATTTCCGAAGAGGTCGTTGGCGATATTGCTTATTATTCACCTGAACTTTTAAGGTATATCAAGAACGATGAAGCCACCAAAAGAGAGCATCTAACTACTAAATCCGACATTTTTGCATTAGGACTGATATTTAGCAAATACCTGACAAACAACTTCCCGATTTTTGACAAAGAGAAGTATAAATTTATTTCTGTTGCGGCCAACAATGGAACAAAAATTAAGCTTGCTTCAGATGTTTGTCCAAAGGAATTAGAACAACTTATAAATTCAATGCTTTCATTGAATCCTGCAGAAAGACCCGAAATTAAAGAGGTTCATCAAAATTTACGCAGTTTACTTATTTCAAAAGAACTTTTGGAATGGAAGCCAACTAAAGAAACAGAACCTGAAATAGTTGAAACAAAAGGCAAACTAAAAATTTCCATGGGAAGCAAAAAAGAAGCAGTCGTTGTTGAAAGTTCCGTTGCAGCTTCCCCCACAGGTTCAAGAGTGAGATTTGGTAAAGGTCTAAAAAATAAAGATTAATGGAATGGAGGTGTTTCACTTGCGAGCATTTAAATGGCCCGAACTTATCTGAATGCGAAGTTTGTGGCGCTACACGTAATTTATATGCCGAAGAGGCATTTGAGCACAAAGAGGCCATCAAAAAGCTTGAAACACAGGTCAACATACTTAAAGGAAGCCTTACAAAAACAAGAAACGAAAGAGACCAACTTATTAATCAAATAAGCGAAAAATCACACCAAGTTGAAAGTTTAGCTTCTGTCAGTGATTCAAGAAGTTTGGAGTTAAGCATTTTGAAAAGAAGAGAAGCTACGCTTCTTCAAAGCCTTAAAGCCAAGGATGAACAAATCAATGAAGCTAATAAAAAAGTTACATTCTTATTAAAAGGAATTTCTGAAAGAGATGTAAAAATTAATGAAAGAGATTCCAAAATACGAGCCAAAGATGCTAATATTTTAAAACTACAAAACGAGATTCAATCTTTCGCATCTCGTTTACGCGCAAAAAAGAGTCTTTATTTCTTTGTTTGGTTGTTCATTATCGTTTCTGCAAGTTTGGGCAGCTACGTATTTTATACGCAAGTATATCTTTCGAACTTAAAGGCTGATTACATAACCCAGACCAATAAAGCATTTACAAATTTCTCGAATTCCAGTCTTGAAATTGGATGCAGAAAGGAAGATATAGGTGCAAGGACAACCTTAGCAAGCGATTTGAATGATGATGGCAAATTAGACGGAATAATAATAGCGACATTTAACGGCGAGGAATGCAAAAATACTTTTGAAACCATCTTGTATGTGTATGATTTAAAAACCACTTTTGTAAATCCGCCATTATCTTTTCCACTATCAAAAGCAAACGAAAGCTACATATCTTTTCGAGGCGTTGAAAATGGAAAGTTGGTTTTCGACAAATGGAATATCAAGGATTATAATCTGAAAGCATACGATAGCGAACAAATTAAAAATTCACATAAAAGAATCTATATTTCTATTCAAAATGACAGCCTAATCTCAACAACCTTATAATAATATGACACGTATAAATTTTGCAATACTATTCCTTCTGTCAATCTCAATTTATAGTTGCGTATCACAGGACGATTACAACAAAGTTCAACAAGAAAATTCACTATTAAAAGAAGAGTTGGACGATATAAAATATGGTTCTGACAGGCTTTTAAAACAGGCAACGGATTATTTCAATAACAATCAATTAGATAGTGCCGAAGCAAAATTAAATTTACTTATCAGTAAGCATAATGAAACAAAAGACGCACAGGAAGGTAGAAAAATATTAGCTAAACTGTCAACTGCAAGAATTCAATTAGAGGATTTAAATTCATGGAAGTCGGCCGAAACAAGCAACGAAATCTCTACAGTCGAAAGCTATATTTCTTCTCATCCGAACGGTAAGTATTTAGCTTTAGCATCTCAAAAAATCAGAACACTCAAAAATGAGAATGAACAGTCGGCGTACAACAATGCAGTAAGCGTAAATACCCCAAGTGTTTGGACAAAGTTTATTGAAGATTACCCCGAAAGAAATGATATAAACGAAATAAAAAAAAAGATAATAAGAGCTGAAATTGCCGAAATTCGAAGTAGCAGTAATGTAAGTTCATTACCATCTTCATATCAGACAGATAATGGCTATTCGAAAAATTCAACTGTGAGCATAACAAACAATACTGGTTATCTCTTAACTGTTCGCTATAGCGGACCTGACGTAACTTCTGTGGCTATTCCAGCGGGCGGAACGAGAAAAGTGTACTTATTAAGCGGAACTTATCAAGTAGGAGCGACAGCAGGAAGTGCAAGTTGCGGCGGAACTGAAAGTCTACATGGAAATTATACTTCTTCTTACACAATAACGACATCTACTTATCGAAACAGCTATTGAAGAATCAGCCAACGCACAAATCGAGCACATTTGCAAGGCACACAAAGCCAACTTTGTAAAAAAGGGTATAATAGCAAAAAATAGTTGGTAAAATCGGCTGTAAAGCTTTATGGTATTGGGTTTGAGTAGACCAAATTGAAATCGGTTTCAATTTGGTTTTTTTGTGCATGGGAAATTGTAAAAAA
>PJTT01000722.1_pt1 | contig 14937 bp, 10 predicted proteins | sample 1512261 | NCBI WGS metagenome assembly PJTT01 (sample SAMN08177685, study PRJNA422409) | Soil metagenome, whole genome shotgun sequencing project. | isolation source: Soil (2) enriched on wood chips | place: USA: Madison | collected 2015-01-15
CATTTCCCACCCTGACGCCGGCAAGACCACGCTGACCGAAAAGCTGCTGCTGTTCGGAGGCGCGATCCAGATGGCCGGTTCGGTGAAGGGCCGCAAGGCCGCCCGCCACGCGACGTCCGACTGGATGGCGCTGGAAAAAGAGCGCGGCATCTCCGTCACCTCCTCGGTGATGCAGTTCCCGTACGAAGGCAAGATCGTCAACCTGCTCGACACCCCCGGCCACGCCGACTTCGGCGAGGACACCTACCGCGTGCTGACCGCGGTGGACTCGGCGCTGATGGTGATCGACGTGGCCAAGGGCGTGGAAGAGCGCACCATCAAGCTGATGGAAGTCTGCCGCCTGCGCGACACCCCGATCATGACCTTCATCAACAAGCTCGACCGCGAGGGCAAGGACCCGATCGAGCTGCTGGATGAAGTGGAGACCGTGCTGGGCATCCAGTGCGCGCCGGTCACCTGGCCGATCGGCATGGGCCAGCGCCTGAAGGGCGTGGTGCACCTGCTGACCGGCGAAGTGCACCTGTACGAACCGGGCCGCAACTTCACCCGCCAGGATTCGACCATCTTCCCGTCCATCGATGCGCCCGGCCTGGCCGAGAAGATCGGTGCACAGATGCTGGCCGAACTGCGCGATGAACTGGAACTGGTGCAGGGCGCCAGCCACCCGTTCGACCTGGATGCCTACCGCGCCGGCAAGCAGACCCCGGTGTTCTTCGGCTCGGGCGTGAACAACTTCGGCGTGCAGCCGCTGCTGGACTTCTTCGTCGAGCACGCCCCGCCGCCGCAGGCGCGCACCACCACCGGCCGGATCATCGCGCCGGAAGAGAACAAGCTGAGCGGCTTCGTGTTCAAGATCCAGGCCAACATGGATCCGCAGCACCGCGACCGCGTGGCGTTCATGCGCATCTGCTCGGGCCGCTTCAGCGCCGGCATGAAGACCTTCCACGTGCGTACCGGCAAGGAGGTGAAGCTGGCCAACGCGCTGACCTTCATGGCCTCGGACCGCGAGATCGCCGCCGAGGCCTGGCCGGGCGATGTGATCGGCATCCACAACCACGGCACCATCTCCATCGGCGATACCTTCACCGAAGGCGAGGCAGTCACCTTCACCGGTATTCCCAACTTCGCCCCGGAGCTGTTCCGCCGCGCGCGCCTGCGCGATCCGCTCAAGCTCAAGCAGCTGCAGAAAGGCCTGGCCCAGCTGTCGGAGGAAGGCGCGACCCAGTTCTTCCGTCCGTTGACCAGCAACGACCTGATCCTGGGTGCGGTCGGCGTGCTGCAGTTCGATGTGGCCGCGTACCGCCTGAAGGACGAGTACGGCGTGGAAGCGACCTTCGAGCCGGTCAGCGTGACCACCGCCCGCTGGGTCCACTGCAGCAACGAGAAGAAGCTGGAAGAGTTCCGCGAGAAGAACGCGCTGAACCTGGCGCTGGACGCGGCCGGCCACCTGGTCTATCTGGCGCCGACCCGGGTCAACCTGCAGCTGGCGCAGGAACGTTCGCCGGACGTGCGCTTCTCGGCCACCCGCGAAGCAGCGCATACCGTGCCGGCGGGCTGACGCGAGGGGCGCCGATTCATCGACCATACGGTGGCGGGGGTGCAAGCGCCCGCCATCGCGGCGATGATAGGGGGGCTGCGGGTCCCCCTCCCCGCGAAATCCGTCCTTGCCATGTCCTCCACGACTGCTGCTTCCATCCGTGAAGAAATCGCCAGCGCCCTGACCCACGGGCTCGGCGCCGTGTTCGCGCTGGCCGCCAGCGCCGTACTGATCACCCTGGCCGCCATCTACGGCGACGGCTGGCAGCTTGCCAGCGCCATCGTGTTCGGCATCGCCCTGCTGCTGCTGTACACCGCTTCCACGCTGTACCACGCCATCCAGCACCCTACAGCGAAGGGCCGCCTGAAGGTCTTCGACCACTGCGCGATCTACGTGCTGATTGCCGGTACCTACACGCCATTCACCCTGATCGGCCTGCGCGGGCCATGGGGCTGGGGCCTGTTCACCGCCATCTGGGCCCTGGCCCTGGGCGGCGTGGTGTTCAAGCTGTTCTATACCGGCCGTTTCAAGGCCCTCTCCACCGGCATCTACATCGCCATGGGCTGGCTGGTGATCGTGGCCATCAAGCCGATGTGGGCCTCCATCGACGGCGGCACGCTGGCCTGGCTGTTCGCCGGCGGCCTGTCCTACACGCTGGGGACCTACTTCTATCACCGCGAATCGATCCCCTATTCGCACGCGATCTGGCACCTGTTCGTGATCGGCGGCAGCGTCTGCCACTTCGTCGCGGTGACCATGCAGGTGCTGTAGCGCGGCCGTTCGGCGCCCATGTGCACGCCATGCACATGAGCGCTTCGCGCCCCGTCCACCCGGATGGGGCAACCATGGCAGCGTGAATGCTGCCCCTGCCCCTGCTGCGCCGCGCACGTCGCGCTGGCGCCTCCGCCGCCCCGGCCCGCGTGGCCAGCGCTGGCTGGCCGTGCTGGTGTTCCTGCTGGCCGCACTGCTGATCCTCATCGCACTGTGGGACTGGAACTGGTTCAAGGGCCCGGTGGAACGCGCGGTCCAGGCCCGTACCGGGCGCGCCCTGCACATCGGCCACCTGGACGTCGACCTCGGCCGTACCAGCACCATCCGCGCCGATGCGATCACCTTTGCCAATGCCACGTGGTCCAAGCAGGCCAACATGGCCAATGCGGATCGCGTGGAGATCGACATCCGGGTCTGGCCACTGCTGCGCGGCAGCATCCAGTTGCCCGAAGTGCGCCTGACCCGCCCCGACGTCCTGCTGGAAACCGCCCCGCGCAAGGGCGAGCCCGGCAACTGGGATTTCCTGCCCGCCAGCGATGGCAAGAGCTCGCTGCAACTGAAGGGCCTGCGCATCGACGACGGGCGCCTGCAGTTCCTCGACGCGCTGGGCCGCACCGACATCCGTGTCGGCGTGCGCAGTGGCGAAGCAAAACAGGCCGACGCCGCGCCCCCTCTGCTGGTGAAAGGCCAGGGACGCTGGCAGGGCAATCCGTTCACCCTCAGTGGCGGCACTGAATCGCCGCTGCAGCTGACCGACAGCGAGCATCCGTTCCGCATCCACCTGGACGGTCGCGCCGGCGGCACCCACGCCGTGGCAACCGGCACGCTGACCAACCCGTTCGCGCTGCAGGTGTTCGACCTTCAGTTCGCGCTGAGTGGCCAGGACCTGGCCGACCTCTACCCGCTGCTCGGCATCGCCATACCGCCCTCGCCGCCGTATGCGCTCGATGGCCGGCTCAAGCGCGACCACAACGTGTGGCGTTACGAAGGGTTCACCGGCAAGGTCGGCGACAGCGACCTGGGCGGCACCCTGCAGTTCGAAGTGGGCCGTGAGCGTCCGCGCCTGACCGCCACGCTGGAATCGCGCCGGCTCGATTTCGACGACCTCGCCGGCTTCGTCGGTGCCCCGCCGAAGACCGGCGGCGGCGAGACCGCCAACGCCGAACAGAAGGCGCAGGCCGCCCAGGTTGCCGCCAGCCCGCGCGTGCTGCCCGACACCCCGTACAACCTGGGCAAGCTGCGCGCGATGGATGCCGACGTGCGCTGGAAGGCCCACCGCATCAATGCGCCGTCGCTGCCGCTGGACGACATGGACGCGCACCTGCTGCTGGACGATGGCGTGCTGCGCCTGGACCCGCTCAACTTCGGCGTGGCCGGCGGTGACATCCGCAGCACCATCCGCATGGACGCGCGCCAGCCGCAGATTGCCACGGCCCTGAAGGCCAGCGTGCGCGGCGTGCAGCTGGGCCAGTTGTTCCCGGATGCGAAGCTGGCCGAACAGGCCAAGGGTGGCATCAGCGGCCAGATCGACCTGGCCGGCCGCGGCAACTCCATCGCCGCGATGCTCGGCAGCAGCAGCGGCGATGTCGGCGTGGCGATGGGCCGCGGCCATGTCGGCAACCTGGTGATGGAACTGGCCGGCCTGGACATCACCGAGTCGCTGAAATTCCTGTTCACCGGTGACCGGCAGATTCCCCTGCGCTGCGCCTTCGCCGATTTCGGCGTACGCGACGGCCTGATGACCAGCCGCGCACTGGCGGTGGACACCACCGACACCATCATCATCGGCGAAGGCACCGTGAGCCTGCGCGACGAGCAGATGGACCTGCTGCTGAAGCCGCGGCCGAAGGACAAGAGCATCCTGGTGCTGCGTTCACCGCTGCGCATCGGCGGCACGTTCAAGGATCCCTCGTTCCGCCCGGACTTCAAGGCCCTGGGCCTGCGCGGTGCGGTTGCGCTGGCACTGGGAACGATCGCCCCGCCGGCAGCGCTGCTGGCCACGATCGAAACGGGGCCGGGCAAGGATGCCAACTGCGGTGGGCAGTACGCGAAGTAGGTTTACAGCGTTGTTCGCGGCGCCTCTGTTGATCCTGGTGTGAGTGGGACGGGTGGGCCAGTCAGGACACGCCGTAAACCCTTCCATGGGGGCTCGATGGCGCCATCCATGGCGCCAACGGTCCTGCCTGGCCCACCCGTCCCACTCCTGACAGTTTCCTGCGCGCGCGGAACGAGAGCGGGAATTCAAAAGAAAAGAGCAAAAAGCCAAATCAAAAGCTGTGCCAACCAAGGTTGGCAGCTACCAGAAGCTGGGGCTGCGAGTGCATGCACCGCGCTCGCGGGAACGTGTCTGGAGGCGGAGGGCATGGCCGTGCAGGACCGTTGGCGCCATGGATGGCGCCATCGAGCCCCCATGGATGGGTTTACGGCGTGTCCTGCACGGCCATGCCCTCCGCCTCCCCACGCATCAGGAAGGCGCTGCTCTTGAGCTCTGGCTCTGGCTCTGGCTTCAGAAAGCGGGCCGGCGGGCTGCAAGCCCGCCAGCGAAAAACTCACCCCGCCACGATGTACTGCTGCAGCTGGTCCAATTCCCGCCGCTGCGCGTCGATCACCGCCTTCACCAGGTCGCCGATCGAAATCACCCCCAGCACCGATCCGCCCTCCACCACCGGCAGGTGACGGATGCGGTAGTCGGTCACCAGCTGCAGGCAGTGCTCCACCTGCTCGCCCGGCGACACCGTCACCACCTTCGCCGTCATGATTTCGGACACCGCCGTATCGCGCGAGGAACGATCGTGCAGCACGATCTTGCGCGCGTAATCGCGCTCGGACAGGATCCCGACCAGTCGCGGCCCGTCCATCACCAGCACCGCACCAATGCCCTTCTGCGCCATCAGCCGGATCGCATCGATCACCGCCGCGCCGGGCGCGACCGCATGCACTTCAGGGGACTTGCCGTCCAACAGTTGCCGTACCGACGTCATCTGCCTGCCCTCCCAGGGTGGGTTGCAGGCCCGAGTCTGCCACGGAAGGTGCTAGCCACGCGTCAACCAGGTACAGCGGCCGCTGCTTGGACTCCTCGTACAGGCGGCCCAGGTACTCCCCGATCAGCCCCAGGGCGATCAGCTGCACGCCGCCCAGGAACAGGATCACCGCCATCATCGTCGGCCAGCCCGCCACACGGTCGCCGTACAGGGCGGCCTTGACGATCACCCACACGCCAAACACGAACGCCGCCGCGGCGGTCGCCAGGCCCAGGTAGGTTGCTGCCCGCAGCGGGACGGTGGAAAACCCGGTGATGCCTTCCAGGGCGAAGTTCCACAGGTTCCAGAGGCTGAACTTGCTGTTGCCGGCCAGCCGCGCATGGCGGTGGTAGGGCACGGCCACGCGGCGGAAGCCCACCCAGCTGAAGAGGCCTTTCATGAAGCGATGGCGCTCGCGCATCTCGCGCAGCGCGCTCAGCGCGCGCGCCGAAAGCAGGCGGAAGTCGCCGGTATCGGCGGGAATCGGCGTGCGCGAGAGGCGGCCGATCACGCGGTAGAACAGGGCCGCCGTGGTCCGCTTGCTCCAGCTTTCGCCGTCGCGCACCCGGCGCGTGCCGTAGACGTTGTCGTAGCCTTGCTTCCAGTACGCGACGAAGGCCGGCACCAGTTCCGGCGGATCCTGGCCATCGGCATCGAGGATCATCGCCGCCCCTTCGCGCACCTGGTCCAGGCCGGCGGTCAGCGCGGCCTCCTTGCCGAAGTTGCGCGACAGCCGCAATGCCGAGACGCGCGGATCGGGATGGGCCAGGTGTTCGATCACTGCCCAGGTGGCATCGGTGCTGCCGTCATCGACGTACAGGATGTGGCCGTCGACATCGTCCAGCGCGTCGAGTACCGCGCACAGGCGCGGGTGCAGCTGGGGCAGCGCCAGCTCCTCGTTATGGGCGGCGATGACGAAGGTCAGGCGTTGGCGGCTCATGCCTGGATTGTACGTCGCTGGCGGGCTTGCAGCCCGCCGGCCCGCCTGAAGCAACGGCAACGGCAACGGCAACGGCAGGAGCAGCGCCTTCCTGATACGTGCGTGAGGCGGAGGGCATGGCCGTGCAGGACACGCGGTAAATACGTCCATGTAGCTCGTAGGCGCCGTCCGTGGCGCCTACGGTCCTGCACGGCCATGCCCTCCGCCTCTGGACACGTTCCCGCGAGCGCGGTGCATACACGCGCAGCCCCCCGCTTCTGGTAGCTGCCAACCTTGGTTGGCACAGCTTTTGATCCTGCTTCTTCTTTTGATTTTGAATTCCCGCTCTCGTTCCGCGCGCGCAGGAAACTGTCCGGCGGGGGAAGGGCGGCCCAGGCAGGACCGTTGGCGCCATGGGCCCGAGGCATGCCTCGGGCGGGTTGGGCAGGACGCCCAACCCCGGTCTTGCCGAGTGCGCAGGACAGCGCACTCGAGCAAGGCGCCATCGAGCCCCCATGGACGGGTTTACGGCGTGTCCTGCCTGGGCCGCCCTTCCCCCGCAGCCCGACAGAAAAACGAGGCGCCGCGAAACGATCAACCGTTACTCCTCCAGATACCCCGCCCCGCCCAGCTGCCGGGCCTGTCGCTGTATCCACGCCTCCCGCCGCTGCACGTACGGCCCCGGCTTGGCCGCGTTGTACCGCCGCGGCGCTGGCAGCACCGCCGCCAACCGCGCACTCTCGCCCGGTGCCAGCCGCGCCGCGTCCTTGCCCCAGAACGTCCGTGCCGCTGCCTGTGCGCCGTACACGCCATCACCGAACTCGGCGATGTTGGCGTACATCTCCAGGATGCGTTCCTTCGGCCAGAACGCCTCGATCAATACCGTGTACCAGACCTCCAGGCCCTTGCGGATCCAGCTGCGGCCCTGCCACAGGAACAGGTTCTTGGCCACCTGCTGGCTGATCGTGCTGGCCCCGCGCAGGCGCCCGCCCTTGGCATTGTGGTCACGCGCCTTCTCGATGGCCTGCAGGTCGAAACCGTTGTGGTCGGGGAAGCGCTGGTCCTCGGCCGCCACCAGCGAGATCGGCAGGCTCGGGGCCATCTGGTCCAGGTCGCGCCACTGGTAATGCAGCCGGTAGGACCAGTCACCCTCGCCCAGCGCTTCGCCGTAGCGCCACAGCATCACCGTGGACAACGGCGGGTCGATGAAGCGCAGCACCAGCACCTGCAGGCAACTGAAGCCCACGAACAGCACCGGCAGCCACAGCAACCGCTTCCAGCGCCAGCGTCGGCGCGCCGGCGTGGTCGCTGCGGCCCCTGCGGCCTCCACCTTGTTCTGCTCTCCCCCTGCCCCCATTACTGGTGCATCCTTCTCATGCCTGGTTGTCGGCGCATTATCCGGCAACCGCCCCTGTTTACGCGCGATGTGAGCCGATGACCGCCCAACCCGATTCCCTGATCCGCTTCCTGCTGCCCGACGCCGGCGTCCGTGGCGTGCACGTGCAACTGCAGGCCACCTGGCAGGAAATCCTGTCCCACGCCGCCTACCCGGACAACGGCGCCGAGCTGCTCGGCGAGGCCTGCGTGGCCTCGGCCCTGTTCACCGGCCACACCAAGGTGGACGGCCGCCTGTCCATCCAGCTGCGCAGCAACACCGGCCTGCGCACCCTGTTTGCCGAGTGCACCGCCGCCGGCACCCTGCGCGGCATCGCCCAGCTGGCCGACGGTGCCGATGCGCCGCGCGATCTGTCCAGCCTGGGCAGCGATGCCCTGCTGGCGATCACCATCGAGAACCCGGGCCTGGACCCGCGCGAACCGCAGCGCTACCAGAGCCTGGTGGCACTGACCGCGCCGGCGCTGGATGAGGCGTTCGAGGACTACTTCCGCCAGTCCGAGCAGCTGCCGACCCGCCTGCTGCTGGCCGCCGACCGCAACGGTGCCGTGGGCCTGCTGCTGCAGAAACTGCCCGGCGACGAAGGCGACGACGACGGCTGGGCCCGCGCCAGCGCCCTGTTCGACACCCTGGGCAAGGCCGAACTGCTGGCCACCCCGGCCGAGCAGATGCTGCACCGCCTGTTCCACGAGGAGAAGCCGGAACTGATGGGCAGCAGGCCGCTGGCCTTCGGCTGCTCCTGCTCGCACGAGCGGGTGGCCTCGATGCTGGTCTCGCTGGGTGAGGAAGAAGCCCGCGCGGCCGCCGAAGACACCGGTTCGGTGGACGTGCGCTGCGAATTCTGCGGACGGGAGTATCACTTTCCTTTGACGGAGTTCGGCATACTGTTCCACGGTGCCGAGGGGACTGTGCCGGCACCTGAACGACTTCAATGAATGAGCAGGTCTTGTGTTCTGGGGAGGATCAAGGCTTGTTAAGATTTCATAAACACCCTAGGATCGAGTTCCCGCCCCAGCGGGAACTTCCGCTGCTCATCCCTGTCTGAACTGGTCCGATGCGTACCTTCCTGCGTCTACCGCTGGCCCTGCTGATCGCCCTTGGCGCGATCACGGGCGCGCATGCGCAGAGCAAGGACACCCGCACCGTGCTGCCGGTCTGGAACAAGGGCAGCGGCAAGGTCGAGGCGCTGCTGTACCTGGAACCGACCGGTGAACAGGCCGCCGGTGCCCGCTGGCACTTCGGCCGCAACTCGCTGGACGCCGCCTTCGGCCTGTCCTCGGGCGATTCGCTGGGCCTGCTGTGCAACAGCAGCAGCGGCACCAGCATCAGCGGCCTGGCCAGCCAGTGCATGCTGGCCAGCCTCGGCGATGACGATGACGGCATCGGCCCGAACTCCCGTCGCCTGACCGGCACCGCCGCGTTGAACCGGGGCGTCAACCGCCTCGGCATCACCGCCGGTACCAGCCGCGAGACGCTGCCGGCCTGGCTGGCCTCGCCGAACAAGACCCCATCCCTGCGCGCCGAGCAGAACGACCTGACCGTGTTCGCCCAGCGCAACATCGGCCGCGAAGGCTTCGTCTCCATCGCCGGTACCTACGCCAAGGCGCGCCTGGTGCCGATTTCCGATGCATCGCCGGCGCTGGTCGACCGTTGGGACAGCAAGAGCCTGAGCCTGGGTGCCGGCTACGGCAACTTCACCGGCAGCATCATCGGCCGCGTGGTGGACGTTCCCGGCAAGCCGGGCAAGTGGGAGGGCCTGGGCATCGGCCTGACCTGGCGTACCCCGTGGTCGGGGCAACTGACCGTCGGCGCCGAGAACGTGATCAGCCGCGGCAAGAATCCGTTCTCCCCGCGCAACGAAAGCAACGACGACGGCACCGTGCCGTACGTCCGCTACGAGCAGGACCTGTAAGCGGTCAAGCGCGTGATACATCGACGGATGGAACAGAGGGCGCCTGCGGGGCGCCCTTCTTGTTTCCGCGCGTAACGACGCCGCTGATGCCGGCTCCGCCTGATACATGGCGAAACATCACGACATATATCAACAGAAACTTTTTTTTTGACAAACCGATACTCAGCGCCCGGTTGTGTCTCAGTCATGTACCACAAGTCATTGAATCGAAAAGATTCCGTAGGCCTGAATTGAGGGCTCCGGCGCGCTGTTAACGCAGCTTTAATTTTTCGGAAGCCGCCGTTACTATCGATTCAGCCTCGCGTTTTTTGGAGCGGCCTTTTTCGCCCCGCACGCAGGCAATAACCCAGCCAAGATTTCCTTGGAGAGAGAGAGCCAATGAATTTCAAGTCCAACAAGCTGCGCGATGCGGTTGTCATCGCGCTGGTCGCCGGTTCATCCGTCGCGACCGCCCAGGCCCAGGAGGCCACCTCGGGTGCGACCAACCTGGATCGCATCCAGGTCACCGGTTCGCGCATCCGCTCGGTTGACGTCGAAACCGCCCAGCCGATCTTCACGGTGTCCTCCGAGGACATCAAGAAGTCCGGCCTGGTCAGCGTCGGCGACATCCTGCAGAACCTCACCGTCTCCGGCACCCAGACCTTCAGCAAGGCCGCCGTGCTGACCTCCAACCCGGAACAGGGCGGCCAGTACGTCAACCTGTACAACCTGGGCGAGCAGCGCACCCTGGTGCTGGTCAACGGCAAGCGTTGGACGTCCAGCCTGGCTGGCTTCACCGACATGTCGACCATCCCGGCCTCGCTCATCGAGCGCATCGAAGTGCTGAAGGATGGCGCCTCGGCAATCTACGGCTCCGACGCCATCGCCGGCGTGGTCAACATCATCCTGCGCACCAATTTCGAAGGCGCGGAAGTCTCGGCCCTGATCGGCCAGAACGGCCGTGGCGACGGTGAGAAGGAAGCCTACTCCTTCACCATGGGTGCCTCCAGCGATCGCGCTTCGATCCTGTTCGGCGCCAGCTACACCAAGGAAAAGCCGGTCTTCTCCAAGGACCGTGCGCTGACCCGCACCACCTACGGCCCGGGTCGCGAGCTGGATGCACTCAGCGCGACCGGCCCGTGGGGCCGCTTCAATGACCCGCGCGCTGCAGGCACCGTCGGCGCCGGCAACTACCTGGATGACGACGGCAACATCGTCGATGCCGCCAACGGCACCTGGACCCCGAACCAGTGGGTCCTGAACCACAGCGGCACCTACGATGGCGTGGGCGTCGGCGCGGATTCGCGCAACCTGGCCAACTACCACACCGGCGTCACCACCGACGACCGCTTCAACTCCACCCAGCAGATGATGCTGGCGCAGGAGACCGAAACGAAGTCGATCTTCACCGCCGGCAGCTTCGAGATCAATGACTACGTGACCTTCAAGTCCACGGTCATGTACTCCGAGCGCAACTCCGAGCGCCAGGTCGCCGGCTACCCGATGAGCGCCAACGCGCAGCCGACCTACCCGGTCTACATCAGCGGCCAGAGCTACTACAACCCGGTCGGCGAGGACATCACCAGCTGGTTCCGCCGCACGATCGAGATCCCGCGCATCTCGCGCAACGACGTGAAGAGCTACCACTTCGATGCCGCCCTGGAAGGCGCGTTCGATGTGGGCTCCCATGGCTGGAACTGGGATGCGGGCATCAACTACAACAAGTTCGATGTCACCCAGATCAGCACCGGCAACCTCAACCTGCTGGCACTGGAAAAGGCCCTGGGCCCGTCGTTCCTCAATGCACAGGGCGTGGTCCAGTGCGGTACCGCTGCCAACCCGATCGCGCTGGGCACCAGCCTGTCGGCCGGCCAGTGCACCCCGTTCGACGTGCTGGGCGGCCCGTCGGCCTCCACCGCCGACGCGCTGAAGTACATCAACACGCTCGGCCAGGCGACCCAGCAGAGCGTCAGCAAGCAGTACTTCGCCAACATCACCGGTGGTCTGTTCGACATGCCGGGCGACGCAGGCGAGTTCGCCTTCGCGGCAGGCGTCGAGCACCGTGAAGTGTCCGGTTACGACAACCCGGACCAGCTGTCGGCCGCCGGTTACACCACCGATCTGGCTGCAGGCGCCACGTCCGGCAAGTACAAGACCGACGAGGTGTACCTGGAGCTGATGATCCCGCTGCTGAAGGACGTTCCGTTCGCCAAGGAACTGTCGTTCGACGTCGCGTCCCGCTACTCGGACTACGACCGTTTCGGCGACACCACCAACAGCAAGTTCAGCCTGACCTGGAAGCCGGTTGAAGACCTGCTGGTCCGTGCCACCTACGGCAAGGGCTTCCGTGCCCCGACCCTGGACGACACCTTCGGTGGCGGCTCGCAGACCTTCGATGACCTGACCGATCCGTGCGATGCCCGCTTCGGCCAGCTGTCCAACCCGGTTGCGGCTGCCCGCTGCGCCGGCGAAGGCCTGGCACCGACCTTCCGCCAGACCGACAACGCTGGCGTGCCGGTTGCCGCGCGTGAAACCCAGGGCAATGCGCCGTTCCAGGCGGGCGTCGGCAACGCCGACCTCGAGCCGGAATACAGCAAGACCCGTACCGTGGGCCTGGTCTTCAGCCCGCGCTGGGTGCAGGGCCTGGACTTCTCGCTGGACTGGTACAAGATCAGCATCTCCAACGTGATCACTGCGGTCAGCGCGACCTACGTGCTGAACCAGTGCTACAACGGCGTGACCTCGTTCTGTAACTACAGCCGTGATGCCACCACCGGCCAGATCGTGACCCTGAGCCGCGGCAACGCGAACCTGGGCGCCCTGGAAACCGAAGGCTACAACTTCGTCGCCAACTACCGCCTGCCGGAGTTCGCAGCCGGCCAGTTCTCGCTCCGCCTGGACAGCAACTACCTGGTCTCGCTGCGCCAGCAGTCCGACAACGGCGCACCGTGGGATGAGTACGCCGGCTACTGGAACTCGCCGCGCGTGCGCGCCACCTTCGGCGTCAACTGGGCCAAGGGCGACCTGTCGGCCAGCTGGAACCTGCGCTACTACGGCGGCTATCGCGACTTCTGCTACGACGATGACTCGTGCAACGACCCGGATTACCGCACCCCGAACAACGGTTGGGGCGGTGGCGTGGGCGCCAACAAGAAGGGTTCGATCAGCTTCCAGGACGTTTCGCTGACCTGGGCTGCCCCCTGGAATGGTTCGGTCACCGTCGGTGCCCGCAACATCTGGAACAAGCAGCCGCCGATCACCATCTCGCTGACCAACAACAGCTCGTCGTCGATCGACCCGATGCTGGACTACGACCGTTACCTGTTCATGCAGTACACCCAGCGCTTCTGATCAAGGCCGGGCAAGCGTAGTAAAACACCAGGACGGGGCCCTTCGGGGCCCCGTTTCTGTTGGGGCGCCCCGGCCACGCAGGACACGTGGCAGAAACGGCAGGCACGAAAAAGGCCGCAGCGGAACTGCGGCCTCGTGCAGGTACCCGGCGCGGCCGACTCAGCCGTTCGGGATCAGCGTCTCGATCAGGTGCTCGACGTAGGCTTCGAAATCCTCGCGAGCCTGCTTGGGCTGCTGCAGCTGCAGCGACAGCTGCAGGAAGCCGACGTAGGCCGCGTAGGCCAGGCGCGCGCGATGGCGTGCATCGGTCGAACTGAGCCCGGCCTGGCGGAACGAGGCCACCAGGTAATCCAGGCGGCGCTGCGAGACACGGTCGATCACCGGCCGCACCATCGGGTGGTCCAGCGCCTTCAGCAGCTCGCTGTAGATGATGTGCGGCTGCACTTCGTGGGCCACCATCTGGAACAGCTGGCGCAGGCGCGCGCGCGGATCGGGGACATCTTCCAGGCTGCCGAACACCTGCTCCTGTTCGAACAGTTCCCAGCGTTCCAACGCGGCCTGCAGCAGCGCATCGCGCGAGGGGAAGTGCCAGTAGAAGCTGCCCTTGGTCACGCCCAGGCGGCGCGCCAGCGGCTCCACCGCGACGGCGCCCACACCTTGTTCAGCGATCAGGTCGAGGGCCGCCTGTGCCCAGTCTTCGGCACTGAGGCGGCTGTTGCGGCCGGCACGCGGTTCGCCGGCAGAAGCGTCAGGTTGATTCATGGGGTGATTTAACCATACGGCGGGGTTCGTTGCAGTACGCCGTTGCGGCCGAAACCGTCGCGGCACGGGGGATCGCACCTTCCGCAGCGCACCATACTGCATGGTATTGACTTCCATCACCAGCCATCCATACTAGCGAGTATGGTTACGTCCCCTACTCCCGCTGCGTTCCATGACCTGCGCCTGGAGGCGGCCCATGGCGCCCGCCTGACGGCCACCGCCAGCGACCACGGTCGCCGCGGCCGCGTGCTGTTCGCGCATGGCTTCGGCCAGACCCGCCACGCGTGGAATGCGACCGCCCGGGCACTGTCCGCCGCCGGCCTGCAGACGCTGGCCTACGATGCGCGCGGCCACGGCGATTCGGACTGGAACGCCGCCGACCTGCCCTACCACGGTGAACAGTTCGCTGATGACCTGATCGTGCTGGCCGGCGAACAGCCGCGCCCGCCGGTGCTGGTGGCCGCCTCGATGGGGGGCCTGTTCGGCCTGCTCGCCGAATCGCGCTGGCCCGGCCTGTTCTCGGCGATGGTGCTGGTGGACATCACCCCGCGCTGGGACACCGCCGGCGTCGAGCGCATCCTCGCCTTCATGACCGCCCATCCCGACGGCTTCGCCTCGCTGGCCCAGGCCGCCGATGTCATCTCGGCGTACATGCCGCACCGCCCGCGCAAATCCGAGCAGTCGCTGCGTGCACTGCTGCGCGAGGATGGCCACGGCCGCTGGCGCTGGCACTGGGATCCGCGCCTGGTGGCCGAACTGGCCCGCGACAGCGAGCAGCACCAGGACGCGCTGGCCGAGGCCGCACGGCAGGTGAAGTGCCCGCTGCTGCTGGTCAGTGGTGGCCGCAGCGATCTGGTCACGCCGCAGACCGTCGCCGAATTCCTGGCATTGGCGCCGCACGCGCGCCACGTACAGTTGCCGCAGGCCACGCACATGGTCGCCGGTGATGACAACGACGCCTTTACCGCTACTGTGTTGGACTATCTGGACGTGTTGCCTGCGGTGGATGCCGCAGCTTCGTCCGCCACAAACGAGCACGTCACCGGAGCACGCTCATGAGCATCGTTCTTCCCTTCCTCGCCCTGCTGCTGGCAGGCGCGTTCGTCGCCTACCACCGCATGCGCCTGCTGACCTGGACGCTGATCAGCCTGGCGCTGCTGGCGGCCTGCTGGTTCGTGCCCTACGTCAACCAGACCGCCACGATCGTCGCTGCGGCAGTGATGGCCGTCATCGCCGTGCCGCTGCTGCTGCCGTTCATCCGCAAGCCGCTGATGACCGGCCCGATGATGAAGG
>PJTT01000723.1_pt1 | contig 14936 bp, 7 predicted proteins | sample 1512261 | NCBI WGS metagenome assembly PJTT01 (sample SAMN08177685, study PRJNA422409) | Soil metagenome, whole genome shotgun sequencing project. | isolation source: Soil (2) enriched on wood chips | place: USA: Madison | collected 2015-01-15
GCCCGGAAACGCTAACAGCTTTGAGTTATGACGCCAGTGCGCATACGATTACCTATAAAGCGGAAGATGGAAATAATACCATCATTAATTTATCGGAATTATTGAACAATGGTCCGGAAACGCTAACAGCTTTGAGTTATGACGCCAGTGCGCATACGATTACCTATAAAGCGGAAGATGGAAATAATACCACCATTAATTTGTCGGAATTATTGAACAATGGCCCGGAAACGCTAACGGCACTGAGTTATGATGCCACTTCGCATACGATTACCTATAAAGCGGAGGATGGAAGTAATACGTCCATTAGTTTGACTGATCTGGCGAATAACCCGGAAACGCTAACAGCTTTGAGTTATGATGCCAGTGCGCATACGCTTACGTATAAGGCGGAGGATGGAAATAAAACAATCATTGATTTGGCTGCTTTAACCAATAACCCGGAAACCATTACGAGGCTTTCGTATGACACTGGCACATTTACTCTGAGTTATAGTGCAGAGGACGGAACGACTACCGAAGTGGATTTATCGGGTTTGGGCAATAACCCGGAAACCTTGACAGCTCTGGTGTATGATGAAGAGAGTAAGGATTTGATTTATATTGATGAACAAGGAAACAGAAACAGGGTTAACCTACCCGCCATCGGGAAAAATCCGGAAGATACCACAAGTCCATGGAATGCGGCTGGCGGAACTGTCAGCGCAACATCTAATACGGAGAATATTTACCATACCGGAAATGTTGGTATTGGAGGACAGCCCGCTCCGGATACAGCCTTAAGTGTAAATGGATCTGTAAAAATTAATCCGGAGAATGATGATGATGAGCATAAGGTTTCGGTGAATATTGGTGCCGAAAATACGGCTACAGGAGCGAATGCTTTGGTAAGTGGTAAACATAATGAAACACACGGAGATAATACGGCAATTGTAGGAGGGACAGAAAATACCATAACAGCGCAAGGTGAATTTGGTGTTATTGTTGGAGGCGAAGCCAATCGTGTTGAGGCAAAAAACGGTACAATTGTAGGTTCCAAAGAATCTGTTGCCGGTGGCCGATATAGCCTGGTTTTGGGCGGAAGCAATAATATGGCTCCTTCTGTTTATGAAACGGTTTTAGGGAATAAAGCAAAACTGTATTCACCGGTTGGAGAAAGCAATAGATGGGACGAAAATGACCGTATATTCACAATAGGTAACGGTGTCGATACGCGATCGAATGCCCTTACGGTTTTGAAAAACGGGAATGCCGGTTTTAAAAGTTCAGCTTCAGAACCTACCGAAACCATCGATGTTGGTGAAGGAAAGGTACGAATCCGACAAATTCAGAATGAAGACGGTAGTGACGAGGACAGATTGGTCGTGGCCGATGCCGATGGGGTTTTGCGAACGGTAGACAGAAGAGATTTACAATTAAATCGTAATCCGGATGCTCAGATCGAACCTTGGCTGGTCGTGGGATCAAACGAAAAAGCAAGATGGAATGGACAAAATATTTACCAAAAAGGTGGTGTTTGTATTGGACTTCCCAGAGGAGTTTTGCCATGGGCTGAACGCTTACGATTAAATGTATGGGGTGCCGTACGTGGTGGTAAGGATAATACTGGAGGTGAAATTGGTGCTTATTCAACATCCTTTGGACTTCGAAACAAAGCACAGGGTGCCTATTCATTTGCCACTGGAGAAGACAATACGACTCAACCATTAGCAATACTGGCTACAATAGACGGTGGACATCATAATGTTATAGCTGACAACACAAATACATCCGGTATTTTCTCAGGACGGAAAAATAAGATAACGGCCACCGAAGGAGGTGTTGCAGTAGGAGGAGATACAAATGTTGTTAAAGGTTTTTTTGGTCTGGCTCTGGGAGGAAAGTCAAATACGGTTAATGGTGTGCATGGTGTGACGCTGGGAGGATCAATAAACTTTGCTAATGGTGAGCGTAGTGTGGTTCTGGGAGGTACCAGAAACAAAGCTATAGGAATTAATGCGTTGGTTGCAGGGGAAGGAAATACAGTTACTGGGAATAATTCTTTTGTATTCGGAAAGAATAGTGGAGTCGAAGCTGAAAATTCTCTGATCATGGGAGGAGACTTTAGTACAGTTGATTCTACGAGTAATCATTCGGCTATTATAGCTGGATCCTTAAGTCACATGGACGATTCTGAAAACGGACTTATAGCTGGTGGTTCAAAGCATATTATGAGGAATGCCAACTATGCTACTATATTGGGAGGTTCGCAGAATGGAATTTTATCAGGAGATAGTAATGCTGCTGAATATTCGGCTATTATTGCGGGAAATAACAATATGATATATAATAATAAAAGTACCATTATTGGTAGTGAAGGTAGTTTCGCTAAGGGTGCATTTAGTATGATATTAGGAGGAACTCATAGTATGGCAAATTCCTATCACGAAGTAATTATAGGGCCTTTTCAAACCGACTATACCGAAAAATCGCGAACAGACTGGAATGATAGCGACAGATTGTTGGTCGTTGCAAACGGAACTGGACATGAAGAAACGGATCGCTCTAATGCGATTACAGTTTTAAAAAATGGAAATACCGGTTTTAAAAAACAAGCGGATGCTCCTACAGAAACGATAGATGTAGGATCCGGGAATGTTCGCATCAGGGATATAAATAGTGCTATGGGCGGTTTGGAAGATAGAGTTGTTGTGGCCGATAGCGATGGGGTGCTAAAAACCATTAGTCGCTCTGAAATCAAGGCACCGGAATCTAATATAACCTTTCGCGATGGTTTGATGGGGCTTGATGTACGACGACCAGAAGAAACTCTGGATGTAGGTACCGGAAAAGTACGTATTCGCGAGATTAACGAAACAGAGGGGAATAAATACGAAGATCGGATTGTTGTTGCAAGCTCGACCGGAGTTTTAAAAACAGTAAATACCGGCGAACTTATCGAAGCGTTAATTCCGGTTAACGGATTTGTTGCAGCACAAATCAAGGAGCAACAAAAACAAATTGAGTTGCAAAGTACAGTAATCAACACATTGAAACAAAGCTTACAGCAAATGGAAGAAAAGCTGGAAGCATTGGAAGCTACTGTTAATAAAATTGACTAGTCATAGTTTTCTTCATACTTAGGAGTACTTAAAGTATAGAATCCCTTTTAAGTAAGGTGCTTAAAAGGGATTTATATACTGTTTTAATAGTAAAAGAATCATTGAAATTATGAATAAAATTTTTGTAATAATTATAACGGCTGTCTTTGGAAGTATTCCTGTTTCTGGTCAAACAGTGAATAGCGGACAGTTAAAAGTGTTGCCCGAAACTAAATTTTCCAGCGTTGGCGATTTTAAAAATACCAATACTGCGAGTCTCGAAAATAACGGTGCTTTTTTTGTCCATGCCAATTTTCATAACGATGGAATTGTTGAGTACAATCCAACACAGGAGGGCGTAACCCATTTTGTGGGAGATCGACAGCAAAATATCTCGGGTGCTGTTGTGAGTAAGCTAAATCATACGCTATTTAATAATCATTCCGAACAACCCGCCCTTTTACTTACTGGTGAAATCAGCATTGGTGGAAATTCAGATTTTAAATTCGGAATTATAAAAGTGGAAGAGAACGGTAGTTTTATTTTTGAAGCGAGTGCAACACATAATAATGCCGATATGGATAGTCATGTGGAAGGATTTGTTGAACGACATGGTAAAAACGAATTTAACTTTCCTGTAGGTCATAACGGTTTTTATAATCCTAAAACTATCGGAATGTCTCAACGGGACGATGTCGTTTTTAGAGGTACCTATCGTAAGGAAAGCTCCAATTCGCAATATCCGCATAGTCAAAAAGAGGAAAATATTCAGTTTTTTGATACGAAGCATTACTGGATGTTGGAATGCAATCATGCTGAAATACAGGAATTTCCATTGACCTTGTCTATAGACGAAAACCTATTAGAGGCTGATCCGGATTCGGATGGCGATACCGAAATTGCTATTGTTAGCTGGGATATCGAAACCCAGCAATGGAAATCCTTTACGACAATAGTGGATACCGATCAGAAATTAGCAACAGCTATGATAAAACGCGCCGGTATTTTTGGTCTGGCAAAGATTAAAAAATCGGATGTTGATGATGAAAACAATGAAAACAATGAAAACAATGAGATAATTGTTTATAACGGTATTTCTGGAAATGATGATGGAAAAAATGATTATTTCTTTATTGATGGATTGGAAAAGTCTACGGAAAATACTTTAGAAATATACAACCGATGGGGGGCTAAGGTATTTGATGCGAATCAATATGGCAGTCACGAAAACTGGTTCAGAGGATATTCCAATGTCAAAGGAACAATCGATAAAGGGAAAAAACTTCCATCGGGAACTTACTTTTATGTTTTAACGTATAAAATAGCCAATAGTAAAATTAAAAAGAAAGCAGGATATCTGTATATCAATTGAACCCGGAATGCTTGATTATAAATAAAAAGGATTATGCTTTAAACATATCAGGCTATATAAATAACGTTAATGATGAAAAAAATTATAACAATAGGAACAACTTTATTGTGTTTCGTCTGTTCGTTTGCACAACAAAATGTTCAGTATACACAATATATGTATAATAAAATGTCTTTTAATCCTGGATATACCGCAACAACTGGAATACCTAGTGTCATTGGACTCTATCGGTCGCAATGGGTAGGGATTGATGGAGCTCCTAAAAATATAGTATTATCAGGACAAACCCCTATAAAAGAAAACCGACATGGTATTGGATTTACTGTCGACAATGATAAAATCGGTCCTTCTTCAGATACCCGTTTGGCATTTAGTTATGCACATCCGGTAATGCTTTCGGACGAAATAATAATGTCGTTGGGGGTAAATGTCTGTGGAAATTTCATGGAAATTAACTATGATAAATTACAAATTCTTGATCAGACCGATAAAGAACTAAGAGGGAAATTGTCACAATTCTCCCCAAATATTGGTGCCGGTGCTTACTTTTATTCAAAAAAATGGTTTGCCGGCTTGTCGGTACCGGATTTTTTAGAAACAAAATTTTACAACGATATACAATCGTCGGTAGCTAAAAGGAAAATGCATTATTATCTTACTGGTGGTTATTCGTTTGATTTGGATGATAAGATTCAATTTAAACCGGGAACATTGATTAGAATAGTTCAGGGGGCACCTTTAGGAGTCGATGTCTCTACAACTTTTCTTTTTAATGATAAACTTCAGTTGGGAATGTCTTACAGATGGGGAAATGCACTCAGTTTTTTGACGGGCTTTAAAATTGGTGATTTTACCGTTGGCTATGCATATGACTATAATGGGGGGACTATTGGAGAGTATACTTCAGGAACACATGAGGCTTTTTTACAATTTGATATTTTAAAAAAACATGCTGAAAATGAAGGCAAAGACCTACCGAAAGACAACCATAATGCTATAACAGAATTGCTTCAACGGAATGACGCTGAAGAGCAACAGGATCTGGAACTGAAAAATAAACCAGTTAAAACAAATCCGACTACTACCACTGAAAAAAAACAGTTGAAAAATGAAAAACGCCTTGGAAAAGAACAGGCAAAACGCGAAAAAAAAATAAAGCAAGCCCAAGAGAAGGCACTTAAAAAAGAAGCTCGTAAACAGGAAAAAGCACAGCAATCGAGAAAAGAACCTTCGGAAGAGAAGTCGGTTAGCAAAGCTGAAAAAGAGCGGTTAAAAAATGCGAAACGACTTGAAAAAGAAAAGGCAAAACAGAATAATAAACAACGAGTACGTTGAATAACAGAAAATAAATAGTACTATAAATATAAAAATGCCATCTAAACAGATGGCATTTCTTATATAATAAGGTCATAATAAAAATAGCGAATGCTATAATTTGTAGGATTAATTAAGTAAATATGATTTTTTGTATTCCGATGGGGTAATACCGTGGTACTTTTTAAAAGATTTGATAAAGCTTTCGTTGGTATTGAATCCCAGAAAATCATAAACTTTAATATGTTCTTTGCTTTTTGTTTGAAGTAAAACAACAGCCTTATCCATTTTGTGTTTTAAAAAATATTTCTTTGGAGATATTCCGTAAATCTGCATGAAATGCCTTTTAAAAGTAGAAAGGCTGAGATTACACATGGATGCCATTGAAGAGATACTGGTGTTTTTATATATATTATTCTCTACAATTTGATGTATTACTGATTTTTGACGACAAATAAGATTAATAAACCAGTTAATCGTATCGGGATTTTGGCTGAACAAATCCAACATAAATTCCTCAAATTTTACAAGGCATATGTTTTCTGGAGCTTTACCATGAGTAATATATTGTAAAGAAGGTAGAAAACAACTATTGATAAAATCACTCTTGTTACATTCCAGGTAACTCTCCAGATAACGAACCGTACGGTTGTTCTTTACTTTTAGAAAATCCGGATATTTTAAAAGAAAATCGTTGAGAATCTTATTGTTAAACATAATGCAGACACCTTCAATATGATTATTTTCTTTTAAACTCGTCTCACAAATAAATTGAGCACCAGTCGAGAAGACCATATAATTGCTGTTGTTTAGTGCAATAGCATTTCTTTTGATAATTACTTTTTTAATGCCCTTAATCGGAAAAAAAATCATATTATAATTAAGGACTGCTTTAATTTTTGATATGGGCCTTTTGGTCTGAAAGTGAACTATTTGTGCGTCGTTTACAAGGTCATTTGTCAGACAGCGGGCGGTTTCAATTGAATTAAATACACGATCTTCCATCATAGTAAGATATTAATAAAATTAAACTTAATCTTTTGATTCATGACAGTATACTTATACTATCCTAACATAAATGTTTAGTGCAATAGTATTGGAACATCATACAGATGTGTAAAGTTTATAGTCTTGAGGCAATATCACTAATTGTAGCTTTATGATTCAAATGAGTACTGTAATCATTCATATCATAATCTACTAATGGGAGGAATCGAAACTGGGGTAAATTTGTCTTGGTTTTATCGCATAGGCATTAAATTTTAGATTACTAATTCTTTTTTAACGGAGGCGGGGGTAAGTATTTTGGAGGAGTAAAAGAAATAAGAAATCCCTTTTCATTAAGGATAACTTATTTGGGTAACTAATGGAAGAATTTATTTCCATAAATTAAAAACTAAATACATGTAACCTTGTATTTTGGCTTCAGGCTTATTGAGTGGTTACTCGGGTTGTTTTTAGTATAAAACAAATATAGTTAAAAAATATTATAAAAATAAAGAAAACATAAAAAAAAGTTAATTCGGGTACAAATGGTTAAAATGTGTAAAATTTAGTTGTAAAAATGTATTTTTCATTAGATAAACTCCTGTAGTGTAGCAATACGAATCTTAAATTGCTACTCAATCGTTCATTTTTCTTTACTAAAAGATTGAATGATTTGAAAATGAAATTTCTATTTATTCCTTTGTTTCAGATTTGTATAATTATCAAAACAAATATGAATTAAGCTAATGTAAGGCTCTGGATCAGAATACTGGAATCGCTTTGGAAGATTTAAAAAGCATAGCCTTAAATATAAAACGAAATCATCAGACACTGTTCGCACTGATGTGTATTAAAAAAGTACTTGACTATTAAATGTAATGCTAAACTATTGCTTTTTGATTTTTATGAAAAAATTTATTGGGGTTAGTTACTATTTCCAGCGTGAAATAATTTATTTTTTTTTCATATTTAATCCAAAAAAATGCATTTTGATCATTTTTTTTGCCGGTGTGGTTAACCGGCTTTTTTTATTTATAAATAGCTGTGAGTGTCGTTAATATTCCTTTTGGCATCTTGAATTTGGGAAGAATTTAACAGGATTTTATAACTTCAAACGAAAGGGATTCAATTTAGAATCCTTAAATTTAAGGAATTCTAAAAACAGTCTGAATAGCCCGAATTTAGGCTGAATAACTCAAAATCTGCCAATAACTATGAAGACGATTATCATCGCAACTGATTTTTCAGCCGAAGCAACAAATGCTGTCAGATATATTGCAAAAGCAGTTACCGGAAAAGCCTATCGGCTTGTACTTTATAATCTCTATAATACTTCCATTCATGCCCAAAATGCCCGCTTGTCGGCTATGGAAATCGATAAAATGTTTCAAGCACAAAAAAATAAGGTAAACGAAAAGGCAAGTGCTCTAAACGAAATGTACCATGTTGAAGTGGTGGCACATGTAGTAGCGGGTAATTTTTACGATGAATTGGTAAAAAGTATACAACAATTTGATGCCGAACTGGTTGTAATGGGAATGGCCGAAAGATCGGTGGAGCAAGATTTGTTGGGCAATACAACCACCGCGGCTATTAGTATGCTGAAATTCCCCGTATTGAGTATTCCTTTAGGAGCCGAATATAACGGTATTAAACATATTCTTTTTGCCTGCGATATCGTGAGAGGTGTACACAAAACGGTACTTGATAGAGTACGGGAAGTAGCGGCCGATTATCATGCTACTGTTGAAGTATTTCATATTCGGGAAAAGTCGGAAGAAATCACGCAGCAACAAGACGAAAAACATCCGATGGAAGAAACATTATCCGGAATTCAGCATACCTATAAAAACGTACAGTCGTCTGAAATAATTAAAGCCATTCGCGATGAAATTATAACTTCTGAAACCGATTTGCTGATTATGGTTCCTTATAAATATGGTTTCTGGGATTCGATGCTTCACAAAAGCAAAACCCGGGCGATGGCATCCGGAAGTAAGGTTCCATTATTATCACTCCCGCTATAACGCAATTTAAAATCTATTTAAACTATACGTTAAATTTAAGAATTGACTTGCTTTCCGAAACAGGACTGTCTAATTTTACAGGGTGAAAAAACTGGCCGTATACATACTTGTATTCCTGATTAGCCTGAACAATTGCTTCTTTGTACAATTGTTCAAACTGCCGGTTTTGTTTCAGCACTTTGAAGAACATCAAAACGATAATGGAAATCTCGGCTTTGTCGATTTTCTGGCCATGCATTATTGGGGCGACGATATTAATGATTCAGACGATGATCGCGATATGCAGTTGCCTTTTAAAAAAGTGGATCACCATGTGCCACATTTGGTATTTATTCCGAATCGTATTACCTATACTACAACGATCAATCGTATACCGGATACTTCCCGGTTAAAAATTACCTATAATAACCACCTATATCCTAATCCGCATTTGGGTGCTTTGTTTCGCCCTCCAATCGCATAACTTTTTTATCGGATTTTAAAAAATACCAAAGACACAAGCGGGTCTGTTGGTGCATTTACTATAAATTCAAATGAAGTTATGCTTACTAAAATCATTCAATTTTCAGTTAAAAATAAACTGGCAATTGGGATCCTCATGCTCGTATGGGTAGCCTATGGTACCTACGAAGTGACCCGTTTGCCTATTGATGCCGTGCCGGACATCACCAATAATCAGGTACAAATTATCACAACGGCACCAGCCTTGGGAGCCGAAGATGTGGAACGGTTAATTACCTTTCCGATTGAACAGGCTATTAGTAATATCCCAAAACTAAAGGAAAGCAGAAGTATATCCCGCTTTGGTTTGTCGGTTGTTACGGTCGTTTTCGATGAAAAAGCAGATGTGTACTGGGCGCGCCAACAGGTAACCGAACGCCTGCAACAAGTGGCTATCGACGAAAATGCCAACCGACCGGAAATGGCACCGGTAACCACCGGATTAGGCGAAATTTACCAGTATGTACTCAAACCCCAAAAAGGTTTTGAAAGTAAGTATTCGCTGGCCGATTTACGGACCATACAGGATTGGACTGTGAGGAGACAGTTGCTTGGAACTCCCGGTATTGCCGATGTCGCAACCTTTGGTGGAAAGCTAAAACAATATGAAGTAGCCGTTAATCCTGCCCGACTAAAAGCACACAATCTAACCATTAGCGATGTTTTTACAGCGCTAAACCGGAGTAACCAGAATACTGGTGGCGCCTATATCGAAAAAGGGCCAACCGTTTCTTATATCCGTAGTGTGGGGCTGGCACGGGATATAAACGATATCGAAAACATTGTGATCAAAACTACTCAGGCCGGAACGCCGGTACTGGTTAAAAATATAGCAGAAGTAAAATTAGCATCCGCCATCCGTTATGGAGCGTTAACCACAGATGATCGCGGGGAAGCCGTAGGCGGAATCGTGATGATGTTAAAAGGCGAAAATGCCAGTAATGTAATCGACAACGTTAAAAATAAAGTCTCCGAAATCGAAAAAATCCTGCCGGAAGGCCTTATGATTGAACCCTTTCTGGATCGTACCAAAATGGTCGATAATGCTATTGGAACCGTAGAGAAAAATCTTATCGAAGGCGCGCTGATTGTCGTTTTGGTGCTCGTTCTCTTTTTAGGAAACCTAAGAGCCGGACTTATTGTAGCTTCGGTAATACCGCTTTCGATGCTTTTTGCCATTTGTATGATGAACGCTTTCGGGGTAAGTGGCAACCTGATGAGTCTCGGAGCGCTCGATTTCGGACTGATTGTCGACGGTGCCGTGATCATCGTAGAAGCCATATTGCATCATTTGCATTCGGAAAAAAAATACCAACTACGAACCGATATTTCACAACAGGAAATGGATCGGGAAGTAACCGGATCGGCTTCCCGTATGATGAATGCGGCTGTTTTTGGGCAGATTATTATCCTGATCGTTTATTTGCCAATTCTGTCTTTACAAGGGATTGAAGGGAAAATGTTCAAACCGATGGCGCAAACGGTGGCTTTTGCAATTCTCGGTGCTTTTATCTTGTCGCTAACGTATGTCCCTATGGTTAGCGCACTGTTTATCAGTAAAAAAGTAAACCACCAACCCAATATTTCCAACAGGATAATGACTCGTTTGGAAGCCGGGTATGAAAAACTACTTTCCAGAGCGTTAATTTTCCGAAAAGGAATCATAGCGGTTGCCATCGTGTTGTTTTCGTTGGCAGTATTGTTATTCACCCGAATGGGAGGAGAATTTATCCCGCAATTGGAAGAAGGCGATTTTGCTGTCGAAACCCGATTGTTACTCGGAACGAATCTGACCACAACTACCGAAACCATACAAAAAATATCCGTCGCACTAAAGGAACAGTATCCCGAAGTAAACCGGGTAGTATCCCGAATTGGTAGTGCCGAAATACCAACAGATCCGATGCCGATTGAAGGAGGAGATATGATCATTGTACTCAAAAATAAATCAGAGTGGACGAGTGCTTCCTCATTTTCCGAATTGGCCGAAAAAATGGCGGCTACGGTTCAGGAAGTCGCACCAGGGGTAACAACGGGTTTCCAGTTTCCGGTGCAAATGCGCTTTAATGAATTGATGACCGGAGCCAAACAGGATGTCGTTTGTAAAATCTATGGAGAGGACCTTGATAAACTGGCACAATATGCCGATCAATTGGGAGCGATTAGCCGTAGCGTAAAAGGTACAGCCGATTTATATGTCGAAAAAGTAACCGGTATGCCACAAATTGTGATCGATTATAACTGGGCCGAAATGGCAAAATACGGACTGTATGTTCAGGATATTAACCGTACGGTGAATGCTGCATTTGCCGGTGCCGTGGCCGGGAATATTTATGAAGGAGAAAAGCGTTTTGATCTGGTCGTACGGGTCGATGCCGCCGGACGGAAAGACATTAACGACGTTCGGAATTTATTGGTGGCAACGGCTTCTGGAGCGCAGATTCCGTTATATCAGGTGGCGTCGGTTCAGGAAGTGGAAGGACCAAACCAGATTCAGCGGGAAGATGCCAAACGCCGGATTATTGTTGGGTTTAATGTGCGTGGTCGCGATGTGCAGAGTATTGTAAACGAACTGCAACAAAAGGTAAGCACCCAAATTAAATTCGATCCCGGGTATTATGTGACCTATGGCGGTACTTTTGAAAATCTGCAACAAGCCAAAAGTCGACTAGGGGTAGCGGTTCCGGTGGCATTACTGTTAATCTTCGGGCTATTGTATTTTGCTTTCCGATCGTTTAAGGAAGGAATCATCATTTTTACAGCGATACCACTATCGGCTATCGGTGGCGTATTTGCACTGATCTTACGCGATATGCCGTTTAGTATTTCGGCCGGAGTTGGATTTATCGCGCTTTTCGGTGTTGCGGTTCTGAATGGAATCGTACTGATATCGGAATTCAACCGGATCCGAAAACAGGGCGAAATTACCGATCCGTTACAATTGATCATTACCGGTACCAAAAACAGATTGCGTCCGGTGTTGATGACAGCGGCTGTGGCTTCTTTAGGATTTCTACCCATGGCACTGAGTAATGGTGCCGGTGCCGAAGTGCAACGTCCACTGGCTACAGTGGTTATCGGTGGATTGCTAACCGCCACTTTGTTAACCTTATTTGTATTACCAGCCATTTATTTAATGACGTATCACACGAAACAATTTCAAAAGAAAATGAAAAAAAATAAAAACAGCAACCTGCTGATACTCTTGTTCGGATTTTTGATTTCCGGAGGATTATGGGCACAGGAAACGGTTCCGGTTTCGCTGGACGGATCGATTGCCATTGCGATCAAAAACAACAAACGAATCCGGGCAGCGCGACATAACGAACAATCGAAAGAATGGTTACGTCAGTCGGCTTATGATATCCCGAAAACCAATGTAGATGCCGATTACGGACAGTTTAACAGTCAGTTTAAAGATACCCGTTTTGGGATAAGTCAGACGTTTAATTTTCCAACGGTATATTCCCGGCAAAAGAAAGCATTCACCGAAGGGTTTCGGGCGGCTCAGGCACAAACACAACTTACGGAGCAGGAACTAAAAGCGCAGGTGCGCCAATGGTATTATGAGTTAATCTGGCTACAGCATAAAAAAGCGTTATTGCATTATGCAGATAGTATTTACCGTTTGATGGAAGAGAAGTCGAAGCTGCGGTTTAAAGTCGGCGAAACGAATATATTGGAGAAAAGTGCTTCGCAGTCGGCACGACAGTTTTACACGAATCAATTCAATATGATCACTCAGGATATTGCGATTGCACAACGATCGTTTAATACGGTTTTACAAGATAGCATTAGCTATGTTCCGGAAAATTCGCCCATCAAAATGGATGAAAAAGGAACGCTTGAAAAACCAGCTGCCGAAAATCTTCCCGTGGTAAAATTATCACAACACGAAGCCGAAAGTGCCCGTTGGCGTTGGAAAACCGAACGTGCCAGAATGCTACCGGATATTACGGTGGGCTATAACAATCTTAGTATTACCGGTTTTCAGACCAATGCGTCGGGACAGGAAGTTTATTACGACAGCGGACAACGGTTTAGTTATATAAATGCCGGGATAAGTCTGCCGTTGTTTTTCGGAAGTCAGTCGGCGCGTAGTAAAGCCGCCAAAGCCGAATGGGACTATTATAAAACGCAGGCGGAAGCCATAAAAACGGAACTTTCGGCACAACAATTAAATGCTGCAAAAGAACTGGAAAAATTCCGGGAAAGTTTACAGTATTATGAATCACAAGGACTGGAAAACGCCAAAACGATCATCGATGCGGCAAACAGTCAGTTAAATAACGGGGACATCGATTACCTGCAATGGGTAATGGTAGTTAATCAGGCCATCACCATAAAAAACGAATACCTGGATACGGTTAATAATTATAATAAAGCTGTGATTCGGGTACAATCTTTAAATAACCTTTAGACGATGAAAAAATATAGCATCTCCATAGTCGCATTCGTATTTTTGACATTGATTTCCTGTGGTAAAAAGGAAAGCAAAATGCCAAAAGATTCGATAGCATCTTCACCGGGTATTGTAAATCTGAGTGCTGCACAGGTTCAAAATGCAGGAATAACGGTAGGACAACCTTCAGAAAAAGAACTTAGTGGCGTTCTGTCCTTACAGGGAACCGTAATTGTACCACCACAAAGTCGCGTGGATGTAACGTTTCCGTTGGGTGGTTATATCCGTAAAACAAACGTAATGCCGGGTATGCACGTCAAAAAAGGACAAGTACTGGCGCAAATCGAAGACATGCAATATATCCAGTTGCAACAGGATTATCTTACGGCTAAAGAAAAATACAATCTGGCCGTAATGGAATACAATCGTCAGAAAGAATTGAATGCTAAAAAAGCCAGTAGCGACAAACTATTGGAACAAATCACAAGCGAACGCGAAACCCTGCGGATTGCGATGACTTCATTGGGGCAAAAACTTTCGTTACTCGGAATCAATATCGGACGATTGTCTACCGCTACCATCAGTAAGTCCATTGCAATTGTATCGCCGGTAAACGGACTGGTGTCGAAAGTAAATATCAATATCGGAAAATATGTCGGACCGACAGAAATGTTATTTGAATTGGTCGATATGCAGGATGTCGTACTGTCTTTTACTGCTTTTGATAAAGATATTGCCTATCTGCAAGCCGGGCAAAAACTGGAAGTCTACACGAATGATCAATCAGATCGGAAGTACCGTGCAACAATTGCTTATATTAACCATTCTCTAAATGAGGATCGTGCTGCTGAGGTGATTTGTAAACTGGAATCCTACCAACCGGCTTTATTTCCGGGACTTTTTGTAAACGGTACCATTCAGGTGCGCTATACAAAAGCACTTACCGTTCCGGAAGCCAGTGTGGTGGATTGGAAAGGAAAAAAATACGTTTTTGAAGCACAACCGGAAAATCGTTTTGCAATGATACCGGTTGTAGCGGGAATTGCACAGGATGGATTACAACAAATTGTATCGGATAAAATCAATTCGGGTTCCAAACTGGTCATCCAAAATGCCTATACCTTGCTGATGAAAACAATGAATAGCGGAGACGAGTAGAAAAGAGAAAAGAGAAAAGAGAAAAGAGAAAAGAGAAAAGAGAAAAGAGAAAAGAGAAAAGAGAAAAGAGAAAAGAGAAAAGAGAAAAGAGAAAA
>PJTT01000737.1_pt1 | contig 14260 bp, 6 predicted proteins | sample 1512261 | NCBI WGS metagenome assembly PJTT01 (sample SAMN08177685, study PRJNA422409) | Soil metagenome, whole genome shotgun sequencing project. | isolation source: Soil (2) enriched on wood chips | place: USA: Madison | collected 2015-01-15
CCGGTGTTACCGGTGTTACCGGTGCAACAGGAGAAACAGGTGCTACAGGTGCAACGGGCATAGCGGGTTCTACTGGTGCAACTGGAGCAGGAGCTAGTGACATAGGTTTTTCTGCTGTTATATCAGAAACTACAACAGTTACGACCAGTACTCAAATCACGAACTTTACTTCTGATGCCCCTTATATTGGCTCAGCAGACTTTGACAACGCGACCGGTATTTTTACGGTACCGGAAACTGGCAAGTATCAAATAACCGCCACTATAAACTACAAGCTTACGTCCGTAGTTTCTGTTAGCCTTGGTGCTGGTATAGAACCAGCTTTTGAAGTAAGGAGGATTTCTCCAGTAACAACGACATTGTTAAGCGGAAACCTCCCAATATTCGATGTCAACATAGCTTTATTACTTACATTAAAAACCGTGCTGCGAAGTTCGTGCGTAACGATGGCGGGTAATGTTGACCTAAATGCAGGCGATACTATTGGACTGTTTTACGATGCCGATGGCATGACCTTAAGTGTAGGGCTTGCTGGAGGTGGTGATTCTGACGCGGGGATAGTATGGTCCGTGAAGAAAATCTGATAAGGACACAACATATTGAGATATTTGTAAGAACGGTATTGGATTAAAATGGGAAATAAATGAATTGTCCCTTTAGGATGCAGAGGCCAATTCAGCCTTAACTGGGGAAGAAGGTTACAACTGAATTTATTGATGCAGTTAGGTGCGTAAAATTACAAAACGGGACTGGAGCATCTGACTATTAGCACGTCTGAGTAATCATCTGTAGCCTTTATAGGCAGTTCTTGGATTTATTCCAGAAACAGCTACTTTATTATCTATTTTCTTGCCGTATGGCTATTGTTTTCCGGTTCATCAGGATAATATTTCAAGTAATACAATGTGTTTTAGCGCTTTCAATTTATAGTAATGGCACTCAAAATTTTAATAATCATACCGTGTTACAATGAAGCGGAGTCATTGCCAGCTGTTATAAATGATATCGACACGGTCAAAGATTTTTACGATATGCAGGTTCTGGTTGTAAATGATTGCTCCAGGGATACAACAGCAGAGATAGCGAGAAAATTTAAAGTAGCTCTATTGGATTTACCGGTGAACCTTGGTATAGGTGGTGCCATGCAATCTGGCTACCGATATGCAGTAGCAAACGACTTTGATATTGCGATTCAATTAGATGGCGACGGGCAACATTTGCCTTCAGAGTTGGGAAAGCTTATTGATTGTCATCTTTTAACAGAAGCAAATGTTGTAATTGGATCGCGTTTTTTAGATATAAGGTCGTTTCGTTCCTCGGTGTTGAGGCGAGTGGGAATTTACTATTTTCACTTGCTCAATAAATTGCTGCTCCGCAAAAAAATCTATGACTGTACATCGGGCTTTCGGCTTATGGACAAAAAAGCTATAAAACTAGCTGCCGATCTGTATCCGGACGACTACCCTGAGCCTGAATCATTGGTACTTTTTTCAAAATGTGGATTAATTTTAGAGGAAGTACCTGTCGTAATGCAGGAAAGACAAGGAGGACAGTCGTCCATAGGTTGGCTAAGTTCGATATATTACATGGTTAAAGTTAGTATCGCCATGATTTTTTCATATGTGCGCTATTCAAAAAACAGGCATGATCAGAATACAATTAATTGCCATAATAACTAGTTTATTGTTTTTGCTATACATTTCAAAATTAATTGTAAAAGGCCGTCTAAGGGAGGAGTATGCTATAGTGTGGATTATAGCGACGACATTGTTGCTGGTGTTTTCTTTATGGCGTGACGGACTGGAGAAAATTTCCAAGATTTTTGGGGTTTACGAAGCGCCTAATCTGGTATTTACCGGCGCCATATTTGGTATACTTGTATATCTACTACACCTCTCGGTTTCTAACTCAAGACTCCAAAACAGCAATAAGCGCCTTGCACAGGAAATAGCACTAATAAAAGAACAGCTGGAGTTACAAAAACGAACCAATAAAAATACATCGGGTGATGTATAGTTTCTGGAAGCATATTTTTTAAGGCGAATTTCCGGCAAAATAGACTTAGAATGAATTTCAACAAACAAAAAAGTGACATTAGGATAGGATTGGGATTGTTGCTGCTAATAATTATAACATCAGCAGTATACGGCAATCATTTTGACAACTCGTTCCACTTTGACGACAGCCATACAATCGTAAATAACCTTTCAATACGTGATATCAATAACTGGCCCTCTTTTTTCAAAGATGGCACAACCTTCAGCACCCTTCCTAGTAACCAATCCTACCGTCCTGTAGTAACGTTGCTGAACTCAATAGATTATCACATAAGTGGTAAACAGGAGCCGGATCCGTTTGTCTTTCATATTTCAATATTTACTAGTTTCATCCTTTTGGGTCTATTTTTCTTTCTTGTATTGAGGGCTTTATTGGATTCAGCTTCACCGTCCAGATATAATGCATGGGTATCTTTGTTCGTGACCGGTTGGCTTTGGCTGCATACCGCAAACGCCGAAACCGTCAATTACATTATTGCACGTTCCGATTCCTTTTCAACACTGCTTGTAGTGGTAGCTTTTGCAATATATCTATGCCTTCCGGTACAAAGGAAATATTGTTTATACATGCTTCCTGTCGTTGCGGGTTTTTTTACTAAAGAGCCTGCCGTACTTTTTGTTCCATTGCTATTTTTTTATAAATTGTTCTTTGAGGCTGACCTGACTCCCACCAATGCACTCAAATACCATCATAAAACTCTGGCAGTTTTAAAGCAATTAGCTGTTCCTATCCTTATTTCCGCAGTTGTTTTTCTGGTCTATAAAAGCAAAACTCCGGTATCTTGGACACCGGGTGGTACTGATTGGTCGTCATATGTCCTAACACAACCCTATGTAATATTTCATTACTTCAAGAATTTTATTGTTCCTGTTGAACTTGTGGTGGATACTGATTGGAAGCCGGTTAATTCCTTAGCCCACCCCTGGGTTATAATTGGATTTGTATTTATAATAAGCCTGATCGTGATTGCTTGCCTGGCGGGTCGAAAAAGAGAATATCGACTTATTGCTTTTGGGATTTTTTGGTACCTCATCGCACTTGCGCCTACCAGCTTGATTCCCTTCGCGGAGGTTATGAATGATCATAGGACATTTTTTCCATACATAGGGTTGTTCATTGCTTTTGCATGCGCAGTAAGAAATTTGCTCCTTAACAACCAAGTTCTTCTGAAATCGAGGAGCGTCGGATATGCGGTTGCCATTTTTGCTTTTATGGTGCTGACATTGAATGCTTATGGTACTATTATAAGGAACCAGGTTTGGAGTACTGAGTCTACGTTGTGGAAAGAAGCAACGGAAAAGGCTCCTGAAAATGGAAGAGCCTGGATGAATTATGGACTATCGTTGATGGCGGTTGGGGATTATTCCGGAGCAGAGGCATGCTTCATGAAAGCGCTCCATCTTTGGCCAAGTTACGCATATGTATATATCAACATGGGTGTGCTCAAATCTGCGACCGATAATGCACAACAAGCAGAACATTATTTTTCAAAAGCTCTGGTACTCGATCCCAATAACCCGAGTAGTTACAGTTTCTATGCAGATCACTTGATAAAAATCCAGAGGTTTTCGGATGCGCAAAAACTGATAGCAAAAGGACTTTTGATAAGCCCACAACACCCTGAACTCAACGTGCAGGCTGATAAATTAAGGCAATTGCAGGGGGCTGGTAATCCGAATTCTTCGGATGAAGTGCAAGTAGATTTGGCAGCCGATTACCTGAATAGAAGCTTGGAGCACTATAATAACAGAAGATTTGATGCTTGCATTGAACTTGCCTATAAAGCACTGGAGGTTAAACCAGACTATGATTTGGCTTATAATAATATCTGTGCCGCATACAACCAACTTGGCAATTGGGACAAGGCCATTGAAGCGGGTAGAAAGGGTCTTGCTGTTAATCCCAACAACGAATTATTGAATAGAAACCTTCAGGAATCTTATAGGGGCAAAGAGTCAGGCGTAATACGTTAACCTGATACAGGAATTATTTCATTGACTTACAAAACCTTGGAAATCCTAAATCATAATGTAACGCCGTCCTTAAAGCTAGACTAAAACATCACGGGAGATGAGTGAGAGGAAAAGGCGTTTTAAGTAGGCGGTAGGGGTACGAATAGTTTTTGCAGAAATTTTTTTGATAAAAGCCATTCATGTACATTTTAAAGCTTTTTATGGCAATTTTTATACAAAAAAAAATTAAAAAATATCACGTGTATCTTTGCTAACTTCCTCTAAAAAGAAATTGGAGTGCTTTCTGATGTCCATGGATTGATCGAAACGCAATGATAATTTTTAAGGGATTCAAATAAAGTTGTCCTATAAACAGTCGAGTGAAAACCATATAAACCAAACCATAAACCATGCCTGAAAAAATTGCACTTGTAACCAACGATCCTGAAACTCGACAAAGTCTGTCGACACATTTATCCAGCTGGGGAAATTTTCAGCTGGCTTTTGTCTTCGACTCCCTTGAGCAATTCGTGAAAACATCACAATTCAAAACGATTGTTTTAGATTGTATAATTTGTGATGTATTGCTGTCCGAAGTTAATTGTATCGAATTAATCGAGTACGCAAGGGAAAGTTATCCCGGCACCCCTGTGATGGTGCTATCTACAATAGAGAATAAAGATTTTGTTTTTAAAGCCTTATACAATGGAGCGATGGGTTTTGTTCTTAAAACGGAAAAGCTGGAACAAGTGGCAGAAGATATACTTGAAGTTATCAAGGGCGGTGCAGTGATTTCCCCCCCCTTTGCTATGCAGCTAGCCAAATATTTCAATGTCAACCATCAAACACTCTCTAACATAGGTTGGAAAAGTGAAGAAGACAAATTTACTCGTAAGGAGAAGGAAGTATTGTCCCTTATATATAAGGGACTGCCTAACAAGGAAATCGCACAAGCTTTACATGTTTCAATAGATACTGTAAAATTTCATATTAAAAATATTTTATTTAAAATGCAAGTATCCTCCCGCAAGGAGTTGTTCATCAAGAATCGAGGTAAATTCGATAAATAGCGGGTGCGACTGTTATCCAAATATTACACTTTAGGGTAGGTAAAATTGTTGTTTATAAGTATAATCTTTGCAAAAAATTACCAATATTTTGCATCAATTACCAATAAAAACAAAAAACCTATGAATCAGATGAACAAAAAATCTGTTTTGAGGCTCTTAGCAATGGGAGCCGGGAAATGGGCGGACGGTTTGAATCAGGGCGTAGCACCACCAGATTGCCAGACTGGACTGCATATCCTTGACAAACCTGAAGACTTAACAATAGCCAGTGGCCCTCGTAAGGGCAGCAAATGGCTAGCCGGTATGGCTTTAACAGCCGCGCTCCTGGGTGTTGGAGGCAATATCTTTGCGCAAAGCAATATGCCAAAGTATCCAGCAACAGTAAACGGATTGACGGAATCCGATTTTCTTCCTAACTGGTCTGGAACAGGGGACATAGATGGTGGTCATAGTGACATCGCTGTAGGAACATATGCTTCCTCGGCCTTAGGAACACTATCTGGTCTTCCATCAGAAAGCATAAATTTAACCGGCTTTGATTTCAGTAGTTTAAGCAACGATGCAACCATCGTCGGAATCGAGGTAACTTTGTGGAAATCACGTCAGGTTAATTCAAGCGGTAACGGAACAATAACTGACAATAGGATCCAGCTGTTGAACGCAGGTTCAACTGAAAACAAAGCAACGGGCACTGCATGGACTGCAACGACGGGTGTGACAGTTCCTTCAGAAACCTATGGTTCTCCAAGTAACCTATGGAGCACAACATCAAATAATGCGACGCTTGTAGGCCAACTTAAAGAATCTAATTTTGGTTTACAAGTACGTGCCATGAGAGATGGCGGTACTGCATTTTCAACCCGTGAAGCGAGGATACATGGCGCGAGAGTAACGGTCTACTATACTTTGCCGAATTCAGACATATTATTATCACTAACTTCAGTATCCATACCTACTACGACCTATGGTACTTCGGGCCAGGTTCCGATTAGTATTTCGGGATCATACCTGACTACAAATGTAACTGCTACATTAAATTCAGGTTATGCAGACCGCTTTGAAATCTCGAAAGATGGAAGCACGTGGGGAGCTGGTCCTTTGGCTTACACGCCTTCTTCCGGGACGCTTTCTCCCTCAACTTTCCAGATTCGTACCAAGGCAAATGCTAATGTAGGAGATGGGACCTTGTCGGATGTCGTGGCATTTACCAGCGGTACTGCAGATGCAGAGCAGCTGGGTGTTACCTACGATATTGATGCAAAGGAACTTACCTTGACGGGACTTAACGTCAATAATAAAGTGTATAATGGCGACAATACTGCCACTGCTTCAACACCTACGCTTACAGGTGTTGTATCGCCCGATGTAGTAACTTTTTCCGGTACTCCTACCTTTACGTTCGAATCAGCAAATGCAGCTACGGGCATAAATGTGAGCCGCTCAGGCGACTACGTTTTAGGCGGCACCGCAGCAAGCAACTATACGCTTACCCAACCCGGAACGCTAACCGCTAACATCACCGGAGCTCCGTTGACTGTTACAGCAAATAATGCATCAAAATGTTTTGATGATGTATTGTCGTCTGGTGTAATACTGCCATCTTCTAACCGTTATACGGTGACAGGGATAGTTGGCACCGATGCGGTAGCAAGTGCAGAACTGACTTCGACTGGTTTCTCAAGCGGGTCTGCTGAAGGCACTCACCCCATTACTCCAAGCAACTTGGTGCTTTCTTCGGGGCTAATCGGCAACTATTCTGTTAGCTATCCAAACGGCACTCTTACCGTTACAGACGAAATTAAAGGGGCAGTAGTGGGCGCAGCCAACCTGAATCTCTGTAATGGTTCTGCTGCAAGCGTTAACTTTAACTTGTTGGGCGGCGGCGCACCTACGGTTAGCAATCCTTTCGCTGGTGAGTTCTGGATTAAATTAGATGGAACTACTGATTCAGTTGTCCATGCTTTTAATATTACAGGGTTGCCTTACGCGGTAACAATACCGGCTGCAAAGCTTCCGGCTGTTACTTCAACTAGCAAATATAAAATATACTGGAAATCGCTGAGCAATGGTACAGGATGTGCTACATCTGATCCGTCTTCGCTTACTGGATTTGTGGAAATCACCGTAGATCGCACTCCTACAATTGATGTTGATAAGAGCTCCCTTATTGCTCAGTGCAGCAATATAGCTCCAACATTTACTGTAACCAACCCTAATGCGGTTGCAGGTGCTACTTATGATGTAGCTGTCAATTACAAAACGATTACAGGCGGTAGTTATGCTACAGGTATCACAGCGCATGCTTTTGGTACACTTAGCGAAAGTGCTCTTGTAAACAACGGTATAACTGCTGATACAGTAACTTACACATTTACTGCAAGAAAGGGGGGCTCAGGCGCACCTCTTTGCTCAAGCACACCTGTTATAGTTAAATATGTCATCCAGCCTAAAGTAAGATATCAGGATGTAACTGTTACAAATGATTCCGTATGCCAAAATGACCTTACAGCGACTTCGTTCTCTATCAATGGTCTTTTGCCAAATACAGCGCATCAATTAACCTTTGATATCACTGGCGATGACGAAAATATAGGTCAAACTGCTACACGCACTTCTGACGCATCAGGTGCAATCGTTTTCTCTGCTGCAGCTTTCAACGGCGGTAGCCCGGCTCCAGGTACTTATACGTTTACCTTAACGAGCTTAACAGCAAATGAATGTGATTCTGCTATTACTACTGGAAACGCGCAAACGCTTACTATTAAACCAACCCCTACATTTACTGATGTAACGTTGACTGGCAGTGAAGTTTGTCAGGAAGACCTTGATGCTGAAACGTTTACTATATCCGGACTTTTAGCAGGAAAAGAGCACACAATCACTTTTGATATCACGGGCGATGCTACCGACACTGATCAGAGCACTACACGCACGGCAAATGATGAAGGTGTGATTACATTCACTGCTGCTGATTTCAATGGAGGCAGCCCAGCGCCCGGCACTTATACATTTACACTTAGAAGCCTATCTGTAGATGGATGTAGCATCAATATTACTTCTGATAATGCTCAGGAGATTACCATTTTGCCTACTCCTACGTTCGACAGCTTGTCTGCTACTTCAGCATCTGTTTGTGTGAATGATTTAGAGGCTGAAACAATGACTATTCACGGTTTGTTACCAAGCAAATCTCACATCGTTACTTTCGCGGTAATTGGTGAAAGTGAGTCTGGTACTCCTCAAACAGCTACGTTGCCTTCTAACGATGAAGGTAAAATCACTTTTGATGGTACTGCTTTCAATGGTGGTAGCCCTGCCGTTGGTAACTACACTGTCACTATCATAGGTATCGAAGTAGATGGTTGTTCTTTGACTGTTCCTTCTGGAAACAATACTAAAATGATCGAAATCAAACCTACGCCAAAAATTACAGGTGTAAGTTTTGGAGAAACTTCGGTGTGTTTTTCTGATATAGAGTCAGCGCAATTGACATTCTCTGGAATGTTGCCTAACTCAATAGCTGAAGTTACGCTATCAGGAATGATTGAGTTTGACGGTGTTGGTATGCCATTAAGCGAAACTACTACTACGGTAGAAGTTGATGAATTTGGAAACGGACAATTAACAAGTGATTTTCTTCCACTTTCAGAATTCGAAGACTCCTTCTTGACCACCATGAAAATTCAAGCGTCCGTATCGGGAGTATCTGTTGATGGATGTGATAGCATCTTTGCAACACCGTTGGAGAGCGAAATCATTATTTACAAAGATGCAGATGTAACGTCACTCGATGTGAATATGGCTTCTGTATGTGCTGACAATCGTGGTGATGCATTATTTACTATCAATGGGAATTTTGCTGCTGGTGTAGACTATGTAGTTAATTATACCATAACGAAAGGAAGCACTGCTATTTCTACCGATGATTATACTTTCAATCTTGAAGCAGCATCTGATGAAATTACATTCCCGGCGAGCATTTTTGCTGGCTCAAGTGTGGTGCCTGGTACTTACAAAGTTGCTATCAACAGCGTGACGCTTAATGGATGTATTGTTACTTTCGATAGTGAAACTAAACCTTCTGCCAATCTAGAGTTGACTGGTACACCTATTGTTACAAAAGCGAATGATACAATTTACGTGCTAGAAAATTGCATGACAGAAATGCCCGACTATAGAAATACAGAGCATTTTACGTTTACTTCTTGCATAAGCAATGTAACTGTAGAGCAGTTGGCACCTAACGCTCCTGAGTCTGACGTCATTGGATATGGCGGCGATAGAACTGTTATTTTTAAAATGACTAGTAACATAGATGATGGTGGTTCGTTAGTTACTTACGACTCAATCAAAGTGCACATCGCAGATACTACGCGCCCAACAGCAATAGCATTTGCAACTGATACCGTTTATTTGACAAACGAAGGGACCGCATCATTGACTGCTGCTGCTATCAACAATGCTAGCTCTGACAACTGCACGGGAGCAGGCTCACTTAACCTTAAAGTATCAAGAGGTAGCGCACCAGCTACAACTGTTGTATTTACTTGCGCTGATAAAGACGCACCGGTTGCTGTTACACTTCATGTGAAAGACGCATCAGGAAATGCATCCAGCGCTATTACAAACGTTACCGTTTTAGATACTATTCGTCCGGTAATTACAGGTACCATGCCTAACCTTATTGTAGATAAAGGCGCTTTGTGTACCAACGAAATGCCTGATTACACTATTGCTTTGGAAGGTATAGCCTATACCGATAATTGTGGCACTGGTTTTTTCGAAATTTCACAGTTTCCTGAAGCAGGTACAATCATTGCAAAAAGCATAGAATCTCAATTAGTGACTATCACAGTAAAAGATGCTAGCCAAAATGCTGCTACCACTTCATTCACTATTACCTATGAAGATAACACGGCTCCTGTATTTGCAGGTGTACCTTCTGCTGATGTTACTGTGGGTGCTGCATCAGGCGAATGTGCTGCAAGTGTTGAGTTGCCGAATATTACAGCAACGGACAATTGCACTGATGAGGTAATGGTTATCTCTGAAAGGGGGGACGGTATGGAAGATGGTTCTGAATTTGCTATCGGTACTACCGTTATCACTTACATCGCTACCGACGCTGAAGGTAATGCTGATACAGGTACTTATAATGTGGTAGTAACACCAACAGTTACTGCTCCTTGGATAGTTCTGGAAAGCGAAGACTTCTATGTTCCAGAGGTAAGCCTATTGGATATGAGTAATGTAATTATGCTTAACACATCAAGCGAGTCTCCATGTGCTGCTATAATTGGTGACTGGCCAACCGCAACATTGTCAGAAACTCCGTGTGCTGAGCTCGGCTTGGTTGCTACTGAAACGTGGACAATTGGAGAAGGTGAGGATATTACACCTGTAACAAGCGGCTATGAATTTCCTATTGGTGAAACGACAGTTACTTACACAGCAAGCTATACTTACAACGATGAAACTGTTTCAAGCAACGCATACTTTATAGTAATCGTTTCTGACGACGCTGCTCCTGTATTAACTTCAATAGTGGATAAAGCCTTTGATGTAAATGTTGACGGTTGTATGGCGAGCATCCCTACTACTGGTATGGACGTAGTTATAAACGGACTTTGCACTGAAGAAGAAGCAATCATTTCTTGGTCAATCGTTAAAGAGGAAACTCCGGAAGAAGGTGAAGAGCCCGTTGTGACTACTCTTTACAGCGGTACGGGTCAGATTCCAGCTAGCGAATTAGACATCGAATTACCTGTTGGAGAGTACACTGTTAACTATTATGTGCAAGATGCTTCTTCTAACGATGCTAGCACTTCTTTCGCAATCGTTGTAAATAATCCATTAACTGCTATGATTGAAGGACCAACAACTCCAGCGATTAAAAATGAATTGACTACTTCCGTTGTTCGATTCACTGGTATCGATGGTCAGGCACCTTATAAATTCACCTATGATAAGTATGTGAATGATGTTCTGACTGAAGAGAATACTGGTTTGATAGCTACTACTTTGGCTGGTTCAGATGAAGTTACTGTTACTCAATCTAACGGTGTAGTAGGCGACTTCAAGTATGTATTGACTAAAGTTCAAGATCGTGATGGTAACGGTTGTTCAGTTGATTTAAATCAATCAACAACAGTGTCAGTTCGCCTGGCAAACGGAGCGGATGTTACAATGAATGTTAGGATTTTGCCTGCTACTGTTAAGGCTGGCGGCCCTGCTAAAGCCCTCAACTTTGAGGTACGTAACATCGGCGATGTAGCTACAACAGGAAATGTAAAATTCACTGTTCTTAAGCCAAGACTTTCTGGCTGTGAGCTTACGGTTGGTGCTGGATGGACTATCACTTCTACAACTACAGCGATGTGGACAATAGAATCTACAACTCCGCCAGCAATAGGAAGTGGTGTGATGATATCAGTACCTGCTACATTGAAGTATACAGGTGCGGATAAAGGTACATCCTCTATCACAACCCGTATTGCTACTGGTAGCGGTGGTGACGTTAACAGCGGAAACAATGTACACACTCGTAAAATCTTAATTAACTAAATCGAATACTGGCTGTTCCCTGATACGGCACAGCCAGTATTTTAAACTATTTCAATTATGAACCATATTTTAAGAAAAGTCGTTCTGTGCTTGATGGCCGTATTGGTATTAGGCACAGTAAGGGCACAGTCAGACGAGGTCATTTATTTGTCCATAGTGTCTGACGCGCCGGATTTTAGTGCAGGGTACGGTGTTACAAAAAATTTGCAGTTTGAAGTTGCAAACTTTGGAGATGCCGCGACTATACCTGCGGGCGTACTTAACGCTTCGGTAGCGTTACCTGCTAATACAGAAATTGATTATGATGCACTTGACTTACCAGACGGATTTGTCGCTTTGACTTCTGAGGCAGATGGTCTTGACGGTATTTATATCGGAAACGAAGAAGACATCACATTAGCGGAAGGCGAAACCATTCTTTTCCTAATACCGGTAAAGGCGATTGGTGTGGTACCCTCTGATGGTGGTACTGGTGGCGCGCCTTATTTCGTAGAGATTGAATTCTATAATCCGGAAGGAATCGCTCTGTTTACGGGAGACGGACTTACCAGTGTAGAAGGTACTATATCTGCACCAAATATGGAAGACCCGCTTCCTGTTAACTTTCTTTCTTTCGTAGCATCTGGCAACGATTGCAAAGTGAACCTTGAGTGGAAAACGTCTAACGAGATGAGAACTGGTTCATTTGCTGTAGAGCGTAGCCACAATGGTTCTGACTATACAACTTTGGGCTTAGTGAGAGCAATCGAAGCTGCAACTGCAACTTTGGATTACACTTATACTGATGCTCAACCTTTGAACGGTACTTCTTTCTACCGTATCCGTCAAATGGACTTGGAAGGTAAATCTACTTTCTCTCAGGCAAGAATGATATATGGCGATTGCGGTAATGCTACTGTTCGCATGTATCCAAACCCAGCTGCTGATTACATCCTTGTCGATGGTGTTGAAGCTGGTAGCCAAATTGTTGTATACAATGTATTGGGTCAAGTTATTATTTCTAAAGAAGCGACTGCTGCTAATGAAAGAATCAACTTGTCTGAAATAGCAGCAGGTAGCTATACGCTTAATGTTGTTAAAGGAAACAATATCGTTTTCTCTGGTATAGTACTGAAGAAATAATATAGTTTTTGTTTGGTTTTAGAGGGCTGCTCCGTTCATTCGGGGCGGCTTTCTTATTTTAAGGAAGGTAGCTAAATTGCTTCTTGATTAGATTACAGATTCATTCCTCTCTTTTTTCATAATACGTTCAGAGGCCTAAATATTTCGAAAATTGCCTGTTCAACCATCAATTTATCTGTCGACCTGTATGACTCATTTTCGGATAACCCTTCCGACCATATATACTGACATTCCCTTGTAACTTATAATTTTTTCGTTTAGCTGTTCTTTACATTGTTGTTCGTCAGTGTGGCGCTACAGGATGCAAATTGCTTTCCTGAAGAAGCTTCCAACGGTTATTATATTCAAAATTAAATGATAGGCTTTGGCTCTCTTCGAATATCGAGTGACTTTTCTGTATGCTGCTTAGTAATATCCTGATATTCGGAGGCTAGTTGTGCATTTTTGCATCCCTTCTTATTTGCGAAACCAAACAATCACCTACCCAGATATTCATCTATTTCCGGCAATGACACATTTACCTGCAAATCTTGCATTTTAATCGTGGGGGCGACATCTACAAGCAAGATATTTTCTTGCTATTCAAGCTAACAAAAAATAGGGAAGAATTGAAAAACTTTCTCAATTCTTCCCTATTGAATCCATTGCCGGACTAATTTCAGCTATTTTAATGATTAACAATATTCCCTGTTTTTGCATCTGAAATTAGCCATCAATACTGTTAGCCAGTGAGGAATTTTCATCTTTACCCCCGATTAATAAAAACAAACATCTTGTCGAAGTGTGCATTTTTTTTAATTTAGGGGTGCATAAAATCATTAATGCTTACTGACACACTGTTTGAGTAACAAACGCCATTTGGCAGGTTTGAATTGCTGCTCCTGAAATGTGAATCCCGAGCAGCATTGGGCCATAGATTTAATTAATTATTCAAGGCGTATCACGGTCAACGAGGCCCCGGCACCGCTTTGTAAGGTTACTGTACCTAATAACCCATATACATCTAAACTTATAATGTCTCCTGCGGCCAAGTCTGAAATGATTTCTGCATGATAGGTCGAGCTTGGCGCGGAAGCCTCTATCTGAGATCCGAGCAATGTAGTGCCATTCAACAATATTCGAGTACTAACATAAAAGCTGCTCGTAAATCTCAATTTGTATGAAATATGATATCTACCCGCTGTTGGCACCGTAAAATTTGTGTTGAATCCATCTGCAACAAATGAGCCCAAATTTTGTATATCTCCTAGTGGGACATTTGTTCCTCCAAGAATCACCGTAATAGTAGAGCTAGATGTGTTAACAGCGGACATACTGGTACCTGTTACACCTGTGCCAGTTGCTCCAGTTGCACCAGTAGAACCCGCTATGCCCGTTGCACCTGTAGCACCTGTTTCTCCTGTTGCACCTGTTGCACCGGTAACACCGGTAACACCGGTTGCTCCGGTTGCTCCGGTTGCTCCGGCAACACCTGCTTCCGCAATTGTCGTATAG
>PJTT01000740.1_pt1 | contig 14223 bp, 16 predicted proteins | sample 1512261 | NCBI WGS metagenome assembly PJTT01 (sample SAMN08177685, study PRJNA422409) | Soil metagenome, whole genome shotgun sequencing project. | isolation source: Soil (2) enriched on wood chips | place: USA: Madison | collected 2015-01-15
GAAGAATCGGAACTGACCAGTCCGAAAGCTGCGCTGGAAGCGGCTGGAGCCCAAGTACATATAATAGCGCCTAAAGCAGGTAGCATCAAAGGCTGGAAAGATGGTAACTGGAGTATAGATGTAGCTGTTGATAGCACCTTGGCTCAGGTAACCGCCAATGATTATGATGCGCTCGTATTGCCGGGCGGTGTGCTTAATCCCGATAAACTGCGCGGCGATGAGAAAGCTGTCGCTTTCGCCAAAGCATTTATGCAGTCGGGCAAACCTGTTGCTGCTATTTGCCACGGACCGCAATTGCTCATTGAAACAGGTTTATTAAAAGGCAAGCACATGACATCAGTACATCAGGTAAAAACTGACTTACAAAATGCCGGCGCCAATTGGACGGACGAAGAAGTGGTGGTAGACAACGGACTCGTTACAAGCCGCACCCCGCAAGACTTGCCGGCATTCAACGCGAAGTTGATCGAAGAAATAGGCGAAGGTGTGCACGAAGAAAGATAATTTTCTAACCCAATAATATAAAAGGTTATGAAAGCAACTACGAGTATAGCAGTAATCGCAGCCTGGATATGGATTTTTCAAGGCTGTGATACGAAAGCACATCAGAACAAACATGTCAAAGCTAATGTCAGCACTCAGCAAATGAGTCATTCCGATGAGGCTATTTCGGCTAAGGAACATTTAGCGATGGCTATTTGTAATAGATAAAAATACAATACTATGAGAAAGCAACTTTTTTCGGTGCTGGTAGCTGCGGCTTGCCTTACAGCTATTACTTCTTGCGGCGATAATATCGATAATTCTGCAACGAGCACACCAATCGACTCGACCAATATAAATGGAACTGCACCTGTAGAATATGGCGCAAAAAGTGACACAGGTAATATGCTGCCGGCTGAATCAGATGGTCTTAAAGCCAATACCGATTCTCAGGAAGTGAAAAAACAACCCTAGACCTTTATCCCTCTATATATACGAAGACTGCTTTATGGCAGTCTTTATTTTACTGCATACTATTGAATTAGTTGCGCTACGCAAATACCTATATTTGTAGCATGTTCGACAACATCAACCAATATACAACACGTTGCGGCAAATTCAGTGATGAGGAATTAGCCTATTTCGACGGATTGCTGATTTCAAAATCAATTCCGAAGAAAACTTTTTTATTGAAAGAAGGTGAACTGTGCAACTACGAAATTTATGTAAACAAAGGTTGCCTGCGCAGCTATTTTCTCGATAAAGAGGCGAATGAAGTTACCTTGCAATTTGCTATAGAAGATTGGTGGATCAGCGACATTGCCAGCTTCAACGAACGCAAGCCCAGCCACCTTTTCATAGAAACACTGGAAGACAGCGAAGTGTTGTTGTTATCGTATGAAGCTAAAGAAAAATTATTGGCACGCGTACCGGGTTTCGAACGCATGTTCCGACTGATGTTGCAACGGCATTTATCAAAATTACAAGAGCGGTTGTTCCTTACAATAGCCACTACAGCGACAGAAAAATACCTTGATTTTATAGAGCGCTACCCTACTATACCACAGCGTGTAGCACAGCACTACATTGCATCCTACCTCGGTTTCTCCCCCGAATTTTTAAGTAAAGTGCGCACGCGTTTGTCAAAGAAATAGAAAGGTTGTATTAAAGCCTTACATTTTTAAGATGAGCATTTTGTCATGCGCTGCATTTTGCGCTTCTATTAGCCTGATAAATAAACGCAGAGGTTCGCAAAGTTTGGCGCAAAGAAACGCAAAGTTGGTACTACTCCTATTTTCTTTGCGGATCTCCGCGGTTAAAGTTAGAATTTCGAGGCTGGGGTATATTATAGTCATTTCTTGTCCTAGTTCAATGTGCAGGTTGTAAATAGTGCAGACTTTTGCATTATAAAACAACGCAATTATGGACAATACAATTTTAGGCATACATCATATCACTGCTATCGCAGGCGATGCCAAACGCAATTTCGATTTTTACACAAAAGTTTTAGGGCTGAGATTTGTAAAAAGAACCGTCAACTTTGACGACCCGCAAACCTATCATTTCTACTTTGGCGATGAGCAAGGTACACCGGGCACTATCCTTACATTTTTCCCTTGGGGCAATGCAGTACGTGCCGGAAGACGCGGAGCGGGAATGGCTACAGAAATAGGCTATTCTGTACCAGAGGGTAGTTTTGATTTCTGGCAAAAAAGATTTGAAGCGAACAATGTAACGTACAATAAGCCTGCTGTAAAATTTGGCAAAAACTATCTTACATTTCTCGACCCAGACGGACTAAAACTAGAGCTGATTGAAACATCAGCAGAAGAAGATAGCAGAAAGCAATATCTGATTGATGGCATTGATGAAAGTGTTGCTACCAAAGGCTTTTACAACACAACACTCACACTCCACAGCATCAAAGGAACAGCGATGATACTGACCGAAGTATTTGGTTACAAGCTCATAGCGCAGGAGGGAAACCGATATAGATATGCAACCGATGCTATTGCTACTGCCAATATATTAGACATGGTAGAACTACCTACCGAGCAGCGTGGAATAGGCGCTGGTGGCACCATTCATCACATTGCGTTTAGGGTAAAAGATGATGCTACGCAAATGGCTTTTCATGAGAAAATACAAAGTCTGGGCTTGCACATCACACCGCAAATAGACCGTAACTATTTTCATTCATTGTATTTCCGCGAGCCGGGCGGTGTGTTATTCGAAATAGCTACCGACAACCCGGGATTCACTGTGGACGAGCCTTTGGAAGAATTAGGTACTAACCTGAAACTACCTGCACAGTATGAACCACAACGCGAAGCAATCAAAAAACACTTGGTCGCATTAGACTAAATAAATCCATCCAAAGCCTGAAACCATTATTGGTAAAGGCTTTGGACTATAATTGAACCATAAATAAATAAAGCTCATGGAATTTCAACCATTAAAATACATCTATCGTGCTGCCCCTGACAAAGCCGAATACACCTTGCTATTATTGCATGGCACAGGAGGCGACGAGCAGGATTTATTGCCGCTGGCAGATAATTTTGGAAAGAACCTAAATGTTCTCAGTCTTCGTGGAAACGTGACGGAGCAAGGCATGCCGCGCTTTTTCAAACGACTGGGTATGGGTATTTTCGACGAAGATGATTTGAGTTTTCGTACCGAAGAAATGATTTCATTCTTAAATGACCTTTCAAAAGAACTCAATTTTGATGTGAACAAAATAGTCGCCTTAGGCTATTCCAATGGTGCCAATATTATAGGAAGCGCGCTGGCATTGCATCCCGGCTTTTTTGCCGGTGCTATATTGTATCGTCCGATGCAGCCTTACAAAACTATGCCGGACACAAAAGATAGCAACAACACGCCTGTCTTCGCGAGCAACGGCACGCAAGACCCTACTATCAATGCTCCAGCTACAGTTGCCTACAACAACCTATTAAAAACTGCGGGCATTAATCTTACGGAATATATGCTGCCGACGGGACATAATTTATCTAACCAAGACCTGCAACTATCGGTTGAATGGTTTAAAAAAAATTTTAGCTGATGCAAGACTATAAAGTAACAAGGATATACAGCGATGCCGATGGCGAAACCCATTTTGAAGATATACTAATTCCTTTGAAAAGCGCTGGTACCATTGGCTTTCTATCCGAAGGACAGCAAGTACAATCTATTATTTTCAGAAAATTAGTAGATGTATATGACTATGATTTTCACAACGCACCAGCGCGGCAATATATAGCCTTGATGGACGGCGAACTGGAAATAGAAACTTCACTCGGCGACAAGCGCATATTTGTAGCAGGCGATGTGTTACTTGTAGAAGACACAACCGGAAAAGGCCACAGAAGCCGGAACTTGAAGAAAGAGGTTAGGAGTTCTATTTTTGTGACGTTGTAGCTTTTACACTTTGATCAAAGTCGCTATTTTAGTTTTCCTATAATCCTATTTTCCGTCAATGATTTCATTTGAGCTATTGCTACTTTATTAAGTTGTGCGAGTCTGTCGCTTTGTGTCAGTCCTTGTTGTATCAGCAAAGCATTTATACTTTCCATATTGCTTAACACAACCAACTGTTCTAAAGTGGCATAATCTCTCATATTTCCTTTGTGATTGGGATTGGTCTCTCTCCAATCTTTCGCTGTAGTTCCGAATAGTGCAACGTTTAATAAATCGGCTTCGTTGGCGCAAAAGAAACTTGCCTGCTGTTTGGTAATAGCTTTAGGTATCAGGTTTTCTTTGATAGCATCTGTATGAATATGGTAGTTTACTTTCGCCAAAGTTCGCTGCAAACTCCATTCCAATTGCAAGCGGCTGTTTTCATCTTCTTTTAGTCGTTGATACTCTTTAACCAACAGTAGCTGAAACTTTGGGCTAATCCACATACCAAAATGGAACGCAATGTCCTTATGAGCGTACGTTCAACCGTAGCGCCCTGCCTTAGCGGTAATGCCTATTGCATTTGTAGCTTCAATCCAGTTTTTAGCTGAGAGAACGAAATTATTACTACCGGCCATATTTTTAATTATACCGAATTCGGTATAATTAAAATCGGGGTTGTACAGAGCTTCCCATTCCCCAATATATTCGATGGTGCTTTTAAGTGTCAGCCATTTTATAATAATAGCTTCTTGAAATTGGCTTTTAGCCATATCAGTCAACGAAATAAAATCATCATTTTTTTTGAGAAAGGATGTTTATGACTTTGCCGTCGATTTCTATTTTATTCTGTATTGCCATTTCTAAAAAACGAATCTACAAAATATTCTTATATAAGAGCAAATGACTAAGAGGGACGAAATCATGCAGATGAACAAATTATTAATTATCCCAAATCTGATATAAATCATATTCTAAGATACGCAACAAAAATACCTTTGTACTGTAAAGTTTCATCCCACAAAAATTGCTTTCATTATGAATACGCTATTGGTTCCTGTTGACTTTTCTGATACTTCTATCCACGCGGCCAAATATGCCGCTGCGTTGTCCCGCCAAATACCCGAGGCTGCTATTTTGCTTTACCATTCTACCATCAGCACAGATAAAAAGGGTATGGATGAAGACGAAATCCATACAGAAGCGCTGCGCTCTATTGGCTTACTGGTTGCAGATATCAAAACAATTGCACCTGATTGTATGGTAGAAACTGTAGTAAACGACTGCTATCTTTTTGAAAACATAAAATCGCTTTCTGATTCGCACCATGCTGCATTAATTGTAATGGGCATTACCGGAAAAAATAAACTGGAACAAAAGCTGATTGGCAGCAACACTACAAAAATAGCACTTGAGTCGGGCTTGCCTGTACTGATTATACATAAGCATGTTATGTATCAACCAGTGAAATCGATGGCCCTTGCGCTGCATCTTAAAGACCATTTGATGGAGACAACGCCGCATGAGGCTATTAATAATTTAGCATCACTGCTACAAGCTAAATTAATGGTGGTAAATGTAGACAATGAAGATAGCGATACACCAGCTCAATACGTCTACAGCGGGCAACAGGCAGCGCATTTGATGTTTGATAAAACAGGCGCTACCTACCACATGCTTACAGGCAACAATGTGGAAGAAAGCCTGATTGATTTTGCAAAGGAACAAAAGGTGGATATAATCATTAATATAGCTAAAAAGCACAACTGGCTTGAGTCTTTGCTAAAAGGCAGTATAACAAACAAACTGGCTTTTGATGCTGTATTGCCTATTCTTTGTATCAGAGAAAAGCAATAGCAAATAGCTATACACTACAAAAATAAAACCCTTGCTCTTGTATTATGAGCAAGGGTTTTCTCTATTTCAATAATTTGAATTACAGTTCCAGCAAAGCCTTTACAGGATCTTTACCGAATAACAACAACTCAGGTTTTTCCAATAATTCTTTAACACGCACCAGGAAGCCAACTGACTCACGGCCATCGATAATACGATGGTCGTAGCTAAGCGCCAGATACATCATCGGGCGAATTTCTACTTTACCATTAATAGCCATCGGACGATCCTGAATTTTGTGCATACCCAAAATAGCCGATTGAGGTATATTGATAATTGGCGTTGACATCAATGAGCCAAATACACCACCATTGGTAATGGTAAATGTACCACCGGTCATTTCTTCCATCGTCAATTTGCTATCGCGTGCTTTACCAGCGAGCTCTATCACCTTTGCCTCGATACCTGCCATGCTTAGGCTCTCCGCATTGCGGATAACCGGCACTACAAGACCTTTAGGAGCAGATACTGCAATGGATACATCGCAATACTCATGGTAAATTACGTTTTCGCCATCGATATAGGCATTTACAGCAGGCCACTCTTGCAATGCTATGGTACAAGCCTTGGTAAAGAAAGACATAAAGCCTAATCCTACACCATGCTTCTCTTTAAATTTATCTTTGTACTGCGTGCGCAAAGCCATGATAGGCCCCATATCCACCTCGTTAAAGGTAGTGAGCATTGCAGTTGTATTTTTAGCTTCTACGAGGCGGCGGGATACCGTCTTACGCAGATTGCTCATTTTTTCTTTACGTTCTTCGCGGGTAAATAATTCTTTACCTGGTGTACGGCCTGGATTTTCAAGCGCAGCCAATACATCATTTTTCAAAATCTTTCCAAAAGTACCGCTACCCTTTACATCGCCCGCGCTCACTTTTTTATCAGCCATAATAGCGTTGGCAACCGGTGTAGCTTTTTGTCCGCTGTTGTCAGCAGGCTTTTCAGTAGCTTTTTCTTCTTTGGCAGGTGCTGCGTCTGTTTTCTTGTCGGCAGAGGCTTCTTCTTTCTTTTCTTCAGCAGCAGGCGCACCCTCAGGGCGAGCAGCTTCGTCGTCTATTTTGCAGGCAAGGTCGCCAATATTAAGGGTATCGCCCTCTTTAGCAACGGTTTGCAGTATGCCGGCTTTTTCTGCATTTAGCTCAAAAGTGGCTTTTTCCGATTCTAATTCGCACAGCACTTCATCGCGCTCTACGTAGTCGCCATCTTTTTTCAGCCAGGTTACAAGAGTTACTTCGCTGATAGATTCGCCAACCGGAGGTACTTTTATTTCAATCATTTGAAAAATTTAAAATAGTTTGTATTGCAATCGGGGTGCTAAATTAGCAAACACATGGCATTTCACAAAAGGAATAAGACATTCATTTTTTTTATCCCTTTATTATGCAACCTGTTGTTGTTATTTATCAATATTCGTTCGCCTGTTGTCGCCGTTTCAAAATCGTTTTCTTTTTGTGCCGTGGTTTTGAATATTTTTGCTGTCTAAAAAAATATTGGTGCGCGGAAAAATAATTAATGACCCGGTCTATGGCTTCCTCCATTTTTCCGAAAAAGAATTGATGCAGATAATAGAGCATCGCTGGTTTCAACGGTTAAGGCGCATCAAGCAAATGGGAACTGCCCATTTTGTATATCCCGGCGCAGTGCACACGCGCTTGCATCATTCGCTGGGCGCTACGCACCTTATGGGACAAGCACTTACCATACTGAGAAAAAAAGGCGTGGCCATTACCGACGAAGAATGTGTGGCAGCCCAACAAGCTATTTTATTACACGATATAGGCCACGGACCTTTCTCGCACGCGCTGGAGCACACAATTGCCACTGGTGTAACGCACGAAGAAATATCGCATAAAATAATGGAGCGCCTCAATGATTTGTATGACGGCAAACTCGAAACCGCTATTTCTATTTTCGACAATAAATACCCTAAAGATTTCCTGCATCAACTCGTATCCAGCCAGCTGGATATGGATAGGATGGATTACCTGAACCGTGACAGCTTTTACAGTGGCGTATCAGAAGGTGTAATTGGCTACGACCGTATATTGCAAATGTTGACCGTGAGCGGTGGCGGCGTGGTTGTAGAAGAAAAAGGTATTCATTCCGTAGAAAAATTTATAGTTGCACGCCGGCTCATGTACTGGCAGGTATATCTGCACAAAACCGTGTTAGGGACAGAACAGTTAATCATCAACATTCTGCTACGCGCAAAACAGTTGGCACAGCAGGGCAAAGAGCTATTTGCAACGCCTGCATTCCGTTTTTTTCTTTACGAACAAATATCGGCGGCAGATTTCTCGTCAGATAGAAAAATATTAGACCTTTTCTGCTTGTTAGACGATGCGGATATCAGTGCTTCGATTAAAGTATGGGCGCTGCACGAAGATGAGGTGCTATCGACATTGTGCAATATGATACTTGACCGTAATTTATATAAAGTAAAATTGAGCACACAGCCCTTAGAGGAAGAGTACGAACAATTGAAAAACAAAGCTTTGGCATCAGGTAAAATAAAAGAAGAAGACTTTCCGTTCTACCTCTTTTCCGGCTCGACGAGTAATAGCACCTATAATAAAGACGACGACCGCATTAATATATTGATGAAGTCGGGCGAGTTGGTCAATATCTCGAATGTGGATAATGCATTGATTACGCCATCGCTTACTGTGCCGGTGCGTAAATACTACATTTGCTACAGCAGGCATTTACTGAATTAATACTATACAATATAACCCATCATCATAGAATGACCGCTACTCAACACAATCAAATAACGCTTACGAAAGGTAATGTACGCTGGTTGGATGTATTTATTTGGTTGTACATAGCTGTGTTGATATTCTTCTCTGTTTTTTATGCGCAGGAGCGAATAATAGCCTACGATACTGCTGGTTACATGATAGACATTATTCGTTCCGAGAATGGTTTCTATATAGCTACCAACCGATACATAAGTACACTTGCGCAAATACTACCCGTTGCAGGAATAATGGCAGGTGTATCGCTGAAAGCCCTCATAGTTCTTTACTCGTTAAACTTCACGCTCATTTCTGTTACCTGTGCGTTAGTTTCCAGGTATTGGTTAAAAGACGCCGCCGCGGCATTGGCAATCCTGCTATTTTATACCATTATGAATGGTAGACTATTTTACTACCCCGTTTCAGAATTTCAAATGGGACTAAGTTTGTTGTTATTGTACCATGCTTTGTTCCTATTCTGGATAAAGAATAATAGTAAGCTCCCTATTATTTTTTTTGCCAGCTTTCTTTTAATCGTCACTATTACATTTAGTCACCCTCTTTCGGTAGTTGTGCTTTTTGCATGGATTGTTTACATGCTTTCTTTTAGTGAAACACGTAACTGGAAATTAGTAATACCCGCTATTATCGGCGTTTCAACACATTTTATTAAAGAAAAATTCTTTCGCGCCTCGGTTGGTACATTCGATTACGAACAAACCAGAAGAAACAATATCGACAGGTTTAATAATCCTATTTCCACCTATTTTGATTCGCCGTTGGCAAAAGATTCATGGAAAGAATATACAGGTCAATATTTCATCGTATTCGTCCTGATTTTAGTTGTATTGATAGCATTGTTCAACCGTAAAAAATGGCTTGGGTTAATCGTATTCCCAAGTATTATTTTTGCTTTTTGGCTGCTGGTAACGGTTTCTTTTGGAGATTCGGCTTATACATTTTACCATGAGCATATTTACCAACCCGTGTGTTTTTTTATCGCCTTAGGATTTGGATATGCACTTGTAACTGCTAATTTCCCTACGTCTGTCAAAGTTTTGATACTCGCTACAACCGCTTTATTTTCATTTGCTAAAATCAATGCAGGCTACAAGCATAATCATTCCAAAATAGAGTTTTACAAGCCATATATCGACTATATGCGTGCGCGAAACATAAAAAAAGCCGCATTACCGCGTCAATATCTTCCCGGCAACTTCGATTCTTATTGGGCGGGGCACTGTGAGGCTATGCTGGTATCTGGTCTTCAGGGAGCAGATTCGGCTATTGTGCTGTATTTGCACTATTCGCCTCAAACTCTAACTGAGCCAGACGAAGACCGCGGGTATGATGATGCACGTTACATAAGAATTTTAAAAGAACAACTACCGGTGTTATTTGACAGCATTGCCACACCGCTACAAATTGATAGTTTAAACAGAATCAGTAAACACAATCCCGACAATTAGACCTAATTAGAATTTATATGCAATTTACTGCTGCGCAAATAGCCGCATTAATCGGTGGCAAAACAGAGGGCAATCCTGAAGCAAAAGTATCGGGACTGGCTAAAATTGAAGAAGCAACGGGCGATTCGCTTTGCTTTTTGGCTAATCCCAAATATGAGTCCTATTTATATTCCACGGCGGCCTCTGTAGTGATTGTAAACGACTCGTTGCAACTCGAGCAGCCAATCAAAGCAACATTAATTCGTGTGGCGGATGCTTACGCTGCCTTTGCCCTTTTGCTGGAAAAATACAACGAAATAATGCAGGCGGGTAATAACCTGCATGGCATCCAACAACCATCCTATATTAGCGAAAGTGCGAAAACCGGCAAAGATATTTACGTAGGTGCCTTCGCCTATGTTGGCGACAATGTGGTGCTGGGCAACCGTGTCAAAATTCATCCAAATGCTTTCGTTGGCAACAATGTAGTTATTGGCGATGATACTGTGATACATGCCGGAGTAAAAATCTACAATGATTGTAGATTGGGCGCTCATTGCACCATTCACGCTGGTGCGGTGGTTGGTGCAGACGGATTCGGCTTTGCGCCGCAAGCTGATGGCAGCTATAAAAAAGTGCCGCAGTTAGGCAATGTTGTGATTGAAGATTTTGTGGAAATAGGTGCTAATACTACCATCGACCGGGCTACCATGGGTAGTACTATTATTCGCAAGGGTGCTAAACTTGATAACCTGATACAAATAGCCCATAACGTGGAGATAGGCGAAAATACCGCTATCGCTGCGCAAACGGGTATATCTGGAAGTACCAAAATAGGCAAGAACTGCGTTATAGGTGGTCAGGTAGGAATTGTGGGGCATATCAATATAGCAGACGGCACTAAAATCAATGCGCAAAGCGGACTTTCAAAATCTGTAACGCAGTCCGGCACTGCCTTAACGGGCTCTCCGGCATTCGAATACAAAAGTTCGTTGAAAAGTCAGGCAATTTTCAGAAATTTGCCGGAAATTTTACAAAGAATTCAGGAATTAGAGCGCAAGATTAATAATATTGACAATTAATTAATGATACTACCTTTGCACTCTTGTGCGTGGGTAATACCATAATTATTTTAATTTATTGCAGAAGGGCCTTTGCCTGATACCGCATACCTTTTATCATGGAAGCAACTGTTACAGATACAATTAAAAAGCCGGAAACGGTAACCTCAGTAATGACGAATGAATATCAACAAACCCTAAAAGGGGAAGTGTCGATAAGCGGTGTAGGACTGCATACTGGCGAAGCCGTAACGCTTACCATGAAGCCGGCTAATCCCGGTTTCGGTATCCGTTTTCAAAGAATAGACTTACCCGAACAGCCAATTGTGAAAGCCGATGTGGACTATGTGGTAGATACATCCCGCGGAACCACACTCGAACATAATGGCGCACGCATCCATACCATTGAGCATTTATTGGCTGCCTTGGTAGGCATGGGTGTTGATAATGTTTTGTTGCAATTAGATGCGCCTGAAGTACCTATTATGGATGGCAGTGCGCTACAATTTATCGAGGCGATTGAAAGCGTGGGCGTGCAGGAGCAGGATGCTAAAAAGCAATATTTTGCCATTGATACCAATATCCATTTTTACGACCCTGTAAAAAATGTAGATATGCTGGCTATACCGGCTAATGAGTATCAAATCACAACCATGATTGATTTCAACTCGCCGGTATTGGGTACGCAACACGCTTCTATTAAAAATCTGGGCGAATTCAAATCTGAAATAGCCAGCAGCCGCACTTTTTGCTTCCTGCACGAATTAGAATTTTTGCTGGAAAATAACCTTATCAAAGGCGGTGACTTAAACAATGCCATTGTAGTTGTAGATAAAGTGGTGAGTGAAGAAAAATTGGAAAAGCTTGCAAAGGTCTTCAACAAACAAAAAGTAGAAGTGAAGAGTGAGGGTATTTTGAACAATGTTCAATTGCACCACGCCAATGAGCCCGCACGTCATAAACTGCTGGATATCGTAGGTGACCTTGCGCTGACGGGCTATGCAATCAAAGCACATATCATTGCCAATCGTCCGGGACATGCCACGAATGTGGAATTTGCCCGTAAGATTAAACAATATATAAAAAAGAACAAGCACCTGAGCGATATTCCGGTGTATAACCCTAATATGCCACCGGTGTATGATATCGTTCAGATTGAAAAATCGTTGCCACACAAATACCCGTTCTTGCTGGTTGATAAAATTATTGAGATGACGGATAAAGAAGTGGTTGGGATTAAAAATGTTACGTTCAACGAGCATTTTTTCCAAGGCCATTTTCCGGGAAACCCAGTAATGCCTGGCGTTTTGCAAATAGAAGCAATGGCTCAAGTGGGTGGATTATTAGCATTGAACAATTATACCGACCCCCAGAACTACGATACCTATTTTATCAAAATTGATAAAGTAAGATTTAAACAGAAGGTAGTACCCGGAGACACACTGATTCTTAAACTGGAATTGGTTAACCCAATTCGCCGTGGTATATGCGAAATGAGAGGAACGGCCTATGTCGGCAACAAAATAGCAACCGAAGCAGAATTAGTAGCTCAAATTTTACCTAAAGGAAAATAATCTGAAAACTTTAATAGCTCCGGCCAAAAGACGCAGGCAGTTACCTCCGGTTGCCGATACAAATAATACAATGATTCATCCGTTAACGTACGTCCACCCCGACGCCAGGATTGCTGAGAATGTTCAAATAGACCCTTTTGCGGTTATTCATAAAGATGTGGAGATAGGCGAAGGTTCCTGGATCGCGTCGCACGTTACGATTATGGAAGGTGCGCGTATTGGTAAAAACTGCCGCATCTTTCCTGGTGCGGTTATTTCGGCTATTCCGCAGGATTTGAAATTTAAAGGCGAAAGCACGCAGGTAATTATAGGCGATAACTGTACCATTCGCGAATGTGTAACCATCAATCGTGGTACGGCAGATAAGCAAATTACACGCCTGGGCAATAACTGCCTGATTATGGCATATTCGCATATTGCGCATGATTGCATTATCGGCAACAATTGTATTTTCTCTAATGACACTACGCTTGCAGGCCACATTACCATTGGCGACAATGTAATTCTTGCAGGATTGGTAGCCGTGCAGCAATTTGTACGCATCGGTTCTCATGCTTTTGTAACGGGCGGCTCTATGGTGCGTAAAGATGTGCCACCTTATGTAAAGGCTGCTCGCGAGCCGCTATCTTACGTTGGTGTAAATTCCGTTGGCCTAAAAAGGCGCGGCTATGCTACCGAAAAAATTAACCAGATACTTGATATCTATCGCATCCTATACGTGCGTGGCTACAATGTTGCCAAGGCTATCAGTATTATTGAAGCCGAACTTCCTGTATCTGACGAACGTGATGAAATCCTAACCTTTATACGCGAGTCCACCAGAGGCATTATGCGCGGCTATACCCGTAGAAATGGCAGTGACGATATTGCTTAATCAGGTAAGCAAGCGCTACCGCAACCAATGGATTTTTCGCAGTGTCGATTACACATTCGAGGCGGGAAAAAAATATGCTATATTAGGCGCTAATGGCTCGGGTAAATCCACACTATTGCGCATTGTAGCGGGCATGCAACATGCCAACAAAGGAACAATTAACTATCTTCAGCAAGAGAAAAATATAGCAGCCGAGGCTATTTACAATCTTGTAAGCTATGCTGCTCCAGGCATGGAACTGGTGGAAGAAATGACACTTACAGAGTTCCTCAAATTTCATTTTACATTTAAGCAACCACTTGAAAATAAGGCTATTTCGGCTATTATTGAAGAAATGGGTTTGCACCATGTGCGCGATAAATTCATCAACGAATTTTCATCGGGTATGAAACAGCGGGTAAAACTCGCGCAAGCATTTTTTAGCAATACCCCTATCCTACTGCTGGACGAGCCTTGCAGCAACCTCGATTTGCAAGGTGTAGCACTTTATCAAACCTGGCTGCAAAAATATGCCGCTGGCAGAACGGTAATAATAGCCTCCAACGACGAGCGTGAATACGAAAATGTAGCCGCCTCTTTTTCGGTGGAAGACTATAAATAGTCATCGTAAATTTGATTCATTATAAATGGTATAATAGCAAAAAATAGTTGGTAAAATCGGCTGTAAAGCTTTATGGTATTGGGTTTGAGTAGACCAAATTGAAATCGGTTTCAATTTGGTTTTTTTGTGCATGGGAAATTGTA
>PJTT01000742.1_pt1 | contig 14206 bp, 10 predicted proteins | sample 1512261 | NCBI WGS metagenome assembly PJTT01 (sample SAMN08177685, study PRJNA422409) | Soil metagenome, whole genome shotgun sequencing project. | isolation source: Soil (2) enriched on wood chips | place: USA: Madison | collected 2015-01-15
AAATCCAGATAAAGTCCATGCTTCAAAAATAAAAGATTTTTCTAAACGGTTAGCTATCGATGCATAAATATTCTGACAATAATTATATACCAAGCCCAAATCGACTGCCAGAGCGGCGTTGCATGACTTTTTAACCTGCACATTTTTCACACTACGTTCAAATTCAATGTCGTTATGGCGCATGCGACATCGGGGCTATGCCTATTTTTCGGTAATTATAGTTTGGATTACTTTTTGAACGGATAACCATGTCGATTGTTACAAATTCAAATAGCCAACAAACCAAAAAACAGGCTCAATCGATAAAGCAATTTCAGAACAAAAAATATTAGAAAATATGAACCTCAATAATTTCACAATTAAGGCGCAGGAGATGCTGCAACAAGCACAGCAATCTGCCTTTAATAACAGTAATCCCAATATAGAATCGGCTCACATCTTGCAATCGTTGATTGATGATAAAGATGGTCCGGTTGATTTTCTGCTAAAGAAAAGCAATGCCAATACCACGATGATTCACTCAAGGCTGAATGAAAGCCTCGATAAATTACCGAAGCAAACCGGCGGAGATGGCGGACAAATGATTAGCCGCGATGCAAATAATATTATACTTCGTGCCGGTGCGGCGCTTAAAGATTTTGGCGACGAATTTGTAAGCTCGGAGCATCTGTTGCTGGCTATTTTGCGTGGCAGCGATGATGTGGCAAAACTCCTGAAAGATGCGGGACTAACCGAAAAAGCACTGATAGCTGCAATCAAAGATTTGCGCAAAGGCAATACCGTCAATTCGCAAACGGCAGATAGCACCTATAATTCATTGCAGAAATACGCGCGCAATCTTAATGAGATGGCGCAGGAAAATAAGCTCGACCCTGTTATCGGTCGTGATGAAGAAATCAGGCGCACGCTGCATATCCTTTCCCGCAGAAGCAAGAACAACCCTATTCTTGTGGGCGAACCCGGCGTAGGTAAAACTGCGATTGTCGAGGGACTTGCCCACCGCATCATCAACGGCGATGTCCCCGAAAATCTGAAATCAAAAATTATATTCAGTCTGGATATGGGACAGTTGATTGCTGGGGCAAAATACAAAGGAGAATTTGAAGAAAGATTAAAAGCCGTTATCAAAGAAGTAACCGAAAGTAATGGCAGCATCATTCTTTTCATTGATGAAATACATACCCTTGTAGGAGCCGGCGGCGGTGGCGAAGGCGCGATGGATGCTGCGAATATTCTCAAGCCAGCATTGGCCCGTGGCGAGCTGCGTGCTATTGGTGCGACAACTTTAAATGAGTACCAAAAATACTTTGAGAAAGATAAAGCACTGGAGCGCCGTTTTCAAAGGGTAATGGTCGATGAGCCAAGCGAAGAAGACGCTATTTCTATCTTGCGTGGATTGAAAGACCGTTACGAAACGCATCATCATGTTCGTATAAAAGATGAAGCCATTATAGCAGCAGTTGAACTTTCGAGCAGGTATATATCGGACCGCTTTTTGCCAGACAAGGCTATTGACCTGATCGATGAAAGTGCAGCAAAACTCAAGCTCGAAATGAACTCGATGCCCGAAGAGCTGGATGAACTTAATCGCAGAATACGCCAATTGGAAATTGAACGGGAAGCTATTAAACGTGAAAACGATGATGATAAAGTAAAGGTGTTATCTACCGAAATAGCCAACCTTGCCGTAGAGCGCGATACGCTGAAAGCCAAGTGGACAGAGGAAAAAGACCATGTGGAGAAAATACAAAATGCCAAAGCATCTATCGAAAACCTGAAGCAGGAAGCGGAGCGTGCAGAGCGCGACGGCGACTATGGCAAAGTAGCGGAGATACGCTATGGTAAAGTACAAGAGCAGGAAGCATTGATAGCATCGTTAACTACCGAGCTGAGCGAACTGAGTGAAAAAAGACTGTTGAAAGAAGAAGTAGATGCGGAAGATATAGCCGAAAATGTAGCGAAAGCAACGGGTATTCCGGTGCAAAGAATGCTGCAAAGTGAACGGGAGAAACTGCTGAACCTGGAAGATGAATTGCACAAGCGGGTAATAGGCCAGGAAGAGGCTATTGTAGCGGTTTCAGATGCGATACGCCGCAGCCGCGCCGGTTTGCAGGATGCTAAAAAGCCGATTGGTTCTTTTATCTTCTTAGGTACAACCGGTGTGGGTAAAACCGAGCTGGCAAAGGCTTTGGCAGAATGCCTATTTGATGATGAAAGCATGATGACGCGCATCGACATGAGCGAATATCAGGAGAAACACAGCGTAAGCAGATTGGTGGGAGCGCCTCCGGGTTATGTAGGATATGATGAGGGCGGCCAGTTGACAGAAGCCGTGCGTCGCAAGCCTTATTCTGTAGTATTGTTAGACGAAATAGAGAAAGCCCATCCTGATGTATTCAACGTGCTGCTGCAGGTACTTGACGATGGCAGACTTACCGACAACAAAGGTCGTGTGGTTAATTTCAAAAATACCATCATCATCATGACCAGTAATATGGGTAGCCATATCATACAGGAAAACTTTGACGACCTGAAAGATAATGACGATGTGGATGAAGTAATTGACAGAACGAAAGATGCAGTGATGGCGCTGTTGCGTCAAACGATGCGTCCTGAGTTTTTGAACAGAGTGGACGAAGTGATCATGTTCCACCCGCTGATGCGTAAAGAAATTAAAGGCATCATCCGGATACAATTGGAGGACCTTAAAAAGCGCGTAGTACTACAAGGTATCCAGCTCAGCTTTTCCGACTATGCAATTGACTATTTTGCAGAGCAAGGTTTTGATCCGCAATTTGGAGCAAGACCATTGAAAAGGCTTATCCAGAAAGACATCATCAACCTGCTGAGTAAAAAAATAATAGCTGGCGACCTCGATAAGTCAAGGCCTGTAGTTATAGATGTATTCGACGGCGTAGTAGTTGTAAGAAACGATTTGCAAAAAGAAGGAAAAGCATCATAGTCTCAAAAACAGAAAGTCTGCAAGCTGAAGGGTTTGCAGACTTTTTTTACGTATTCGATAACAACCAAAATTGAAAGGCTTTCGTACATTCAGTAGATGTTTATTTGTCTGGCAAGAAATAAATAGACCCCGTTCAATCAAACCAAATATGCTACTTTCTAAAATGCTGATGAAAGCAATATCCATCCTATTTTTGCTATGCGGATTGACCGCATGCAGTAATGCTCAAAACAACAAACAAGACATGGAAGAAACCACTCAAAACCACCACAAATACTACTCCCGCACGGACACGACCAAGCTCAATGTAAGTAATCAGGAATGGAAAGAACTATTATCATCAGACCTGTATAGCGTAGCGCGCATGGCTGGAACAGAGCGTGCTTTTACAGGAAAATACTGGGATGCAGATACCAAAGGCACCTATTATTGTGCTGTATGCGGTAACGTGCTATTTAAAAGTGACGCAAAATTTGCCAGCAGTTGCGGATGGCCAAGTTTCTTTGAAGCCATCAGACCTAATAGCGTTAGATACGAAGAAGACCGTTCACACGGCATGACGCGCGTCGAGGTTTTATGTGGCCGTTGCGATTCTCATCTGGGACATATTTTCGATGATGGCCCGCCGCCTACTTACAAGCGTTTCTGCATGAACTCGATTAGTCTGGAGTTTGAGCCGGAGTGATAATTACAGCTTATTGATTTAGCTGTCTTTGACGATGTCAACTCGTTCAAGACAGCTTTTTTTCTGTATAAAAAATGTAGAAATTTTAATTTGCTTATTTTTAAACGCCACTTTTATAGAGCCGTTTTCGTCGTGTTTCTATTTTATTAATAGTTGAAATTCGGATATTTTGGAAGCAATGATTTTTATAAAAGACTGACTTATTTTTGAACCATGTATTAAATGCAACATAGCTATTTTCGTGAAATACTTGAAAGAAATAAAAGAGCTTCGTGAGAGAGTTCCAATTCCGCTAAATGAAGCATTAAGGCTGCTGGAAAAATATAATGGAGACATTGAATTGACCGCAGAACATTTCAATGAAATAATTACAGCAACTGAAGAAAAATTCAAGATTGATGCAATTAAGTCTGTGGCAGAAAAAACGCAAAGCTCATTAGAAGAAGCAGAGCGATCTCTATTAGACTGTAAATTTGATATTCCAAGAGCAATTTCTTATTTGGTGGAGCAAAAATACGATAGGAATTACGTTCCATCAGAATATATAACCAAAGAAGGACTTGAAATATTCCGCGAATGGCTTAAATACGAAGACCACGAGGGCTTCAGCAATGTACTGAATTTCGAATTTGAAACTGTCACCAGTATATTGAGCCACATGCCAGAACTTGAAGTGGCGGAGAAAGCATTGAGATTGGCGAAACAGCGGCAGGATGAGATATTTGATGGCTATACTTATGGGATTGAAGATTACATAAAATGCGGAAATAGACTTAGGAAAGACCCTGTTTTTATACAATGTGAAAAGGATTTTGCGAATAACCTTTCAAAACTTGAAAAAGAGCTTTGGAGGCATTCGAGAAACTTAAAATAAAACGTGCAGCTGTATATTCTATATACAACCTTATTTCAAAATAAAGTTCAACTTAATGCGTTTGCGGCGGTTCAACGAGGGCTACTTTAATAATTGTGGGTGTACAACTGCTGTTTAAATGGAGAGGCAAATCTACATTCTGCAACCCTATTATAACATAACCACACACGAAGTATAAATACGGTAACTTGCAGCCTATTTTACTAAAAAAAACTACCTTTTTATACATGGTTCAATTTGAAAAATTTACCCTTGCAAATGGCCTGAGGGTAATCGTGCATGAAGACCGTTCTACACCTATGGTTGCGTTCAATGTGCTGTACGATGTAGGTGCGCGTGACGAAGAGGAAGAGCGTACCGGCTTCGCCCATCTATTCGAGCACCTCATGTTTGGTGGTTCGGTGAACATCCCATCGTACGACGAGCCCTTGCAAATGGCAGGTGGCGAAAACAACGCCTATACCACCAACGACATTACCAACTATTACATACAATTACCTAAAGAAAACATTGAAACTGCCTTTTGGCTGGAGAGTGACAGGATGTTGTCGCTGGCATTCAACGAGCAAAGCCTGGAAGTACAGCGCAAGGTTGTGTGTGAAGAATTTAAAGAACACTATATCAATAAACCTTACGGCGATGCCTGGAAACACTTGCGGGAATTGGCTTACAAAAATCATCCTTACAAATGGATGACAATTGGAAAAGAATTAAAGCATATTGAAGAGGCCAGTCTGGAAGATGTGCGTGCTTTCTTTTTCAAGCATTATCGTCCGCAAAATGCTGTGATATGCGTGGCCGGAAATACCGACCTTGCATCTGTAAAAGCACTAACCGAAAAATACTTTGCAGATATTGAACCTGGAGCGCCGTACGAAAGAAGACTTACTACAGAAGCTTTACAGACGGAGGCACACAGTATGACGATTGAAGCCGATGTACCGCTGGATGCTATTTACAAAGCCTGGCACATGGACGGAAGGTTGCAAAAAGGCTATTATGCGGCAGATGTAATTACTGAAGTGCTGGGCGGCGGACAATCCTCCCGCTTGTATCAAAAGCTGGTTAAAGAACAGAAATTATTCAGCAATATAGCCTGCTACCATACCGGCAGCCTTGACCCGGGACTGGTAGTCATTGAAGGAAAATTAGTGCAGGGAATTACTGCGGAGCAAGCCAATAGTGCGATTGAACAAGAATTGCAACTCTTGATAGCAGAAGGTATCACTGATGAAGAACTGCAAAAATCGAGCAATAAAATCGAGGCGATGGTAGTATTTGAAGATATGAACCTGCTGGCGCGTGCCAATAATCTCGCCTTTTACGAATTGCTGGGCGACGCTTCGATGATGAACACCGAACTCGAAAAATATCAGGCTATTGATGCGGCAGATGTGAAAGAATATGCGGCTAAAATATTTGACCCTTCACAATCCAATACTTTATATTATTTAAAGAAGCATCAATAGGATTGAGGCTGTCCCAATGAGTCAGCCTCTTTTGTATTTCATTTAATTAAAAGTTTGATGGATATTTTAATAGTTAATGAACTTGTCTTCGGAAATGTATTTCAGCTTCGCTATTTTCCAAACCTTCCAATACGAAAGTAAAATGGCCTGCAGTTGATTCTATTTTGTTTGCTGTCGATGTATTGCACTTCAGGGCTTACATAGTTTCCCCCGCAACACGCGCCTCCATCATATTAAACCTAACGGGGTTCAAAAGACCTCGAAGGTTTTTAAAAACCTTCGAGGTCTGAGTTGGTGCTAAAAAATATTTCCCCGTTATTATCGTTTGGTGTAAAATTGCATTTGCATTATCGCTATCCATACCGTTTGCTGCTGTTGCTGGTGTGTTTATTTGCTTGTCTGTCGCCGCAAGGTTACGGACAAACGAATGAGGCGCTTTTTCAATCAAATTATAGACAGAAGACAATAGCGATACCGACTGGCGATACTGTATTTATTGATTCTTTGTCCATCGCTTCGAAAACATTTTCCGTTAATGACATAAGCGATAGCGCCTATACACTTTTTCCTGAGCACGGCTATTTCGTATGGAAAACCAAGCCTGTAGCGGATTCCATAGCACTCAATTATCGGGTACTACCCTTTTCTTTTACTCAAAAGAAAAGCCGGAAATCAACGGCAGTAATAGACAGCAACTACGCGTTTACTATATTTAATTATTCGCCCGACGCAAGCAACCAGTCGGGCTTTGTTGATTTTAACAGCATTGACTATAATGGTTCTTACGGACGCAGTTTAAGTATTGGAAATAGCCAGGATGTGGCGCTCAACTCTAATTTCAATCTTCAGTTGAACGGCTATATTCTCGACAGCGTGCGCATTGAAGCGGCTATTACAGACAACAATATTCCTTTTCAGCCAGACGGAAATACCCAGCAGATTCAGGAGTTTGACAGGTTGTATATAACGTTTGAAAAAGGCCGCCATAAGCTTACTGCGGGCGATTACAATCTGGAGCGGCCTAATAGCTATTTCATCAATTTCAACAAACGTGTGCAGGGTATTTTTTATCAAGGCACTATTCCGGCCAATAAAAAAATAACGAATAAAGTTGGTGTGAGTGCTTCGATTGCAAAAGGCCAGTTTGCCCGCAATATATTTATGGGCATCGAGGGAAACCAAGGGCCCTACAAGCTTACAGGCAATAACGGCGAGCAATTTTTTATCGTATTGGCCAATACCGAAAAGGTCTATATCGATGGTGTGGTGCTGCAACGTGGCGAAGACCGCGACTATATCATCAACTACAACACGGGCGAAATTACTTTTATGCCGCGCATTTTAGTTACAAAAGATAAAAGGATACAGGTCGAATTTGAATATCAGGACAGGAACTATCTCAACTCACTAATTTACGCTTACGATGAATTACAAATAGGCAAAAAGCTGAATATCCGCTTCAATGCCTATTCCAATCAGGATGCTAAAAATCAACCTTACCTGCAATCTTTCAGCGGTGAGCAAAAACGTTTTCTCGAAAGTATTGGCGATAATATAGATGAGGCCTATTATCAAAGTCTTCGTGTTGATACTTTTGCTGCCAATAAAATTCTATACAAAATAGTAGACAGTACAGTTGCAGGTATTTTTTACGATAGCATTTTCGTCTATACTACCAACAAAGATAGCGCGCAATATAGCCTTAACTTCTCCTACGTTGGCGAGGGCAAGGGCAACTATATTATCTCCGGCATCAATACCAATGGCCGCTCCTATAGCTGGATAGCGCCATCAGGAGGTGCACCACAAGGTAATTACGAACCGGTAATGTTATTGGTAACACCTAAGAAACAACAGCTATTTACACTCGGCACCACTTACCAGATTGATTCGCTCAAGCAGATAAGCATGGAGTTGGCCGCCAGCAATTATGCGCCTAATTTGTTCAGCAGCCGCGATAAGGATTTGCATTGGGGCGCTTCGGGCAGGATGATGTATACCGAGCAACGTTTCTTTGGAAAGAAAGATTCTTTGGAAAGACAGCATAATAGCTGGAGCAATCAACTGTCTTACGAATATGTGCAAGGCAGGTTCAAGGCTATCGCGCCTTTCAGGAATGTGGAGTTTGCCCGTGACTGGAATGTGGCGCTGGATGCGGCGCCGGCAGATGAGCAATTGGTAAATTACAATACAGAACTGCGCCGCAATGCGGTGGGCAATATCAAGTATAATCTTACCTATTACAGGCGGGGCGCGGCTTACAATGCCAACAGAAATATTTTGTCGCTCAATTACGACCATAAATCGCTGCGCGGAAACCTGACTTTTAATCTTACGCAAAGCAAAGACCCATTACAAACAGGCAGCTATTTTCGCCCTTCTGGATTTCTGGAAAGGGATTTTAAACAGCTCAACAACATTACATTAGGAGGCCGATACGAACTGGAACATAATGAGCTAAAAAGCACGGTGGCAGACACTTTGGTGCCGGCTGCCTTTTCGTTTGATGTATTTTCCCTTTATGCAAAAACGCCGGAGGCGCAACCTTTTTCACTTGCAGCGACCTACACGGTGCGTAGCGATAAAGGCATCAGCAGTAATAGCTTTATCAGAAAAAATCAAGGCCATACATTCGACCTGAAAGCGGCAGTCAATAAATGGGCCAACCATCAAATATCTTTTACCGGAGCTTACAGAACGCTATTGGTAAATGATACAACTTTATCCGAAGAAGCAGCAGGAGAAAGCGTTGTAGGCCGAATAGAGTACAACGGAAATATAGGCAAAGGCTTTCTCGTTCCCTCTATTTTGTATGAGGCTGGCTCGGGTCAGGAGCAAAAAAGGGAGTACACTTATGTGGAGGTTGCCGCCGGGCAAGGTATTTATTATTGGAATGTCTACAACGGCGATGGTGTGCAACAGGCCAATGAATTTGAACTAGCGCTATTCCCCGACCAAAAGAAATTTGTGCGCATTATCACACCTACGAATGAGTATGTAAAGGTCAATTATGTTACATTCAACCATTCGCTGCAAGTCAATCCGGAAAGCCTTTTCGGAGGAAAAGCAAAGAAAGGTTTTCAGAAATTCATCAGCCGTTTCTCCGACCAATTATCGGTGCAAATAACCAACCGTGCCCTATCAACATCAGGCTTTAAAGTGTTCAATCCTTTCAACTCGGGCATTGCAGAAGAGATGGTTATTGCCAATCTTACCGCCATCAGCAATACTTTTTTCTTCAACCGCAGCAGTGCCAAATGGGGCGCTGAATATACCTACGGTTTCAACTCAGGCAAATCGCTGCTGACCTACGGACTGGAAAGCAATGGGCAGACAAGAAATACCCTGAAACTACGCTGGAATATTACTAAAAATCTGACCATCAATACGCAAGGCCAAAACGGCGTAAGGCGCTACACGTCTGCCTTAGACGATGGTCGCACCTACGATGTGTCTATTTATGCAATAGAGCCATCTATTACCTGGATATTGCGCTCAGCATTGCGCATTACCGGCAGTTACAAGTACGACGAACGGGACAATAAGTTTGGTGTAATCGAAGAGAAAGCATTGATACGCTCTGCCAATATAGATACCCGCATCAGCTTTCCCTCCTCAGGAAGCATACAGGCAAGAGGCACTTATGCCGTCATTGGCTATTCCGGTGCTGACAATACTTCCTTATCATTCGTAATGCTGGATGCATTGCAAAAAGGCACCAACTGGCTCTGGTACCTCAACTGGGAACGCCGCATCAGCAAAGGCATAGAAGTAAGCCTGGAGTATGAGGGCCGCAAGCCAGGCACCAATCCCGTTATCCATACCGGCAGAATGAGCGTGCGCGCGGTGCTGTAGAATTTCTATAAGTAAAATACCTACAAGGTTTTTGAGACCTTATAGGTATTTGTAAGGAATTTGCCCGCTGCGTGGTAGATTTATTGTCCTTAGTCGGAGACGTAAGGACAGCAGGAAGCGAAGGATTGCGGGGCTTAATTAAACGTTTTTGGATAAGTCGGCTATCGCAGCTTTTAGAACTTGCCACGAAATTTTCGCAGTTTCAATATCTGGATTGAAACGAGAAGTCATTTGTTGATATGGATGAATGTAATTTCTAAAGTCCCGCAAAGAGTGACTATATTTTTTAACATCTAATCCTATAAGCCCAATTTTGTGAGAAACGTCAATAAAGTTAGATAATGTCCAATCATTAAACGCTAATACCCTTTGCGTGTCTTTATTCTTAGGGCTTATTTCACATTGATTGTATTCTCGGATTTTGCTTGAGGCAACTCCTAATAGAATACCTTCCAATACACTCCCACAAAGTATGACACAAGATAATGCAGACTTTGTCTTTATTGAGTTCTTTATCTCAATTATTCTTGAGTTTAATATTTCAATAACCGAACTGTCAATTCTTAATTTTTCCAAAGAAGTTTCTTCAAAGTCTTTGTTTAAAAAACTACCAATTGTTTCTTCGCCTTCTTGAGAGTCATTTTTTTTACCTAAAAGCCTGCTGGCAATTCTGTTAACTTCGTCCTGTAAAATTTTATCATTCTCTGATAATTTTTTACCCTTCAAGGCTTTGTCAGTTTGCCAAAACGAGGCTAGTTCTGTTATTAATTTACCTACAATTAAGTTGTCTTCAATATGCCAAAATGCTCTCAGTCTATTAGCTTTAGACTCCCCGTAAACCGAATATTTCGAAGTGTAAATGTCTATTTTGAGATTATTAAAAATGAATTGTTGAAATTTTGTATTTGAAAATTCAAGGACATAGCCCCCTTGCATTTAAAACATTTTTTCAAGAATTAATTTTTCAGCTTCCTTCAACTCAGCCATATTATGTTGTTTTTTTTTGTGTTCATTAGTAAGATTTACTGGCTCTGTCTTGATTGGGCGTCGAAGCACAAATCTTCAATTTTGAACAAAAGTTCAATCTAAAGACAGCTGTGCGAATAGGCAATCTATTGATAGAGGCTCACATTCTGCTGCGAAAGATTGGTGATAACGGAGAACTCTATCTCAGTTTATAAAACAGGTCTTTAACAAAGTTGAAAAGTTCGGTGTCGATATTTTGAATGCTTTCATACTTTTCCAAATTAAATATTTTCCACATTCCTCCTCCAAATCCACCATATTCAAACTCATCAAGCATTCCTATGGATTTTAATTTTGTCGAAGAGTTAAATTTTTGTATTTCTTCAGCCTGATGGGGATTCCAAAAATCAATTCTTGCACTTCCGTCTGTATGAAAATGAACGTCAAGTTTAAAAACTATTCCATTGTCATTATAATTTTCAAAAAGCCAATGGTTTGGTCTCCATCGATGAATTTTCTTAAATGGGAAATAATCGTTGTTCAACTTTGTGAAGAACAAGTCAGCTCTATACTCTTCTAGTTTATTGACTAATTCTGCTATAGCCTTTGTTTTTGCAAATCCGTCTTCTTTATTTATAACAGAGTAAAATTCATCTCTAATTTGTTTGTCCATACCTACTTTTGATAAATGTTTTATGAGTTTTAAATATTGAAATAGAAAGGAGCGGTTGTCCTCGTCCTTTGAGTTTTCATAGCATTTTAGTAACCAACCATTTAATAAATCGTTTTGATTGTTTGTAAATGCAGAAACATTTAGTATTTTCTTGTTCAACTCCTCGATTTCAGTTAAAGGTGCATTTTTATTGCCGTTAAGAGTTAGATATACAATTGAATCTATTTCGAACCCAGCACTTTTTGCATAGGTAAAATAGTTCTCAAGTTGATTTTCTTGGTCTCCTGCATTATTTATTTTGTTCTCAATGATTATTGATTTTCTGGAGGTAATATCTTTAATCCAAATATCAATTCTTCCTTTTTCTCTTGTAATTTCACAGAGGGAGTAGTCATCTTTTTTTAATGTTACACCTTGTGAAATTAGAAAGTCTAAAAACATACCTTGAAAAGCATTTTGTTGTTTATGTCTTTCATCAGGGCTTAATAGAACGGCTATTACATCGCTATGAAAATTCTCCAAATAAGTATTGTAAGATGATATAGTGAACAAATTATAACTATTAAGCTGTATTTCTTCTTGAATGCTTTTTAGACGTTTGTCAATATTTTCAAACTCTTTTTGTGAGATGAATGATTGTATGTTCATTTTTATTATGGATTTTTAGGGGTTATTATTCCTAACATTTTCGGGCGTATTCGAGTGAGTTCTCGCAAATCCTTTCAGCAATATTCTTTATTAAATCACTATGCTTTTTCTTTCCTCTTGGCTGAATAATTGTCAATTGGAATATTTTTGTTTATTCGTTTGTCTGCAACAAATAGAATACGGTCTGCCTTGGCAAACGGTATTTCTAATTTTTTGCAAAGGTCTTTCAAGTCTCTTAAATATTCAATATAGAGGTCAACCTGGTCATTTAAATTCTTTTCGTTCGGATGTGTTTTCAGTTTCAGTTTTTTGTTCTTGTAGATAATTCTGTAAACACGCTGGTCAATAATTTGATAAATATTGTTATTTCTAAATCTCAAAATTGCCGAAGCCATTGGGAGTTTTATGCCTTTTTTTTGAACTAACTTCTTTAAAATATTTCGTGTCACTTCTACGTTGAGCTCATTTGATTTAGTATCAATTTCGTTGAGTGATTTTAATGTGTCATCGTCAACCTGAGCGTAACGATTCACTTTCCATAATACAATTTCATTGATTATTGCTTGGTCAAACGGTTTTGCTGCATCGTCTAGTTTTGCTGTCAAGTCTTTTTGATAATCGAATTGTTTGTCTGACGAAATTATTTCAAAATCTTCGTCAAATACTGTTTTGTGTGTCGCCATAAAATTTAGGGTAATTCAAATATACACGCATCTCATTAAAGCTCCAAAGTAATAAAATACCGGAAATTACGCTACGAAATTTCTAGCATTTAACCTTCCTCAAATAGAAATCCGCCGGATCTAACTCCAAAGCGACTTGCGTGTGCCGCGCCCTCGCTGGCACAAATCCTTTCGTGTGTCCGAGCACAAACTTTTCTTTTGATGATGGGTGAGACACCCACCACGGCTTGCGCTCCACTACAGGGTATTCTGGGGATCTTAGTCTTCAGCAGAGTCCTCTGCGAGAGACGTTGCTGGGAAGCGGTTAACTCCTCAACTCGGAGACGTCTAAACCTATAAGGTTTTGAAAACCTTTTAGGTTTAAGGCTCAATTTGTGCGAGGCTTGCAGCCTCGCAGGTCTATTATTTTGACTTCGGCAAATTTGAAACCGTCAACCTTATATCGGAACAACTTGCGTGTGCTGCGCCCCGGATAGCAGCGGAAAGCCCCGTAGCGAGGAGGCACGACGAGCAAGGGCTTGCAGCGAATAGCCGGCAAAGGCGCCCAAATTTTTCTTTTCTGAAATATAGGCTTGGTAACCTTTATCCGCCAGGCTTTGCAATGTGATGTAGCGCCTTGACAAATGACATAAAATTGCGCCGGATATCGTTTTGGATTGAACAAGCGAGTGTAAGAAGTTCAAAAGCTGTGGCTATAGCGGCAGATTTTTTACATTTGCGGCCTATTCCAATAACCAATTTATAGACATGACTTTAGCTGAAAGAATACAGGAATCGGAAACGAGGATTTTCAAAGCAGTTTTCCCTAACACGACCAACCATTACGATACCCTATTTGGCGGCACTGCCATGCAAATGATGGACGAAGTGGCCTTTATAGCCGCTACTCGTTTTACGCGTAAAAAAGTAGTGACGGTATCGAGCGACCGCATAGATTTTAATAAGCCGATACCGGGCGGCACTATTATTGAATTAATAGGCAAAGTAACCCATATAGGCACCACGAGCCTTAAAGTGAAAGTCGAAATTTTTATTGAAGAAATGTACTCGCTCGTGCGTGAAAAAGCCATTACCGGAACGTTTACATTCGTAGCTGTGGACGAGCATAAAAAGCCAGTGAAAATAGCGGATTAATCGCCTCTCTCTATTCGAATGTGTCCTACTGTAAATCATCGAGTGTCGAAAGAAAACTATCAATCTATTTGCTGCTCGCTCAACCGGCCTTCGCGAATTTTGCGTTAAGAAAATGGTTGTAGTGCAGCGGCCAAAATGCGCACTGTCCGCGGCGAAGCAAGTTTTGCGCATTTTAGCGGAACGAAAGCCATTTTTAGCGAAAATACGCGCAGCCTTGATTTTTTGGTCCGTTTGCATCAAGGCAAAAGGACATTAAG
>PJTT01000748.1_pt1 | contig 13974 bp, 10 predicted proteins | sample 1512261 | NCBI WGS metagenome assembly PJTT01 (sample SAMN08177685, study PRJNA422409) | Soil metagenome, whole genome shotgun sequencing project. | isolation source: Soil (2) enriched on wood chips | place: USA: Madison | collected 2015-01-15
AATGACTAGGGCCAGGTGAAGTTCGGGGTCGGCTTGTCGGCGTCGGCCAGGGTGACCGGGTTGTAGAACAGCTCGACGTTGCGCGACAGGTCGACGCGCGACTTGGAGGCCTTGGCCAGGCGGGTCTCGAACTTGACCACGTCCTCGGCCTGCTTGGCGGCATCGGCAGCGGCAACGCCCGACAGTTCCAGCACCTTGGCGACGTGCGCCTGGTAGGCCTTCAGCTTGTCGGCGTTCTTGGTGTCGGTGTAATAGGTGGTGTCCGGCAGGCCCAGGCCGCCCTGGCTGGCGTAGGCCATGTTCATGGCCGAGTTCTTGAAGTCCGCTTCGGCGCCGAAGCCGAACAGGACGTTGTCGCCCTTGGCTGCGCTGGTGCGCAGGTAATCGGCGATGGCGGCCTTGTCCTGCAGGCCGTCGATGGCGGCCAGGTCGGCCTTCAGCGGCTCGATGCCCTGGGCGTTGATCTTGGCTTCGTCCATGCCGGTGGCCCACAGGTCGCCGACGATCTTCTCGATGTGGTTCGGATTCTTGACCTGGGCAAGCTGCTCGGCCAGCTGGTGCTGCACGGCCACCGAACGCTCGTCGAGGATGGTGAAGGCGCCCCAGCTGGTGCGGTCGCCCGGAATCTCATTGGCGGCCAGCCACTTGCTGTTGACGTAGTCGCCAAAGGCGCCGCAGGCGTCCATCGCGCTGTCCAGGTCACTGGCCTGGAAGGCGTTGTAGGCCGGCAGCTTGGCCTCGTCCAGCTTGTAGGTGGTGGCCTGGTCAGTGGCGGCCGGCGTGGAGGCGGTGGCGTCCTTTGCCGGGGTGTCGGTCTTGCCGCAGCCGACCAGCGCGGCCGAAACGGCCAGGGTCAGCAGCACGATCTTGGGAGTACGGGTCACTTGAATGGCCTCCAGGCCGAGTGATTCAGGGAAGGGCCGTTTGGGGCGGCCGTGGGCCGAACGATACGCCGCTGGCCCGCCCTGCAAGGGTGTCGAAGGTCATGGCCGGGTGCAAGGGCCGGGCAGGGCCCATAAAAAGACAGACCCGGCAAAAGCCGGGCCTGTCGGGGTGTAGCGGTCCTGACGGGATCAGAACTTGTAGGTCACGCCCACGTAGGCATAACGGCCGACCATGTCGTAGTAGGACGAGCCCAGATCGGTGCCGAAGTAGTTCACCGGCGGATCCTTGTCGAACACGTTGTCCACGCCCAGGTAGACCTCCACGCCGGAGTCCGCGATCTTATAGCCGACCTGCATGTTGTGGTACAGGTACGACGGGTTGCGGATCGGGCTCTGCGAACCCGGGTTGGACTTGTAGCTGTCCGGGGTCACGCGCAGGTTGCCGTCGACGTAGATCATGTCCCACTTCGCGCGGAAGTTGCCCAGGTCATAGTTGACGTTGAACTGGCCGCGCCAGCGCGGATCGCTGTAGTAGGTGACGTACTCGGTGAACTCATCCGGGAACGCCTGGAAGGCCCACTCACGCGACTGGATCAGGCGGGTACCGACCAGGCGCAGGGTGGTGTTGCCGCCTGCCAGCTGGAAGCGGTAGTCCATTTCCACGTCGACGCCGACGCGGCGGGACTTGGCCAGGTTCTCGGCAAGCGCGGTCCAGCCGATGATGCTGTACGGGGTGCCTGCGGTGCCGCTGGCGCGGACCACCATGTCGCAGAACGAGTTGTTCTGCACGCCGCCGGGCGAGTCAACGCAACGGGTTGCATTGGTCTGCGCGGTCACCGAACCGATCGCGTCTTCCAGCGTGATGCGCCAGTAGTCCATGGACATGCCGAAGCCGTCCAGGAACTCAGGCTGCCACACGAAGCCCATGGTCACCGACTTGGAACGTTCCGGCTTCAGGTCCGGGTTGCCGCCGCTGACGCCCGGGCGGGTCGCCGTGTAGGTGTCCACCCAGTTGCTCGGGATGCCCAGCGCGGCGCAGTTGGCTGCACGCAGTGCCGGGTCCTTCGCGGTGCTCGGACGGTTCGAGTTGGTCGACAGCGTGTTGCAGGGGTCGTTGATGGTCGCGAAGTTCTGCGACTGCGGGTTGAACAGTTCGCCGATGCTCGGGGCGCGGACGGCCTTGGCCAGGCTGGCGCGGAAGCGCAGGGAGCTCAGCACTTCCCAATCCAGGCCGACGTTCCAGGTCTTGGTTTCGCCGATGGTGCTGTAGTCCGAGTAACGACCGGCCAGATCCAGGTTCAGGCGGCGGATGCCCGGGATGTCGGCCAGCAGCGGCACCGAGGTTTCCACGAAGGCTTCCTTGGTGTCGTACTCGCCACCACGGCTCGGGATGGCGTTCAGGAAGGTCAGGCCCATCGCCGACAGCGGATCGGTGTTTTCCTGGCTCTGTTCCTTGCGGTACTCCACGCCTGCTGCGATGCCCATGTCACCGGCCGGCAGCGAGAACAGCGAGCCGTTGGCCACCGAGGCGCTGAACACCTGCTGCTTCAGCTTGGACTGGTTCAGCGAGTTGGTGTTGAACCATGCAGCTGCTTCCGGGCTGACCTTGCCGTTGCCCATCACGTTGAACGGAACGCAGCCGGCGACCAGGGCGGCCGAGTAGGCGCGGCCGGTATACGGGTTGACGGCGTTGGGGTTCAGCGTCGAGCGGCAGACGATCTGGCCATTGGCCGGATTGATGACGGCATCCAGACCGGCCTGCCAACGCTCTTCAATGCGGTTGTTGAAGTTGACGCGGTCGATGGTGGTCTGGCCGAAGTTGGCCGAAGCCTCGTAGGTCCAGTCGGCGCCCAGGTTGCCTTCCAGGCCCAGCACGGCACGTGCGGTGGAGCGCTCGACGTTCTCGCCGCGGCGGCCGGAATCAACGTTGAAGCGCGACACGAGCAGGGTGCTCAGGCCGTTCGCGTCCATCAGGGCGCCCAGCTCCGGGGTCACGTACGCGTTGTCGCGCTGGATGCGCAGGGCGCGCGCGGTACCCACCTGGTCGAAGGTCGGCTGGCCGAAGAACTCCGATTCGGTCTTGGTGTACTTGCCTTCGAAGAACAGGCGGTGGTCGTCGTTCAGATCGAAGTTGACGGCGGTGTTGAAGCTGAAGCGGTTGAACGCCGGCTCCAGATCCGCGACGGCATTCAGATCGGCGAAATCGCAGTTCGTACAGGTGTTCGCGCTGACGATCGTGCCGTCATAGCGGTTCTTGCGGAACGTGCCATCGGGATTGAACACATAGCGGTTCGAACCGTCAGCGCGGAATGCGCCGAGGGTGAACGTGCCGCCGTAGGACAGCGCATGGTTGCCGCCCGGACCCTGCAGGATGGTCTGCGGGTTGCTTTCGCTCGGCGGCTTGCTGGCGTCGTAGTTCGGGTTGTTGACCGTGGTCAGGAACTCACGGCCGATCGCGCGATCACCACGGCCGTAGCGGCCCTGGGTGCTGTACTCCATCGCGATGGCGGCGCTGCCGCGGCCGTCGGCAAAGTCCTTGCCGCCGGAGAAGCTGATGAAGGAACGGTCGAAGCTGCCTTCCGATGCCGCGCCGCGCTGGGCGCGCAGCTCGAAGCCATCGAACTTCTTCTTCATGATGAAGTTGACCACGCCGGCAACCGCATCGGCGCCGTACACGGCGGACGCACCACCGGTGATCACTTCAACGCGCTCGATCCACTCGACCGGAATGGTGTTGACGTCCACGGCGGTGGAGCCCGGGCTGGCGCCCACGTGGCGGCGACCGTTGACCAGCACCAGGGTGCGTGCGGTGCCCATGCCACGCAGATCCATCAGGCCCAGGCCGGCGGTGCCGATGAAACGGGTCGAGTTGCCCATGGTGTAGGTCGGGGTGAGCTGCGGCATCTTTGCCATCAGGTCACCGATGTTCACCGCGCCGGTGCCACGGATTTCCTCGGCCGAGATGGCCGTGACCGGCGACGGGGTGACGAAACCGGTACGCGCGATACGCGAGCCGGTGACGGTGACCTTGTCCAGGTCGACGGCCCTGTTGCCGGTGGACTCGGCGTCCTGGGCGAAGGCCGGTGCTGCAGCGGCGGCCATCAGGCCGGCCAGCAGGGCGCAGGTCAGCGGGTGGCGACCGGGCGTGCGGTGAATCGTCATGCGTGAAACCCCCTAATGGATGTGAATGCTGGCTTCCGTGCCGTAGTTCTGTGTGCGTTCATGTGTCGTCCTGACTCGCCTCGAACCTAACACGGTCTTAACGAGAAATGCATGTTTCCGTCACGCGGTGACGTATTTAGCACTTGACGTGTTCATCAAATTGCAACAAATACAGTGGCTTAGTCTCAGTTGTAATGGTTACGTCTGTAAGCCAACAATTGAGATGAATAGGGGATTAAGCGAAGCTTTGCGCAGAAGTGGCGTGGGCTTTGCACAAGCTGGCGTCTCGGGCGTCTGTCCGCGCGTCGGCTGCCGGGCTGAAGACAAACGAAAAGGGCGGCCGAAGCCGCCCTTTTCATGTTGACGTTGTCGCCGGTCAGAACTTGTAGGAAACCCGGGCGAAGAACGTACGGCCGTACCAGTCGTACTGCGACGCGTACAGCGGGGTGTTGCCGTAGCGGGTACCGGCGGTGTTGGAAATCAGGTCCGGTGCCTTGTCGAGCAGGTTGCGCACGCCGACCATCAGGCTCCAGTCGTCCATGTTGTAGGCCACCGAGACGTTGTGGCGGAACTGCCAGCCAGCCTTGATGTCGCGCGTTGCGTTCTGGTAGCCGGAGTAGGTGAAGGTCCGGTCCAGGTCCCTGTTCTCCGTGCTGCTGTTGTAGACGCCCTGCCAGTTGAAGGCCCAGTCACCGCGCTCCAGGCTCACGCTGGCCAGGCCGACGGTTTTCGGACGGCCGATGTAGCCCACCTGGTCGGAGGTGGTGAAGCCGCTGTCAGCTGCCGAATCGAACAGCTGGTAGGTGTCTTCCAGCGTGTAGGTGATCTGCGCTTCGGCGGACAACTTGCCGAAGGCGAAGTCGTTGTCGTAGTTGATCTGCAGGTCGTAGCCGCGGGTACGCTCGCGGTTGATGTTCACGTACTGGTTGTAGATGGTGGTGATCTGGTTCGGGTTGGCCGGATCGGTCGGGCTGTTGCGCACCAGGTTGTTGCAGAACGAGTTCGGGTACACGGCCGAACCGTAGCAGCCGAACACGATGTCGTATTCGTCGAGCTGGGTGATTTCGCCGCGCACGTCGTAGTCGAAGTAGTCCAGCGCGATGTTCAGGTTGGCGAAGGTCGGGGTCCACACCAGGCCCAGGGTCTTGGCCTTGGAGGTTTCCGGCTTCAGCTGGCCCGCGCCGCCACCGGAATAGATGGTGGCACTGCTGCCACCGCCGGCGTAGGTTTCCGGAATGCCAGCAGCACCGCAGTTGGCGCGCAGGAAGTCGTTGTTGCTGTCGCCCCACAGGATGCAGGGGTCGATCTGGTTCTGGGCCAGGAAGCCGGTCTGGTTGCCCAGGTACAGCTCATACAGGCCCGGCGCACGGTAGGAGGTGCCCATGGTGCCGCGGACGCGCAGCGAGGGGACGACCTGCCAGTTCACGCCGGTCTTCCAGACCTTGTCCGAACCCGACACGGAGTCATATTCGAACACGCGGCCGGACAGGTTGACCGACAGCGATTCGATGCCCGGAATGCCCTTCAGCAGCGGCACGTCCACTTCGGCGAAGGCTTCCTTCACCTTGTCGGTGCCCTTGGTGATGTCGGCGGTGCTGGAACCCCAGATGTTGCCCGAGCGCGAGAACTCCGACGGGGTGTCGTTGATCTTGTACTTGCGGAACTCGACGCCGAAGGCCGAGGCGACGTCGCCAGCTGGCAGCGTGAACAGGTTGCCGCTGAGGATGGCGTTCGCACTGGTCTGTTCGTACACGGTGTTGCCAGTGTGGTACTGGCCGATCGCATTGATCAGCTCACCCATGCGCTGGCCGTTCAGGAAGCCGGCATTGAAGTAGTCGACCGGCATGTCGCCGCTATTGTCGTAGGACAGGTCACCGGTGCGGCTCGCATCGATGGCCAGCCCGCCGTAATCGCCGCTGGAGCGGCTGTAACCGGCGTTGACTTCCCAGGCCCAGCTGTCGGTGGACTTGAACTGACCATCGAATTTGGTGGTGCCGTAGAAGTAGTCGACGGTGATCTTCTGGTCGCTCGGGAACGGCATGATGACCTGGAAGAGGTCATCGGCCGCTTCGCTGTACACGATCGGGTAGAACTGGCGCCAGCCGTGCGCGTTGGTCTCGCGACGGTTGTACAGGAACTGCGTCTTCCAGGCGAAGCTGTCGAAGCTGAAATCGCTGGCGGCGTACAGGGTGGCGCGTTCGCGCTTATTGATTACTTCCTGGTCATGGTAGAACGGGAAGTTCAGCACGTCCTCGTAATAGGCCGTACCACCGTTGGCGTAGGTGGGGGTCGGACGCGGGCGCGGACGGTAGCCCGGGAACGGACCGACAGTGCTGCCATCGGGCGAGGGCACGTAGCGGATCGCCGAGTTGTTGTAGTTGATGATGGTATTGGCGTACAGGTTGCCGGTGCTGCAGCCTGCCAGGTCGGTGCCGGCCAGGATCGAACGATCCTCGCGGTCGATACGCTTGCCGTCAGTGCCCCACACCATGTCCTGGGCGCAGGAGAAGAAGTCACGGTCGCCCACGGTCAGAGCGTTCAGGCGGTCCCACTGGGCCGCAGCAACGATGCTGCCCTTCTCGAAGTTCCAGCCGTTGGCGATCGAGGCAGAGAACTGCTCGCCGCCGCCGTGCTGCGGAACGCTCATCGAGTAGGTCATCTCCGGGCGGTCGATGCTCTTCTTGGTGATCAGGTTGACCACGCCGGCCAGAGCGTCCGAGCCGTAGATGGAGGACGAGCCGTCCTTCACGATTTCAATGCGCTGCAGGATGGCCTGCGGAATGACGTTCAGGTCGAATGAGCCGACCTGGCCGCGGGTACCGGCCGGGCCGGGGCGCTGGCCGTCGAGCAGGACCAGGGTGCGGTTGGCGCCCAGGCCACGCAGCGAGACGGTCTGCACGCCGGTGCCGCCTTCGACGACGAAGCCGCCGAACTGGTTGTTCATCTGGGTCGAGCCAGCGGCGATCGCCGAGGTCTGCAGGAAGTCAGCGGTGTCGAACTGACCGGAGGCGATGCTCTTGTCGATCGAGATGACCTGCACCGGCGAGGTGGTTTCGTACTCCGGGCGCTTGATGAGCGAACCGGTGACGCTGATGGCATCCAGGTTGGTGGCGTTCTTGGACGCGCTGCTCGACGTGGTCGTCGGCTGCTGCGGTTCCGCTTCCTGGGCAAAGACGGGCGCGGCCTGCAGGCATGCGAGGACGGCGAGGGTCAATGGGACGCGGCTTGGCTTGATCTGGCGATTGGCGGTGCGCATTTCGGTTGGATCCCCACTTGTTATGCTTCGGTTAAGCGAGTGTAAGTAGGACGTTAGCTAAATGCAATATGAATACGAAAATTTATAACTCGTTGTTTTTAAAAGACATCTACGGCTTTTGAAACAAAAAAACCCTCTCGATTCAGGATCGAGAGGGTTTTTCTTCACATCTTTGTGTTAACGGTTAAATCAGAGGCCGCCGGGGCCGCAGTCGTTCTTCAGGAACGATTCGATCAGGCCCAGCGTCTCGCGCTGCTGGCGCGGGTACCACGGCATGCTGTGCTGCTGGTCGGCGATCAGGTGGAACTTCGCCGGCACCTTGCCTTTGACCGCGTCGTAGAAGCCCTGTGCGTGGAACGAGGGCGTGCGCACGTCGCGGTCACCGACGAAGAGCATGACCGGGATGTTGGCCGACGCGGTGTTGCGCATCGGATCCATGCCCTTGACGGTCTGCCCCTGCAGGATGCGCTGCAAGCGGTTGTCGCTCCACGACGTGCCCAGGCGGGCCAGGTCGGTCACCGGCGCACCTGCAATGGCGCACTGGTACGGCGAGTTCGGTCGCACCGTCGCCGCAGCAGCGGCGAAACCACCGTAGGAGTAGCCGAAGATCGCGATGCGGTCCTTGGCAGCGAAGCCCTGCGACACCAGCCAGGCGGCACCGTCGTCGTTGTCGTCGGACATCTTCTGGCCCCATTCGCGGTCGCCGGCGATCCACAGCTCGCGACCCAGGCCCGACGAACCGCGGTACTGCGGGCGAAGCACTGCGTAGCCGCGCGAGGTCAGCAGTGCGATCCAGCCCGAGGCGTCCCACTGCACGTAGTCGCGCGCCCAGGGGCCGCCATGCGGGTTGACGATGGCCGGCGGTGCCGGGTCGCCGTCCTTCCAGCCCTGCGGCAGGTCCAGGATGGCGGGAATCTCGCGCCCGTCGCGGGCCTTGTAGGTGACCCAGCGCTCTTCACCGGTGGCGCCCTTGGCGATCCATGGGCGCTCGCTGCCCAGGCTGACCACATTCTTGCGGTCCAGCAGCAGGAAGTAGCTGGTGGGCGCATCAGGGCCGACGGCGCGGAACAGGATGCGCGAGAAATCATCGTTGTAGCGGGCGATTTCCACCTGGCGCCCGCCGGCGGCCTGCTTCAGCGTGTCCTGGATCGACTTCAGGGTCGGGTCCACGTACACCGTCTGCGCGCTGGGGCCATCGATGGTGAAGCCCACGACCTGGTTGAAGGTCTTCGGCTGGGTGCTGAACACCAGGCTGGCGATGGAGAAGTTCGGGTTGGCGAGGACGGGCTCGGAGTCGAACTTCTGCAGCTTTGCGTCGTAGAGATGGACCTGGACCTTGTCCGAGAACAGGTCGGTCAGGATGTAGTACTTGCCGGTGGCGTCATCCACGCCGGCCAGCTCCACCGTGTGCCGGTTGGACAGCTTGGACAGCAGGGGCTTCTGCAGCACGAACTGGCCGGACGACGGGTCCAGGATCAGCACCTGCTGCTCGTAGTCGCCGCTGACCGGTTCGATCTGCGCCTTGGCCAGCACCTTGCCGGTGCGCGCGTCGAACAGCGCGGGCTGGGCGCGCGTACCGCCGCGGAACAGCAGCTCGGTTTCCTTGGTCTTGAGGTTGTACAGATAGTAGTTGGCGGTCAGCGAGATTTCGCTCAGCTGGCGGATGATGACCCTGTCCGGATCCAGCGGCAGCATGTTGACCAGCGACGCAGTGCCACCCAGTTCAAGGCAGCGCTGGGTCTGCTCACTAACGCCCAGCTTGCGGGTGTTGTCGGCGAAGGCTTCGCCGAAATCCTTCTGGGTCGTGTCGGTCAGGTAGGTCTTGACCACGAAGGTCTTGGTCGCGCCGGAAACGCTGCCTTCGCCACAGCCGCCCAGCTGGCCGGTCCATTCCTGGCGGCCGACAGCGAGGATGCGATCGGATTTCAGCGCCGCGGCGGCGATGAACTTCATGCGGTCGCCGGACGGTGTGACCACCTTCGGGCCGCCAGACAGGCTGTCGGTGTCCCAGCTGGCCAGCGCGGTTTCTTCCGGGTTGGCGGGGGACGGGATCAGTGCGACCAGGTGCTTGCCGTCAGGGCTCATCGAAACCGACTGCAGCGCCGGCAGGCGCGCCAGGTCTTCAATGGGGACGGGGGCGGCGTGGGCAGAGGTGCCGGCCAGGGCCAGGGCCAGGGCGGTACCCAGGCGGAAGCGGGGAATCACGTGCATTTCTTGTCCTTGGGCTGCGCGTTGATCGAGGTCGAAAGCTGACTGATTGGTGAACGGATTCGGACGGTAGCAGATGTTCGGTAGGCGCGTCAGTGCCAACCGGAGCGCGTTCATTGCCTGGCCCGGCGGGTCCAACTTGTATGATGGGAGGTTGCCAGTCCCCACGAACCGCTTCCGGAGTCCGCAGTGAACAGCCCCGCCCGTCGTCCCCACGCCAGCCAGGTACAGAAGGGCCTGTCGCCCCATGCGCGCATCCGCAACGTGATCGCGGTGGGTTCGGGCAAGGGGGGCGTCGGCAAGTCCACCACCTCGGTGAACCTGGCGGTGGCCCTGCAGCAGCTCGGTGCCCGCGTGGGCGTGCTGGACGCGGACATCTACGGCCCCAGCGTGCCGGCCATGCTCGGCCTGTCCGGCCGCCCGGAAAGCCCGGACAACAAGAGCATCGAACCGATGCGTGCGTTCGGCGTGGACACCATGTCCATCGGCTACCTGGTGGAAGACGAGACGCCGCTGATCATGCGCGCGCCGCGGGCGACCGCTGCGCTCACCCAGCTGTTCGAAGACACGCTGTGGGACGACCTGGACTACCTGCTGATCGACCTGCCGCCGGGCACCGGTGACATCCAGCTGACCCTGGTGCAGAAGATCCCGCTGGCCGGTGCGGTCATCGTCACCACGCCGCAGGACATCGCCACGCTGGATGCGAAGAAGGCGCTGAAGATGTTCGAGAAGGTGGAGGTGCCGGTGCTGGGCATCGTCGAGAACATGGCCGTGCACACCTGCAGCAACTGTGGCCACGTCGAGCACCTGTTCGGCGAGGGCGGTGGCGAGCGCATGGCCGCGCAGTACGGCGTGCCGCTGCTGGGGTCGCTGCCGCTGCAGATCGATATCCGCGAACAGGGCGACGCCGGCAGCCCGATCACCGTCGCCCAGCCCGATTCGACCGCCGCCCAGGCGTATCGCCGGGCCGCCGAGCGCCTGGTGGAGGAAGTGGGCAAGCGCCCGCGGGCGTCGATCCAGATCCTGTCCTCGCTGCTGTAAGGCAGCAACCGCGGGGCTGCGGCGTGGCTGCCCGGCCCCCTGCTAGAATCCACGCGCCCCTCGCACCCAGGACAAAGCATGAGCATCAAGAGTGACCGTTGGATCCGCCGTATGTCCGAGCAGCACGGCATGATCGAGCCGTTCGAGGCCGGGCAGGTGAAGCACGCCAACGGTGAGCGCATCGTCAGCTACGGCACCTCCAGCTATGGTTACGACGTGCGCTGCTCGCGCGAGTTCAAGGTGTTCACCAACATCAACTCCACGATCGTCGACCCCAAGCACTTCGATCCGGGCAGCTTCGTGGACGTCGTCGGTGATGAGTGCATCATCCCGCCCAACAGCTTCGCGCTGGCCCGCACGGTGGAATACTTCCGCATCCCGCGCGACACCCTGGTGGTGTGCCTGGGCAAGAGCACCTATGCCCGCTGCGGCATCATCGTCAACGTGACCCCGCTGGAACCGGAGTGGGAAGGCCACGTGACCCTGGAATTCAGCAACACCACGCCGCTGCCGGCGCGCATCTACGCCAACGAAGGCGTGGCCCAGATGCTGTTCTTCCAGGCGGCGGCCGACGATGTCTGCGAAACCTCGTACAAGGACCGCGGCGGCAAGTACCAGGGCCAGACCGGCGTGACCCTGCCGCGTACCTGAGCAACCTGTCGGTAGCGCCGGGCCATGCCCGGCTGCACATGGACAAAGGCGGCGCTTGCGCCGCCTTTGTTTATTTGCCGCGTCCGAACAGCATCGCGATGCCGACGCCGACCAGGCCGACCGGCCACCAGGTCAGGAACAGCTTGGAAACATTCAGGTGCGTCCAGCCCAGGTTGCTGGCGAGCATGAACAAGCCGATCAGGATCAGCAGGATGGCGGCGACAAGATTGAATCGCATCGGGTCGTCAAAGGCTCAGGGGTGGGCCGGATATCCTAGCCGTTCCTTCCAGTAGGCGACATGCTGGTCCAGCGCGGCCGGCTCGTAACGGTGCGCCGGCCCGCTGCCCCAGACCGGGCCGGGCCAGGCCGGATCGCCGTCGTGGCGGCCGATCACGTGGAAATGCAGCTGGCGCACGATGTTGCCCAGCGCCCCGATGTTGATCTTCTCCACCCCGTCCGAGCCGTGCAGGGCCTTGCAGGCGCGGTTGAGTTCGGTGCGCAGCTTGTCCTGCTGCTCGCCGTCCAGCTCGATCCACTCGGTAATCCCGGCCAGGCGCGGCACCAGGACCAGCCAGGGGAATCGTTCGTCGTTCATCAACCGCACTTGCGACAACGGTCCTTCAGCAACCAGCACGCTGTCGGTGGCCAGGCGTGAATCCAGTTCGAAATCGCTCATCCAAGATGCTCCGTGAAGAAATCGAGGGTGCGTTGCAGCGCCAGGGCGGCGCTGTCTGGATCATACGCATGTCCGACCTCCCGGTTGAAGGCGTGGTCGGCCGGATAGACGTAGGTGGCCATCTGCGGCAGCTTTTCGCGGTGGGCCTGCACGGCCTCCGGCGGGATGCTCTTGTCCTGAGCGCCGAAGTGGAAGATCACCGGCGCCTTGGGCGTTTCGTCGAGGAAATTGACGTTGCGGCCGCCGTAGTAGCTGGCCGACGGCAGGCCCAGGCGCATCGCCGCCAGCAGGGCCACGCTGCCGCCCCAGCAGTAGCCGACAGTGCCGACCTTGCCGTAGGGGGCCAGGCGCGTCGCCGCCGCGCGCACCACTTCCAGTGCCTTCTCCATGCCCAGCGTGTTGACCCGCTCCAGGCCGTCCTTCACCCCTTCCGGGCTGTAGGGCAGGGCGTCGGGGTCGGCCTCCGGGCCATCGACCAGATCGAAGAACGACGGCGCCAGCACCGCGTAGCCTTCGGCGGCGAAGCGCTCGGCGACCCCGCGCATGTGCGCGTTGACCCCGAAGATTTCCTGTATGACCACCAGCGCCGCGCGCGGCTTGCCCTCGGGCAGGACCTGCCAGGCGCGGACCGGGCCATGATGCGTATCCAGAGTGATCCATTCGGACATCGTCGGGTACCTCGTTGCAGGGGACAGGCCTGCATTGTCGACGCTGGCCGGGTTAGCGGCGTGTCAGCGGCTGTGCCCGATCAGGCGGCTGGCCATTCAGAGCCGGGCACCAATCGCGATGTTGCAAGCGGCATCGACGACAGTGGCTTCCGATGTCACTCAGAACTTGCGCAGCCCCGCATGGACCAGCGCCTTGCCAAGGATGCTGACGTTGCCGGGCTCGGGGCGATAGGGCGGGAAGTCCGTGTTCACGCTCACCACGTACAGGCCATCGCCCCGCTTCTGCAGCATCTTGATCTGGGTTTCGCCGCCAAGGGTGATGAGGTAGTAGTCGTCACCGTCAAAGTGATCGAAGTTGGTATCGATCCAGACGATGTCGCCATCTTCCAGCTTGGGCCGCATCGAGGGCCCGCGACCGGTGATGATCTGGATGCGTCCGGGCTGCGGCAGGAAGCCGAGCTTCCGTCGCACCTCCCATTCGGCAACCTCGATCGTTCTCATCACCTCGGGTGTGTCGTAGGTGACACCCGTGTCTGCTTCCAGGACGTTGAAGCGAACGTATCCCGGAGGCGGTCCCATCTCCTCGACCGCCGGCTTGCCATCTGCGATGGCGCCTGGGGGCAGCATCGTGCCGTTACCGGTCGCGAGCCAGGATTCACTGACTCCCAGCACCTTGGCCGCCGCCAAGAGGTTCGCTCCACGCAGAAATTTTGCCTTTCCGCTGAACCAGTTATGGACGCTCGGTGCTGAAACGCCGACCTCTCGGGCCAGATGGGCCTTGGTGATCTGGGCGTGTCGGAGTGCACGGGCCAAGCGTTCAGAAAGAGTAGTCATTAGGAAAGACTAATTCTTAGCTAATTAGGAGTAGCTATTGACCCGTGAATTAGATGCGTCTAATTTCAGGCCATGAAGAATCCTAGTGCTTCTACCGTCATCGATCGCATGGGAGGGACCGGCAGGGTGGCCCGCATATGCGAGGTGAGCTCCGCTTCTGTCAGCCAATGGCGGTTGAAGGGCATACCGGCCGCAAGGCGACAGTTCCTGCAACTGTTGAGGCCTGAAGCCTTCCGCGAAGAAAGCGATAGTGACGGTCGTTCGATACCGCCCGACGACGGGTGGTACACGCTCAGGCGGTAGGGTGCCGAGCGGGCAGGGGATCAGCCGATCTGTCGTTCAGAGGTGGCGCACCAACCCCGCTATACTGGCGCCCTTTCAGGCCCCGGCCCCCAGGACCCCCTGCCATGCCGGCAGGGGCCCAGGCCCCCAGAGTCCCGCGATTTCCATGTCCCAGCTGAACCCCAAAGTCGGCTTCGTCAGCCTTGGCTGCCCGAAGGCCCTTGTCGATTCCGAGCGCATCCTGACCCAGCTCCGCTCGGAAGGTTATGACATCGTCCCGTCCTACGATTCGGCCGACGTGGTGGTGGT
>PJTT01000760.1_pt1 | contig 13831 bp, 9 predicted proteins | sample 1512261 | NCBI WGS metagenome assembly PJTT01 (sample SAMN08177685, study PRJNA422409) | Soil metagenome, whole genome shotgun sequencing project. | isolation source: Soil (2) enriched on wood chips | place: USA: Madison | collected 2015-01-15
ACCGCCCGTGGCGCTTTCGATGGTCACGCTAACGGTCGAGCCGTTGTTGTAGACGTCGTTGGCCGGGGTCTGGAAGTCGACGCTGCCCTGGGTCTTGCCGGCCTCGACGGTGATGGTCTGGCCGTTGGACAGGGTCACGGTCACCGGGGTCTGGGCTGGGTTGCTCAGGGTCACGGTGTAGGTGATCACGCCGCCTTCGGTGACGCTTGGCGAAGCGGTCAGGGTCGCGGTGGTGGTGTCGATGGTATCGGTCACCTGGGTAACCGCGGGTGTTTGCGGCACAGTCACCGTCAACCCACCGCCCCCGGTGGTGCCCGTTACGGTCGCCGAAATCTGGCCGCCATCGATATACGGGGTATCGTTCGCCGGGACCACGACGTTGACACTACCAGTGGTCTGTCCGGCAGGAATGACAATTACGGCACCGTTGGACAGGGTGACCACCAGGTTGGTGGTCGGCGCCTGGCCAACCGTAGCGGTATAAACGATTACACCACCCGCTTCGCTGATGGCCGGGGTAGCGCCAAGAACCAGGTCGGTAGCGACGCTGGTGTCTGTCGGAGGCGTAGTCACCTGGTTGTTGCTGGCGGTGTCCAGCACGCCAACCTCTTCGCTATCGAGCACGGCGGCAAAGCCCGGCCCGTCAGTAGGGAAGCCTACGGTAGGATCGACCCGGCCCGCGGTTTCTTCGAGCATGACAAAGCTGTGGCCACCGCCCAGCGCACCACCACCGCCCGCTGCCGATGGGCCAGCCGCAGTCGCTTCAAGCTCGGTAGTCGGGTCGACACCGGCAGCGATCGCCTGTTGCAACTCCTCCACCGACGGCGCCGCCTGTGCGGTCGCCTGGCTCAGGTCGGTGCTGCTGTCCGGCGCATCAGCGCTCCACTGGCTGTCGCGCCCCAGGTCGAGCAGACGGCCATCGGCCAGTTCCAAAGTAACAGCGCCGCCCGGGCCAGTGAGCACTTCCTCACCGGCCAGCAGACGGTCCCCTTCGATCAGAACACGCCGGATGCCCTCTGGGGATACCGCAATAACCTGGCCGACAATACTTTTGACGATGGCTACAACGCTGCTCATTGGACTCTCCGTGTGACCCGATGGGTACTTCCCTGCCAGAGCGGCACTTGCAAGCCACTTCAGGCGGAACTATGTCGATGATCTCTTGACGTTTTTTGACGTCAATATTCCGTCTATAACTATTTGGAATTGCCTAACTGCCAAACTATTGACCTTATAGACGCCATCCTAAACAATCACCAATGTAATGTCACATTGATATTTGAACCTTAGCCAAGCGTTTCTCTAGAACAAATGTCGTACATCATCGAAAGCGCGTTCACCGGTCACTTCACGTGCCTTTTTCCGCGCATCGGTAGCCGCAAACAAAGCAGCAGGACGACCGTCCATCGGCAGCAGTCAAAGATTCAGGTGTCAATATTCAGGTCACTCTCGCTCGCTCAGGCCACTGCTTGACTACAAGCATAAACCTTGCCTGAAGCCAGCCAGAAGTGGTCGGGAAGCCAGGCAGAGTCGGGGCCGTACGACAGCTCACGGCATCAGCAGCCCGTATCGCTGCATCACTCGGCACAGCGATTTGCCGTAGATCAAAGAGATAGCGAACAACTGCGCAAATACTGACAGCCTGAATATTAGAAAGCGTTGCCGATTGTTTAGCCCAGACCTGTCAGCGAGCTGCCTTCCAATAGATGAATTTTGACTAATTAGTTGCCGAAGACCGTCAACAAGTCAGCGTCTGGTTTCTGACAACGGTATAAGTCGATACCGACTACACCTCTGTCGCCAGCCGGATGGCAGGCTATGCTGCAAATTAGCTTCGGCCTGGATGCTGACTGGGTCAAAAATGAAACATCCACCACCCAGCATCGTCTGGTAAGAATGAAAACCGTAGAATTGTTTACTCAATACCGATTCAAGGCGACCATTGGCCGGTTGCCCAAGCGTCAGGGTGCCGTAGCCTTCACGACCACGGCCTGGCAGCACCATTGAACGCCAGGGTGAGCCGGCCTGAACGGCGGCACACCCACCCCACCCACCACAAGGATGAAGAGAGCGCCGCGTGGAATCCGAAGTCAGTCGAGTCCAACTCAGCCACGATCCACGCAGTCAGCATGACGATCCCCTGCTGGATAGTCTGCTGAGCCTGTGTGTCCTGCACCAGAAACCCGCCAGCCGGGTCATGTTGACCACCGGGCTGCCGCTGCCCGCCCAGCGCCTTAGCCCCGAGCTGCTACCTCGCGCAGCCGCCCGGGCCGGCCTGCAGGGGCGCCTGCTGCAGCGCAAGCTGGAGCAGATCCCGAGCATCGCCATGCCGGCCATGTTACTGCTCAAGGAAGGGCGCAGCGCCGTTCTGCTGGGCTGGGAGAACGAAGACACTGCACGCCTGCTGCTCAGCGAGAGCGATGGCGGCGAGGTGCATGTCAGCCGCGAAGCCCTGCAGAGCGATTACAGTGGCCGGGTGTTCTTCGCCCAGCCGCAGCACAAGTTCGATGTCAACCACGGCAACCTCATCCCGCGGGCGAAGTCGTGGTTCCGCGATACCTTGCTGCGCAGCAAATGGCTATATATCGACGCCATCGCCGCCAGCCTGGTGATCAACCTCATCGCCCTGGCCGCGCCGCTGTTCGTGATGAACGTATATGACCGGGTGGTGCCCAACCAGGCCACCTCGACCCTCTGGGTGCTGGCCGTCGGCATCGCCGGCGCATACATCTTCGACCTGATCCTCAAGGGCCTGCGCGGCTTGTGTCTGGACCTGGCCGGCAAGAAGACCGACCTGATCATTTCGGCGACGTTGTTCGAACGTATCGTCGGCATGTCGATGAAATACCGCCCGGCCAGGGTTGGCAGCTTTGCCCAGAACATTCACGAGTTCCAGGGCCTGCGTGACTTCCTCGCCTCGCTGACCCTGACCAGCCTGATCGACCTGCCGTTCACCATCCTGATCCTGATCGTCATCGCTATCATTGGCGGGCACCTGGTGTGGATCCCGATCATCGCCTTCCCGCTGGCCCTGGGCATCGGTTACGCCCTGCAACGGCCACTGATGGCGACCATGGAGCGGACCATGGCCCTGGCCTCGGAGCGACAGTCCAGCCTGATCGAAACCCTGGCCGGCCTGGATGCGGTAAAGGTCAACAACGCCGAAAGCGAACGCCAGTACATGTGGGAGCAGACCCTCGGCACTCTCAGCCGCCTGGAACTGCGGGTGAAGGTGCTGTCGAGCCTGGCGATGAACATCACCCTGCTGATCCAGCAACTGGCAGGCGTGGCAATGATCTGCGTCGGTGTGTACCTGATCATCGACGGCAACCTGAGCATGGGCGGCCTGGTGGCCTGCTACATGCTCAGCGGCCGAGCCCTCGGCCCGCTGGGCCAGCTCAACGGCCTACTCGCCCGCTACCAGCAGGCCAAGGTAACCATGGTCGCCACCGACCACATGATGGAACTGCCGCAGGAGCGCAACTTCGAGGAACGCCCGCTGAGTCGCAAAGTGCTGCAGGGCAGTGTTGAGTTCCGCGGGGTCGATTTCACCTACCCGAACCAACAGAACCAGGCCCTGAAGAACATCAACCTGACCATCCGCCCTGGCGAGAAAGTGGGCATTATCGGCCGCAGCGGCTCGGGCAAGAGTTCGCTGGCCAAGCTCATTGTCGGCCTGTACGAGGCCGATGGCGGGTCACTTCTGGTCGATGGCGTGGACATTCGCCAGATCGACGTCAGCGAACTCCGCCACAACATTGGCTATGTGCCCCAGGATATCCAGCTACTGGCCGGCACCCTGCGCGATAACCTGGTCAGTGGAGCCCGCTACATCGAAGATGAGTTGATTCTGCATGCTGCCGAGCTGGCAGGTGTGCATGAGTTCGCCCGGCTGCACCCTGACGGCTACGAGCTGCAAGTGGGTGAACGCGGGCAGAATCTGTCCGGTGGCCAGCGGCAGAACGTCGCCCTGGGCCGGGCACTGTTGCTCAACCCGCAGATCCTGCTGCTGGACGAGCCGACCAGCGCCATGGACAACACCGGTGAAGAACGCCTCAAGCAGCGGCTGCAGGCGGTGGTGGAAGGCAAGACAGTGCTACTGGTCACGCATCGCGCCTCGCTGCTGTCGCTGGTGGACCGGCTGATCGTGATCGATCGCGGGCAGATTGTCGCCGACGGCCCGAAAGCCGCGGTCATGGATGCGCTGAAAAAGGGGCAGATCAGTGTTGCATAAGCTGGATATGGGGCAATTCAAGGAAGGCCTTCGGCGCTATTTCAAAGGTTCCGACTCACTGGGCGGGCAGCCGCTGCCAGAGGTAAACAAGGCCCTGATCGAGGATGCGCCGCGGGTCGTGCGGCTGACCATCTGGGGCGTGATCCTGTTCTTCGTGTTCCTGATCGTGTGGGCCAGCGTCGCGCCCATCGACGAGGTTACGCGGGGTGAAGGCAAGGCCATTCCGTCGTCCAAGGTGCAGAAGATCCAGAACCTGGAGGGCGGCATCGTCGCCGAAATCTTCGCCAAGGAAGGGCAGATCGTAGAAGTGGGCCAACCGTTGCTGCGCCTGGATGAAACCCGCTTCGCCTCCAACGTGGGTGAAACCGAGGCGGACCGCCTGGCCATGGCCCTGCGCGTCGAGCGCCTGAGTGCCGAGGTCGAGGACAGCCCGCTGAAAATCGACGAAGCACTGCGCAAGGCTGCACCAAGCCAGGCGGCCAGTGAAGAGTCGCTGTACCAAAGCCGGCGCCAGCAACTGCAGGACGAGATTGGTGGCCTGCAACAGCAGCTGGTGCAGCGCCAGCAGGAGCTGCGCGAATACAGTTCAAAACGTGCCCAGTACGCCAACAGCCTGGAACTGCTGCGCAAAGAGATCAGCATGTCCGAGCCACTGGTGGCCACCGGCGCGATCTCCCAGGTTGAAGTGCTGCGCCTGCGCCGTGCCGAAGTGGAGAACCGCGGCCAGCTGGACTCCACGGCGCTGGCGATCCCGCGTGCCGAGGCGGCCATCCGCGAGGTGCAAAGCAAGATCGAAGAAACCCGCGGCAAATTCCGCAGCGAAGCGCTGACCCAACTGAACGAGGCACGCACCGAGCTGAACAAGGCCACGGCTACCAGCAAGGCATTGGACGACCGGGTGAACCGCACCATGGTCACTTCGCCGGTGCGCGGTATCGTCAAACAACTGCTGGTGAACACCATTGGCGGGGTGATCCAGCCTGGCAGCGATATCCTCGAAGTAGTGCCACTGGATGACACGCTTGTCATCGAGGCGAAGATCCTGCCCAAGGACATCGCCTTCCTGCACCCGGGTCAAGAGGCGACAGTCAAGTTCACGGCCTATGACTACACCATCTACGGTGGGCTCAAGGCCAAGCTGGAACAGATCGGTGCCGATACCATCACCGATGAAGACAAGAAGACCACCTACTACCTGATCAAGCTACGCACCGATCGCAGCCACCTGGGCACTGACGAGAAGCCGCTGCTGATCATTCCTGGGATGGTGGCGACGGTCGATATCATGACCGGCAAGAAGACCATCATGAGCTACCTGCTCAAGCCGATCATGAAGGCGCGTTCGGAAGCGCTGCGCGAGCGTTGATGATCCTGGCCACTGTATTCAGTGGCCTCCCTGGCCCTATCGCCGGCAAGCCAGCCCCCACAGATACAGCACAAAGTTCAAGGCATGCGCTGTACCTGTGGGAGATCGCTCAGCCCTTTGGGCTGCGCTGTCGCGTAGAGAACTGAATTTGCAAGCGGTCCGCTCCCACACGGTCCGTGCCAGAACTGCAAAACCGAAACTCAGCGCCAGGGTGCAGGCTCACCAACCAACTGCCCCTGAATCCCACCTACCCCCATCTCTCTCAATACCAGCCGCTCCCCTTCCGTCTCGACCCGCTCGGCAATCAGCGGCACGTCGATGCTGTGTGCCGCGCGCTGGACTGCTTCGATGAACAGCCGCTTGTGCTGCTCATGGTCAATGTTACGGATGTAGCTGCCATCGATCTTCAGGTACGCAAGGCCCAGGTGCGCCAGGTTGCCGATCATGCTGAAGCGCCCACCAAAGCGTTGCAGCGCCAGGCCGAAGCCAAGGGCGTGCAGGCGCCGGGTCAGCTGCTCCAGGGCAGACTGCTCGGGTAGTTGCTCTTCGCCAATCTCGAAAATCAGGCGCGGCCCCAGCGCCGTATGCTGGCCCAGCAGTTCGAAGACACGCTGCAGGGCCTTAGGGTCGCCCAAAGTGGCGGCAGACAGATTTAGCGCCAGCACCTGGTCATGCCCGCGCAGGTGCGCAAGCACCTTCTCCAGCACCAGCACGTCCAGCCGCGACATCCAGCCGAAGCGCTCCAGCCAGGGCAGGAAACGACCCGCCGGCAGCGCCTCGCCGAGGCCATCCTGCAAACGCGAAATCACCTTGTGGTGCAGTACCCGTTGCGCAGTGCCGCAGTCCACCACAGGCTGGAAGAACAGCTCGAAATGCCCGCCGACAAACGCCTGATCCAGCCGCTCGTGCCAGGCATGCTGGCTGTCCGCAGCGACCACAGCCACCCCCTGCTCGAGGCAGACCCAACCCGGCGTCGGCTGGTTCTCCGCGCGGGCCAGGGCTTCGTCGGCGAGCTTGAGCAGCGCTTGCGGTGCGTCCCCAGGGCTGTAGGGCGCAAGACCGATGCAGGCCACCGGGTCGATATCACTGGCGCCGGTTTCATGCAGACTCTGCAGGGTTGCTTCCAGGGCCTGGGCGAGCTGTACCGCCTCTTCATGCACCATGCCCGGCGCCAGCACGGCGAACTCGCCACCGCGGCTGCGGGAAATCAGGTCTTTGGTTTCCGGGTAGCTGGCACAGGTGCGACGCAACTGGTCACCCACGGCCTGTAGCAACTGGTCGGTCCGCTGGCCGCCAAGGCGGGCGTTCAACCCCGCCAGTCCCTGGACCCGCAGCAACAGCAGGTAGCCGGCGCGTGCCTCTTCCAGATTGCTGACCCGGGTGTTCAACTGCATCTCGAAATAACGGCGGTTGGACAGCCCGGTCAGGCTGTCCTGGTAGGACTCGGCACGCAGCCGCTCACTGCGCTCGGCCTGCTCGGTGAACAGTGCCTTGAGCTTCTCGACCATCTGGTTCATCGCCTGCACTACCCGGCGCAGCTCCGGCGTACGCGGCAACTCGGGCAGGCTGAGGAATTCGCGGCGGGCAATGGCATGGGATTGCTCGACCATGTAGTCCAGCGGCCGCAACTGGCGGCGCAATAGCAAGGCGCCTAGCACGGCACTGGCCGCGCCACACAGCAGCAACCAGCCCAGGCTACCCAGGGCGCTTTGCCAGAGCTTGGCAATGGCGAACATCGGGTGGCTGATCACTTCAACGCGCGCGGCCTGCTGCCAGCCACGGCTGACGATGGCATCGCCACCGGCGGCTTCCAGGCCGATCAGGTCCACAAACCAGCGCGGCACACCGGCGGGGTCCGGCTCGGCGTGGCGCTCCACCAGCACAGCATTGGAGCCCAGGTCGACGACCTTGATGCTTGAGTAGTAACCGCTGTCGAAGATCGAACTGACCATCAGTTCGACCATCGCCGGGTCGTCGATATTCGGCGTCAGCGACAGCGCCAGCGCGGTTGCCGCATCCTGGGCGTGCGAGCGCAACTGGTTGACGTACTGGCTGCGCGAGCTTTCCAGGCTGACCATGAAACTGCCACTGAAGGCGACCACCAGGAACAGGCAAATGGCCAACAGCAATTGTTTGAACAGTGACATCTGTGCTCCTTCAGTAAACCGGCTCGGCCGGGAACCCTTCGGCCTGCATTTTCTTCAGCAAATCCTGCCAGCGCGACAGCCGCTTGGTATCGCCGACCTTCTTGTTACCTGCGGCACCCGTCAGCCACAGCCCTTCACCATTGAAGGCGTACACCGGCACCAAGTCGGTACGTTGGCTGGCTGGCTTGATGGCATCCATCAGGCTGTCGAGCACCAATGGCTGTGCCTGTGGGTTTGAATAATAGGTCAGGACCATGTGCGCCCGGTTCTGCCGCAGCGCCTTGACGTACGTAATGCGTAGCTTTTCGCTGGGAACTCCCATGCGCCGCAGGCTGAAATACTTGGCGATGGCGTAGTCCTCGCAGTCCCCTGCCCCCTTGATCAGCGCCTGCACCGGCGTGGCCCAGTAATCGACCTCATGCCACAGGTCGATGTCCTCGACATAGTGCAATTGCTGGTTGAAGAAGCGGTTGACCACCTGCAACCGCTCAAGCTCCGAACCCTGCTTCTGCGTGGCCATCAGGTTCTGCCAGGCATCAATACGACCCTGCCCGGCACCCAACTGGCCATACAGGGCCTGTGACTTGCGGCTGATCTGGGAAAAGTCCCAATCCGCGTGCAAGCCACCCAGCAGCAGGCTACCCAGCAGCGCAGCAAGGCCAACACGTTGCACAACAGTTTTGAGCATCCAGGATATCGCCACTGCGAAGCCCTGTTCAGGCCAGTCGAAAGCAGCGATGGTGCGGCTTGCCACAGCAAAAGACAATGGCACCCTGCGATCATGCACCCGTTGGTCAGTCGACCTACACTTTCTGGTTAGAACCTTCTAGAGGTCGCTTCCTTTGACTGGCGACTTAATCCACCATAGCCGCGCTTTTTGGGGCGCCCGTTCCATTGAGGGTGCAGGTTTGACACCCCATGAGCTATTACTAGTGTTATTGGATCCAACTTTAGTCATCGTTGAGGCAGACGTCGCGTGGCCGAGAAAATCAAATTGAGCAATGTGCTGGCGAGCGAGCAGCTGTTGCCACACCAGGCCCGTAGCGTGATCGAAGAACGCCTGCGCAGTGCCATTCTTGATGGCCGCTTGCCCCCAGGTACTGCCGTGCGACAACAAGAACTCGCCACCTTGTTCGGAGTCAGCCGCATGCCCGTGCGCGAGGCCCTGCGCCAGCTCGAAGCGCAATCGCTGCTGAAAGTGGAGATGCACAAGGGCGCGGTGGTTGCGCCATTGATCGGCGAGGACGCGGTGGATACCTATGCCCTGCGCGTGCTGCTCGAGACCGAGGCGCTGCGCCAGTCCATTCCGCTGCTCGATGCCAGCGACATCGCCAGCGCCCGCGGATATATCCAGCAACTGGAGAACGAAACCCGCCACGCCGAAATCGGTCGCCTCAATCGCCTGTTCCACATGTCGTTGTACAACAAGGCGCCGAACAAGAAACTGCTGCGCCTGATCGAGGACGAACTGAACGAGGAAGAGCGCTTCCTGCGGTTTCATCTTTCGTCCATGGGCCTGGGCAAGCTCACCCAGGACGATCACAACGCACTGGTGGATGCAGCTAGCGACAAGGTGGTGGACGAAGCAGTAGCGGTGCTGGAGCGGCACCTGAATAGCGCATCGCGGGTAATCCGCAAGTACCTGGATACGCAACTGGGGCGCTAGCGGGTAGAGAGAGCGCGCACGGTACTGTCGGATGGGTTGCAAATTGATCGGCCCCCGCCAACAATGAGACTAATTATCATTCATGTCCATTGATGGCAGCGCCCTCCCCCATGCCCAGCAACGATTCCGTGCAAACGCTCTACAGTGACCACCACGGCTGGTTGCATGCCTGGCTACGCAGCAAGCTGGGCAACGCAGCCGATGCCGCAGACCTGGCCCAGGACACCTTCGTGCGCCTGCTGCAGCGGCGCGAACACTTGCAACTGAACACGCCACGGGCCTTCCTGCGTACAGTGGCGCGTGGGCTGGTGATCGACCACTGGCGACGCGAGGAACTGCATAGGGCCTATCTCGAGGCACTGGCACAAGTGCCAGAAGCACAAGCCCCCTCGGCCGAAACCCGTGAGTTGCTGCTGGAATTGCTGGAACGCATCGCGCGCATGCTCGACGGCCTCAAGCCCAAAGTACGCCGCGCATTCCTGCTGGCCCAATGCGAGGGGCTGAAGCACCAGGCCATCGCCGACCAGATGGGGATCTCGGTGCGAACCGTGGAGCGCTACATCGCCGATGCGCTCTACCATTGCTACCTGCTGCGCTACGCCGACGAGTGCTGACGCGATGACTACCGCACAGCCTGGCGCAACAGCGGTCAAGCAGGCCATCCAGTGGATGCTCAGGCTGCGCGAGAACGGGCATGACTCTGCCCTGCAGCATCAGTGCAGGCAATGGCGCAGTGCCCGCCAGGAACATGAACAGGCCTGGCAACGGGTGATGCACCTGCACAAGGACCTCGATCTGCGCGCCATTCCCGGCGCCGGGCTAGCCTTGCAGACCCTGGAGACCAGCCAGCGCCGCCTGCACCGCCGGCAGGCACTGAAGCTGCTTGGCGGGGTTGCCATGGTGGGGACAGCGACATGGCTGGGCAAAGACCTCGATGCAGTCAACGCCTGGACATCGGACTACGCCACCGGCACGGGTGAACGACGCAGCGTCGCGCTTCCCGATGGCTCGCTGATGCAACTCAACACCCGCAGTGCCGTGGACCTGGCCTTCAATGACCAACAGCACCTGGTCCGCCTGAAGCAGGGGGAATTGATGATTACCTGCGGCCCACAGCGTCCCTTGCTTGTACAGACGCGTGACGCGTTACTGGAAGGGTTCGAAGGGCGTTTCGTGGCACGCCAGGACAACGACTGCACACGGGTCAGTGTCAACCATGGCAGGGTGGCAATCCACCGTCCTGGTAATGGCCAACTGCAATGGATCGAACGCGGCCAGAACTGGCGTCTGGATACGCAAGGTGCACACCGGCTCGAACAGGAGGACATGGACGCGATGGCCTGGACCGAGGGGCTGATCGTCACCCGGGACATGCGCCTGTTCGACTTTCTCGCGCAGGTCAGCCGTTATCGTCATGGTTACCTGGGCTGCAGCGACGACATTGCAGATTTGCGCCTGTCGGGTGTGTTCCGCCTCGAAGATCCGGAGCAACTGCTGCAGCTGCTGCCACGGACGCTGCCCGTGCGGCTTCGCCAACGTACGCGCTGGTGGGTGCGTGTGGAGGGGCTAGTCTGATCTGACGGGGGCCATTGCGTTCAGGGCCGCTGCGCGCCCCAATAGCTTTTTTGGCGGGTTTTGACTCCCGGTCCGGCTAGGACAGTAAGCGACACCTCCTGCCCTCACACTTCAACGGACCCTTCATGCCTACCGCCCCAGTGCACACGCACACATTCAACGCGAATGATTTTCGACCTGTCTTGCACTCAGCAACTTTGCACAAAACCATCCGGGCCACCCTGTTTGGCACCGCCTTGGGCCTGATAGCCGTCCCGCAACTGTCCGTGGCAGCTGAAACGACCCAGATGAGCCATCACTATGCGATCCCGGCCGGCCAGCTGGATGACGTGCTCAACCAGTTCGCCCGCCAGGCTGGCATCACCCTGTCGAGCACACCCCAGCTCACCCAAGGCTTGCAGTCAAACGGCCTGCAGGGGCAGTACCCCAAGGATCAGGCACTGCGCCAGTTGCTCAATGGTAGCGGCCTGGAAGCGCTCAGCCAGGACGGCCGCAGCTACGTGCTGCAGGCACAACCCCAGGACGCCGCCGTGTCATTGCCAGACACCGATGTCCGTAGCTTCACCCTTGGCAATGCACTGGGCAGCATGGAGGGTTACAACGCCACCCACAGCCAGGTAGCGACCAAGACCAGCATGCCGCTGGTGGAGACATCACAATCGGTCTCGGTGGTTACCCGCCAGCAGATGGACGACCAGGGCTCGCAAACCGTTGCCCAAGCCATGCGCTACACACCCGGGGTGCTGACCAACCCCTACGGTGCAACCCATCGTTATGACTATGTGGCCATGCGTGGCTTCAATGATGGCTCGGTGGATAACATCTACGTCGACGGGCTCAAGTCGATGGGCGACAACGGTACCTACAGCACCATGCAGGTGGACCCGTACTTCCTTGAGCGCATCGATATTCTCAAGGGACCGTCTTCGGTACTGTATGGCCGTAGTTCGCCAGGAGGCCTGGTAGCACTGACCACCAAGAAGCCACTGTTTACCCCCTACCATCAAATCCAGGCCACGCTCGGTACCCAAGGCCAGCGTGGCATGGGTTTCGACTTCAGCGGCCCCGTGGATGACGACAAGCGTATCGCTTATCGCCTGACAGGCCTGGCAGATGCTTCCGACACGCAGTTCGACCACAACAAGGAAGAACGCTACGCTATCGCGCCGGCCGTCAGCATCGACTTCAGCGAAGACACCTCGCTCACCCTGCAGGCCTACCTGCAACACGACCCCAACGGCGGCTACCACGGCGGCAACCCCGCGGACGGCATGCTGCACAAGCGCAAAAGCTTGCGCCTGTCGGACCACTTCTTCGAAGGCGAGCCGGGTGTCGACAACTACGAGCGCACTCAACAGTCCTTCAGCTACCAGTTCGAGCATCGCTTCAACGATGTTTTCACCGCACGACAGAACTTCCGCTACCAGGACTCTGACGTGTCGATGGACCAGGTGTATTCCGCCGGCTGGGCGGATGCCGACAGCAATATCCTCAACCGCGCCTATACCGGCGGCGACGAACGCCTGCATTCGTACATCATCGACAACATGCTGCAGGCGGAGTTCTTCACAGGGACCGCCAAACACACCCTGCTGCTGGGCACCGATTACCAGCGACGCAAGGCCGACGTGGCTTGGCGTTTTGGCACAGTCGCCCCGCTGGATGCCGGCAACCCGCAGTACGGCAATGGCAACCTTCAGGTGCTAGGCGAAAACCGCTACCAGCGGCGTTTGCAGCAAACGGGTGTGTACCTGCAGGACCTGGTGGAGCTGGACCAGTGGCGCTTCTCCTTGGGACTGCGCCAGGACTGGGTAAGGGTGTCCGAGGAGAATCGCGACAGCAACACCAAGGTCAGTGACCAGCGCTCCAGATTCACTAGCCGCGCCGGGGTGCTCTACCTGTTCGAGAACGGGATTGCGCCTTATGTCAGCTACTCGGAGTCGTTCAACCCCAATACCGTGTCCGACCAGGAAGGCCGTCCTCTGGCGCCGACCGAGGGCACTCAATGGGAGGCCGGCATCAAGTATCAGCCACCGGGTAGCGACAACCTGTTCAGCGCATCGGTGTTCCGCATCGAGCAGGAGAACCTGGCCTCGAAGCAGCCTGACGAGGACTTCTATCGCCCTGTAGGTCAAGTACGCTCACAAGGGCTGGAGCTGGAGGCCCATGTGCAGCTGACCGACAGCTTGAAGCTGCTGGGCGGCTATACCTTTACCGATATCGAGTACGCCAAGTCGATGCCCAGCCTGGTGTCGGGTAACCTGGACAACAAGGGCAATTCGCCAACCCAGGCACCGAAACAGATGTTCTCGCTGTGGGCTGACTACAACTTCCACCAAGGGGCACTGGATGGCCTGCGTTTGGGCGGTGGGGTACGGTATGTGGGGTACAGCTGGGTGGATGCGGAAAACAGCATGAAAGTGCCTTCCTATACCCTGTTCGACGCCTCCGTCGGCTATGACCTGAGCAAGGTCGGCCTACAGGGAGTAGATGTGCGCCTAAACGCCAATAACCTTACCAACGAAAGCTACATCACTTCGTGTGCCAGCCTGAACTACTGCTACATGGGTGAAGAGCGCAATGTCAGTGCCACGGTCAGTTATCGGTTCTGAACATATGGCGACCGTTGGTTCGCGGTACACAGGAACCGCGCCAGCCTGAAAGTTATAGCCCGGAAAAGACAAAGCCCCTGTCTGCATCGCAGACAGGGGCTTTGGGTTTGAATCTTGACGATGACCTACTCTCACATGGGGAAGCCCCACACTACCATCGGCGATGCATCGTTTCACTACTGAGTTCGGGATGGGATCAGGTGGTTCCAATGCTCTATGGTCGTCAAGAAA
>PJTT01000761.1_pt1 | contig 13808 bp, 16 predicted proteins | sample 1512261 | NCBI WGS metagenome assembly PJTT01 (sample SAMN08177685, study PRJNA422409) | Soil metagenome, whole genome shotgun sequencing project. | isolation source: Soil (2) enriched on wood chips | place: USA: Madison | collected 2015-01-15
GCCCAATAGGCTCCCGCCCGTCCAAGGGTTCGCGCCCTGACGCACTTCTGGCCGCATGAACGGGGGAGCCTTGCGTGGGGAAGGGGTGAAGGGCGGAAGAGGCCCGCGCGCCCCGGCCTGAGGTCAAGAACGATCGCGCGGGGCGTCAGAGCTTCGTCGAAACGGTATTTAGAACTCACACATCCGGGCGAGGCCCGGACGCCCCGCGCCCTCTCCATCAACTCAGCGGTTCACCGCGTGAGAGCGAAGCCGCACGCCCAGGAACCTCCCCCTGTGGGGGAGGCGGCCGAAGGCCGGTGGGGGGCCGTTTTCAGCTTTCGAGACGTTGGCCGATCCCGCACCAACTTCCCCCTCCGATCGCTGCGCGATCGCCTCCCCCACAGGGGGAGGTTCCTCGGGAGCGCCGAAGGATCCTAGACCCGCTCGCCGCCGCCGCCCGGCAGGAACGCGCCGCCGCCGGTCTGGCCGCGATGGCGCAGGAAGGCGTCGGCAAGCACGCAGGCGGTCATGGCTTCCACCACCGGCACGCCGCGGATGCCCACGCAGGGATCGTGACGGCCCTTGGTGCGCAGGTCGATCTCCTCGCCGGCCTCGTTGAGGGTCTGGCGGGGGATCAGGATCGAGGAGGTCGGCTTGAAGGCCACGCGCGCAACCACCGGCTGGCCGGTGGAAAGGCCGCCCAGCACGCCGCCGGCGTGGTTGGACAGGAACTCCGGCTGGCCGCCCAGGCCCAGGCGCATCATGTCGGCGTTGTCCTCGCCGGTCAGGGCGGCGCTGTCGAAGCCTTCGCCGATCTCGACGCCCTTGGCGGCGTTGATCGACATCAGGGCCGCGGCCAGTTCGGCGTCGAGCTTGCCGTACAGGGGCGCGCCCCAGCCGGCCGGCACGCCGACGGCTTCCACCTCAACCACGGCGCCGGTCGAGGAGCCGGCCTTGCGGATCTTCTCCAGATGCTCTTCCCACACCGGAATGATCGCGGCGTCCGGCGACCAGTAGGGGTTCTCTTCGGTCTGCGCCCAGTCCCAGTTGCCCCGGTCGATCTTGTGCGGGCCGATCTGCACCAGGGCCGCGCGCACCGTGACGCCCGGGATCACCAGCCGGGCCACCGCGCCGGCCGCCACCCGCGCGGCGGTCTCGCGCGCCGAGCTGCGCCCGCCGCCGCGATAGTCGCGCACGCCGTACTTGGCGAAATAGGGATAGTCGGCGTGACCGGGGCGGAAGGCCTGGGCGATCTCGCCATAGTCCTTGGAGCGCTGGTCGGTGTTCTCGATCATCAGGCTGATCGGCGTGCCCGTCGTGCGCTGGCCGCCGGTGCGCTGGTCCTCGAACACGCCCGACAGGATCTTCACCGCGTCCGGCTCCTGGCGCTGGGTGACGAACTTGCCGTTGCCCGGCCGGCGCTTGTCGAGGAAGCCCTGGATCATCTCGGCGGTCAGCAGGATGCCCGGCGGCACGCCGTCGACGACGCAGCCGAGGGCGGGCCCGTGGCTCTCGCCCCAGGTGGTGACGCGGAACAGGTGACCGAAGGTGTTGTGCGACATGGCGAGGCTTCTAGCCCAAAGGGCGTTTGGGGGCGAGACTTTGCGGGTGCGTCACCCTTGAAGCCTCCATTCGGCAAGAACTTGCCGCTGTGCGTGGCCCTCGTCCTTCGACAGGCTCAGGATGAGGGCCAGGGCAGGCGCTGCGGACCAATAGAGAACCTCACCCTGAGCCTGTCGAAGGGCGAGGTTCTCGCTTGGCTACACCCAGTCCGGAACCAGATCCCGGGCCAGCATCTCCTCATAGGTCGGACGCTTGCGGATCACGGCGTAGCGGTCGCCGTCGACCAGCACCTCGGGGACCAGCGGGCGGGTGTTGTACTCGCTGGCCATGGCCGAGCCGTAGGCCCCGGCCGACATGAAGGCCACCAGGTCGCCCGGCCCGAACGGCGGCAGGGCGCGGTCGCGGGTGAAGGTGTCGCCGGTCTCGCAGACCGGGCCGACCACGTCGTAGACCGCCTCTCCGTCTCGCGGCAGCACGGGGCGGATGTCGTGGAAGGCGTCATACATGGCCGGACGCACCAGGTCGTTCATGGCCGCGTCGATGACCAGGAACTTGCGACCTTCCGGACGTTCGTGGACGTGGATGACTTCCGACACCATCACGCCGGCGTTGGCGGCGATGACCCGGCCAGGCTCGAAGGCCAGCTTCACGGGCAGGCCCTTGGTCACCTCGGCCACCATGGCCGCGAAGGCGGCCGGGGGCGGGGGCTCGGGGTGGTTGAAATAGGGCACGCCCAGGCCGCCGCCCAAGTCCAGGCGCTCGACCGACAGGCCCTCGCCCAGCAGCTGCTCGACCAGGCCCCGCATCTTGGTGAACGCGGCGCGCATGGGCTCCAGATCGGTGATCTGGCTGCCGATGTGGCAGGCCACCCCGATCGGCTCCAGCGCGGCGTTGTTGCTGGCGTTGGCGTAGAGACGTGCGGCCTCGGCGAACGAGACGCCGAACTTGTTCTCCGACTTGCCGGTGGCGATCTTGGCGTGGCCGCCGGCCGCGACATCCGGGTTGACCCGGAAGGCGATCTTGGCCCGCACGCCCAGCTCGGCGGCGACGCTGGCGATCAGCTCCATCTCCGGCTCGGACTCGACGTTGATCTCGGCGACGCCGGCCTTCAGGGCGAAGGCGATCTCCTCGCGCTTCTTGCCCACGCCCGAGAACACGATGCGCTCGCCGGGGATGCCGGCGGCCAGGGCGCGACGGACCTCGCCTTCCGAAACCGTGTCGGCGCCGGCGCCCAGGTCGCCCAGCACCTTCAGCACGGCCACGTTCGAATTGGCCTTCACCGCATAGGCCACGAGCGGATCGACGACGCCGGCCTGCACGAGGGCGTCGCGGAACACCGTGAAGTGCCGCTCCAGGGTGGCGCGGGAATAGACGTAGACGGGCGTGCCGACCTCGGCCGCGATCCTGGCCAGGGGGACGCCTTCACAGGCCAGGCCCTCGGGGCCGTATTCGAAGTGGTTCACGTTCAGACCTTCCGGGGACCGGCCGCGTCGGCGGGTCCGCCCTCGTCCTTCGACAAGCTCAGGATGAGGGCTAATGCAGATGCGTTCGACAGAACCCTCACCCTGAGCTTGTCGAAGGGCGAGGGTTCCGCGCTGAGGATCAGTTCGGCGTCGAGGACGGGAAACCCGCGGCGGACGGGCCGCCGAACGGGTCGGACGGCGCGCCGCGCAGCGGAGCGGCGCGGGTCGTGCGGTTGCTCGACGCCGGGTCGATGTTCTCCTGGGTGCCGTTCGGGCGGGCCGGCTGGTTGGCCTGGGCCGAGGCTTCGCGGCGCTTGGAGGCTTCGGCGGCCTTCTTCTCCGGACCCCACAGCGGCGCGGGACGCTCCAGCTCGGCCTGCTTGCCGCAGGCGGAGAGGGCGGCGCCGGTCAGGCCCAGGGCGGCGATGGCGAGCAGCGTGGCGGGGCGGATCATGCCAGGGTTTCCTTCCAACGCGCGATCTGGGCGCGGACCTGGGCGGGGGCGGTCCCGCCATAGCTCATGCGGCTGGCCGCCGAGGCGGCCGGGGTGAGGACGGCGTAGACCCCGTCGGTGATCCGCGGTTCGATGGCCTGGAATTGCGCCAACGACAGGTCCGACAGATCGACGCCCTTGGTCTCGGCGGCTTTCACGGCCGAGCCTGTCACGTGGTGGGCGTCACGGAAAGGCATGTTCAGTTCGCGCACCAGCCAGTCGGCCAGGTCGGTGGCGGTCGAGAAGCCGGCGCCGGCCGCGGCGGCCATCTTTTCGGTGTTCGGGGTCAGGTCGGCGATCATGCCAGCCATGGCCAGCAAGCTCAGTTCCAGGGCGTCGAAGGCCTCGAAGGTCGGGACCTTGTCTTCCTGCATGTCCTTCGAATAGGCCAGCGGCAGGCCCTTCATGACCACGGTCAGGGTGGTCAGGCTGCCCAGGATCCGGCCGACCTTGGCGCGGATCAGCTCGGCCGCGTCGGGGTTCTTCTTCTGCGGCATGATCGAGCTGCCGGTCGTGAAGGCGTCGGTCAGCTTGATGAAGCCGAACATCGGCGTCGTCCACAGCACGATCTCCTCGGCCAGGCGCGAGAGGTGCGTGGCGGTGATCGAGGCGGCGGAGAGGGCCTCCAGGGCGAAGTCGCGCGAGGAGACGCTGTCCAGCGAGTTGGCGGTCGGGCGGTCGAAGCCCAGGGTCGCGGCCGTCTGGTGGCGGTCGATCGGGAAGGGCGAGCCGGCCAGGGCCGCCGCGCCCAGCGGGCACTCGTTCATCCGGGCGCGGGCGTCGCGGAAGCGGCTGGCGTCGCGGCCGAACATCTCGACATAGGCCATCAGGTGGTGGCCGAAGGTCACCGGCTGGGCCGGCTGCAGGTGGGTGAAGCCCGGCATCAGGGCGTCGGCATAGGTCTCGGCCTGGGCCAGCAGGGCCTTCTGGAGGGCGACCAGCTGGCCGGCCGAGCGGTCGGCGGCGTCGCGCACCCACAGGCGGAAGTCGACGGCCACCTGGTCGTTGCGCGAGCGGGCGGTGTGCAGCCGGCCGGCCGTCGGGCCGATCAGCTCGCGCAGCCGCGCCTCGATGTTCATGTGGATGTCTTCGTACTCGTCGCGGAACGGGAAGGTTCCGGTGGCCAGCTCGTCCTCGATCTTGGCCAGGCCCTCGAGGATTTCCTCGCCGTCGCTGCTTGCAATGACGCCTTGGGTGATCAACATCCGCGCGTGGGCGCGGCTGCCCGCCAGGTCCTGCGCCCAGAGGCGCTTGTCGAAGCCGATGGAGACGTTGATCGCCTGCATCAGTTCCGCCGGCTTGGCCGAGAACCGTCCGCCCCACATGGCTTGGCCCTGGCCGTTCGCGGCGGGCGTTTTGGAGGCGGTGTCGGTCATATGAGCGAAGTCCAGTCGAAGGTGGTGACCAAGCCGAAGCCCGGCCCCCTGAAATGGGCCATCGGCGCCGTCATGCTCGTCGGCGTCGTCGGCGTCCTATACGTCATCGCCCAGGCTTCGTTCAAACCCGCAGAAGCCGCCGACCTCACGGAATTCAAGAAGGCGTCCCTAGCAAAGCTGGATGTGCCCAAGTCGCCGCGCGGGGCGCCGGCCACCGTCTTCACCGACATGGCCGGAAAACCGCACACCCTGGCCGACTTCAAGGGCCAGGTGGTGGTGATGAATCTCTGGGCCACCTGGTGCGCGCCCTGCAAGAAGGAGATGCCCACCCTGGCCAAGCTGGCGGGCGCCTATCCCACCCAGCCGCTGAAGGTGCTGCCGGTCAGCATGGACCGCGACGGCGACCTCAACCTGATCCAGGCCGAGATGGCCAAGAACCCGCCGCTCGTCTCGTTCCGCGACAAGTCCTACAAGCTGTCGTTCGACCTGCAGCCGCGCGCGATCGGCTATCCGACCACGGTGATCTACGACAAGCAGGGCCGCGAGCGGGCCCGCATCGCCGGCGAGGCCGACTGGTCCAGCCCCGAAGCCCGCGGCCTGGTCGAAGCCCTGTTGAAAGAGAAATGAGCCCCGAGCATCTCGAACCGATCGCCGACGGCGCCTGGCCGGCCCGCGAGCGGGAGCGGCTTGGCGGCTGGCGGCTGAACGCTGCCGACGGCTTCTCGCTGCGCATCAACGCCTGCTGGCCGCTGGGCGAGCCGGATCGCGACCCCGAGGCCGCCATCGACGCGGTCGAGGCCTTCTACGCCGCGCGCGGACTGCCCGTGCGCTTCAAGCTGACCGAGGGCATGACGGCCCCGGCCGACTTGGCCGAGCGCCTGGCCCGCCGGGGCTACGCGACTCACGGCGAGACCCTGGTGATGACCGGCGCCGTGGCCGGCGCGGCCGACCCGGACGTGACCCTGTCGACCGCGCCCGACCCTGCCTTCGAGGCGGTGCTGGTCGCCTCGGCCAAGGGAAACCTGGCCGACGCCCGCGAGCGGCTGGAGGCCCTGGCCCGCATTCCGGCCCCGGCCCGGTTCGCCCGGCTGGCGGTCGAGGGGCGCGCCGCCGCCCTGGGCGCCTGCGCGGTCGACGGCGAAGCCGTGGGGATCTTCGGCATGCGCACCGATCCCGACTTCCGCCGCCGGGGCCTGGCCCGCCGAGTGCTGGGCGCCCTGCTGGTCGAGGCCGAGGGGCTGGGCGCCCGTACCGCCTATCTGCAGGTCGAGGCCGCCAACGCCCCGGCCATCGCCCTCTACGCGGCGCGCGGTTTTTCGACGGCCTACCGTTATCGCTACTGGAGCAGGCCCGCTCGCGATTGACGAGAGCGCCGGTTTGAGGTGCTCATCCGCTCCGGGGAAAGCGGCGCGTGGCCGCGTGTGTGTGTTGGGGGAACAGTCGTGGATCACGGAAACCAGAAACTGATCAGCTATGGGATCACGGCGGCGGTCGTGGCCATCGTCTTCGCCCTGCGCTTTCGCGCCATGAACAAGGAGCGGCGGCTGAAGCTGGAGTTCATGTGGATCCTGCCGGCGATCATGGTCGCCGCCATGATCTTCCTGTTCGTGCAGTTCACGCCGCATGGGACCGACTGGCTGTGGCTGGGCCTGATCTTCGCCGTCGGCGCGACGATCGGCTGGTGGCGCGGCCGCCTGATCCCAATCGCCATCGATCCCGACACCCACGAGCTCAACACCAAGCCCTCTCCGGCGGCGATCCTGTTCCTGCTGGGCCTGTTCGTCGTGCGCTTCGCGCTGAAGGCCTTCCTCGAGTCCGAGGCTCAGGCCTGGCACATCAACGCCGTGCTGCTGACCGACGGCTTCGTGGTGCTGGGCGTGGGCCTGTTCGCCGTCTCGCGTCTGGAGATGGCGCTGCGGGCCGTCGGCCTGCTGCGCGAAGCCCGTGCGACCAAGGCGGCGCAGGCGGCGGCCTAGGTTTCCATCACCTGCATGGAGAGGCCGCGTATCCCCGCGAAGGCGGGGATCCAAGCTGACTCTCTGGATTGAGGCGCGGCCGTTGATCTTCCGCCGACTCGGCTTGGGTCCCCGCCTTCGCGGGGATGCTCGGAGATGAGGGCGAAGGTCTCGGTAATCTTTCGTCGGGTCGGCAGCGACCTACGTGAACTCGTCCCACCATCCCCCTGATTTGGAGGTTACACCGAGCTTCGGCTTTGAACTCGAACGTCGTTCTCTAACTAGTTTACAAAACAAACTAGTTGATACAATGTGTGGCCCGCCACCGAGACGGGTGGGGGGAGGAAGCCATGCACGCGCCGCTCAAGACCCTGGAGAGACCGACCGTCGCCGACGGTCGCAACGCCCCGATCGGCGCCCTGCGCGCCTTCGTCACCCTGCTGGTGATCGCCCACCACACGGCGCTGGCCTATCACCCCTACGCCCCGGCCCCGAAGGCGTTCGACGCCCCGCCCATCCTGTGGACGGCCTTTCCGGTCGTCGATCCGCAGAAGGTCGGGGCGTTCGGGATCCTGACCCTGGTCAACGACATGTTCTTCATGTCGCTGATGTTCTTCATCTCCGGCCTGTTCGTCGCGCAGGGGCTGCGGACCAAGGGCGCGGGCGGCTTCCTGAAGGGGCGGGCGCTGCGCCTGGGCGTTCCGTTCGTGATCGCCGCCGGCCTGCTGGCGCCGTTGGCCTACTATCCCGCCTGGCTGCAATCGGGCGGCGCGCCGTCGCTGGGCGCCTTCGCGCAGGCCTGGACCCATCTGCCGTTCTGGCCCGGCGGACCGGCCTGGTTCCTGTGGGTGCTGCTGGCCTTCGGCGCGATCGCCGCGGCGCTGCACGTCTTTGCCCCCGGCGCGATCGACGCCCTGGGGCGTCTGGCCAAGGGCGCGGAGGCCAAGCCCGGCCGGTTCTTCCTGGGCCTCGTCGCCATAAGCCTCGCGGCCTATCTGCCGCTGTCGATGACCACGCCGTTTGGCCACTGGACGATGGTCGGGCCGTTCTCGGTGCAGACCGCCCGCATCGGCCACTACCTCGTCTACTTCGTGGCGGGCGCCGCCGTCGGCGCGGCCGGCGTCGGCCAGGGGCTGACCGATCCGGACGGCAAGCTGGCCCGCCGCTGGTGGCTCTGGCAGCTGGCCCCGATCGCACCGATCGTCGGCGGGGTGGCGACCCTGATCCTGGCCTTCTCGCCCAATCCACCGCCGCGGCCGTTCCTGGACTTGTTCGGCGGCCTGATGTTCGCCCTGGCCTGCGCGGCCCTGTCGTTCGCCGCCCTGGCGACCTTCCTGCGCTTCGCCCGCAGGACCGGCCCGATCGGCGCCAGCCTGCAGGCCAACGCCTACGGCATGTACCTGCTGCACTACGTCTTCACCTCGTGGCTGGCCTGGATGCTGCTGCCGCAAGCCTGGGGCGGCCTGGCCAAGGGCGCGGCGGTGTTCGTCGGGGCGACGGCGCTGAGCTGGCTCCTGACCATGGCCCTGCGCCGCATGCCGCTGTTGGGACGAATCCTTTGACCCTGCATGATGTTCGCGACGGAGCCGCGCCCATGAACGACAAGCTGAAGACGGTGCAGGACGACCTGGCCTTCCTGCGCGGCATCGCCGAGGGCGGCGCCGAGCGGGGCGGGTTCGGCGTCGCCGGCGGGGCCCTCTACGGATCGGCCGGCCTGCTCTACGGGATCCAGACCCTGGTCTACTTCGCCCAGGAGAAAGGCGTCCTGTCGCTGGGGGGGCTGGGCAACCTGATCCTGGCCTGGTTGCCGACGCTGATCTTCCTGGTGCTGATGACGATCGTGATCGTGGTCGAGCGCAGGAAGCCCAAGGGCGGTGTCGCCCACCGGGCCATCAACGCCGCCTTCGCCGGGGCGGGCCTGGCCAATCTGGCGCTGATCATCGTCTTCGCCGTGGCCGCCGCCCGCAATCACGACTTCCGCTACTGGCTGTTCCATCCGGCGGTGGTGTTCGTGATGCAGGGCGCGGTCTGGTACGCCGTCTTCGCCCTGCGCAAGCGGGCCTGGATGCTGGTGGTCTCGCTGGGCTGGCTGGCCTCGGGCGTCGCCCTGGGCCTGCTGGTCGATCGGGCGGACCTCTACCTGCTGATCGCCAGCATCGGCCTGTTCGGCTTCATGATGGTCCCCGGCTTCTTCCTGATGCGCCAAGCCCAGCGCGCGGCGGCCTGAGGCGGGCGTGGCGGAACGGTTCGACATCAGCGGGCTCGACGACGTCATCCATGGCCGGGTGCGGCTGGGCATCGTCGCCTACCTGGCCAGCGCCGAGGTCGCCGACTTCACCGAGCTGAAAAACCTGCTGGAGGTCACCCAGGGCAACCTTTCCATCCACCTGCGCAAGCTGGAGGAGGCGTCTTACGTCTCGATCGACAAGAGCTTCGTCGGCCGCAAGCCCCTGACCCGCGTACGCCTGACCGAGACCGGCCGGGCAGCCTTCGCCCGCTATCTGAAGGCCATGGGCCAGCTGGTGGAGCAGGCGGGAGGTGGGGGCTAGACGCCCATCTCCGCCCGCAGCGCCCGCGGCGTCACCCCGGCGGCGCGCAGCTCGCGGAGGGTCTGGGCCTTGTCGCGCTTGGCGTAGCGCTTGCCGTCCGGTCCGACCAGCAGGCCGTGGTGGCGGTAGGTCGGGACGGGAAGGTCCAGCAGGGCCTGCAGCAGGCGCTGGATGTGGGCGGCCTCGAACAGGTCATGGCCGCGAATGACGTGGGTGATCCCCTGCAAGGCGTCGTCCAGCACCACGGCCAAGTGATAGGCGACGCCGACATCCTTGCGGGCCAGCACGATGTCGCCGGCGGTCTCGGGACGCGCCTTGATCGGGCCGGTCTCGCCGTCGGGACCGGCGCCTTCCTCGACGAAGCTCAGGTCCTCGAAGCCGCCCAGCGCCCTTTGCACGGCGTCCAGCGACAGCCGCCAGGCGAAGGCCTCGCCGCGCGCCAGGCGTTCGGCTTCCTCGGCTGCGGGCAGGGGCGCGCCGCGATAGGGAACGGCCGGCTCGTGCGGCGCGCGGCCGATATCGAGCTCCTTGCGGGTCTTGAAGCAGCGATAGACGAGGCCGCGCTCGCGCAGGGCGTCGATAGCGGCGTGATAGTCGGCCAGGTGCTCCGACTGGCGGCGGACGGGCTGCTCCCAGGAAAGGCCCAGCCAGGCCAGGTCCTCCAGGATCGCCGCCTCGTAGTCAGGCCGGCTGCGGGTGGCGTCGATGTCCTCGATGCGCAGCACGAAGCGGCCGCCGGCCTCGCGCGCGGCTTCGAAGGCGGTCAGGGCCGAGAAGGCGTGGCCGCGATGCAGGAAGCCGGTGGGGGAGGGGGCGAAGCGGGTGGCGAAACTCATCCGCGCCAAGTTCCCCGTTTCACGGGGGAGGAGATCATCCGCGATCGAACTTGGCGAACATGCCCAGGTGGTCGAACACGGCCTTCAGGAAGGCTTCCTCGCCGCCCAGCATGGCCTTCAGGCCGGCGAACTGCTTGAAGCCGCTCATTTCGGCGAGGCCATGGCCGGCGCACCAGGCGGCGATGGTCGCCAGCTCCAGGTCGATTTCCGAGACGCCGGGGCCGGCCTGGTGGGCGATGGTGTTGCGCACCTGGCAGTAGGCCCCTTCCTCCTTCATCTGGTCGGGCAGGGCGTCCTTGTCGCGCGAGCAGTCGTACATCACCCGGTAGAGCGCCGGGTTGTCGCGGGCGAAGGTGACATAGGCCACGCCCAGGTTGGTCATCCGCTGGCGGTCGCTCTCGCTGTCGTGGCGGGCCTTCATCAGCGCCTCGTCCAGCGCCACCCAGCCTTCGTGGGCCACGGCGTCGAGCAGTTGGCCCTTGTCCTTGAAGTGGTGATAGGGCGCGGCTGGGCTGACCCCGGCCTCGCGGGCCACCGCGCGCAGCGACAGGGCCGCCGGGCCGTCGGTCTCGAGGATCCGCCGGGCGGCCTCGACGAGGGCGCGGCTGAGATCGCCGTGGTGATAGGGACGGGCGGCTTCGGGCGAGGCGAGAGTCATCGGGCGGCACTCTATCCCTTACGTAGCGAAAATTCATCCAAACATTGTCAAGATATCTTGACGCCGCTCAGATCTGTGTTATCTAAGCATCGTTCAGATGGATCGGCCGATCAAGAGACCGCCGCTGGACCACGCTGGCCGAGGGGGCCGGCGCGAAACAACTTTCAAGGATGTGTGTGATGACCAACCGTAGCTTTGAAGCCTTCGAAGGCATCTTCGACCGCGTCGCCATCGGTTATTTCCTAGTGGCTGCCCTCGCTGTCGCCGGCGCCGTGCTCGCGATCGCGCTGTAAGGACGAAATGTCCGTCGCGGCCGTCCCGGCCTGTCCGGGGACGGCCGCCGGGGTGCGCCGCTCGACTTGATCCCCATCTTGATCGGAGCGCTCTGCTCGGCCATAGCCGAGCCGGCGGAACGACCCGCGACACCTCGGGTTTCCGTCTGATGACTGTCTTTTCCCATTTCCCGCGAGACGCCCGATGAGCGTGGCCTTCACCAAGGAAGGCGACGCCGAGGCCTTCGCCGCCGACCTTCCCGACCGTCCGATCTCGACCCAGCCCAATCTCGTCACGGCCGAAGGCCTGGCGATGATCGAGGCCGAGTTCGCCGCCGCCCGCGCCGCCTATGCCGCGGCCCAGGCCGCCGGCGGCGTCGCCGAAGACCGCACCGCCATGGCCCGCGCCACCCGCGACCTGCGCTACTGGTCGGCCCGCCGTGGCACCGCCCAGCCGGTCGAGCGCGACGAGAGCCGCACCAGCGTGCAGTTCGGCGACACGGTGACCTTCGACCGCGAGGACGGCCGCACCCAGACCTTCCGCATCGTCGGCGAGGACGAGGCCGATCCGGCCAAGGGCTCGGTGTCCTACGTCTCGCCCCTGGCCCGCGCCCTGATGGGCAAGGGCGTCGGCGACACCGCCATGGTCGCCGGCGGCGAGGTCGAGATCGTCGCCATCGGCTGAGGCCGTGAGCCCGCCGCAAGTTTCGGATTGCCAGCCATCCCCGGCGAGGGCTTCCTCGCCGGCGTGATCTCCGCTTCTGCTCCCACCCCCGACCTGATCGCCGCCGCTCGCGCCCACCTGGCGCAGGCCGACCCGCTGTTCGGCCGCCTGGAGGCGGTGACCCCCGTCTTCGAATGGCGGCTGCGGCCCGGCGGCTTCGCCGGTCTGGCTCGCATGATCGTCGAGCAGCAGATATCGGTGGCCGCCGCCGCCTCGATCTGGGCGCGGGTGCAGGCGGGCCTGCCCGACATGACGCCGCATGCTCTGATGGCCCTGGACGATCCCGCGCTCCAGGGTTTTGGCCTGTCGCGGCCCAAGGTGCGCTATCTGCGCGAGATCGCCGACGCGCACCTGACCGGCGCCTGCGACTTCGACGCCCTCAAGGCCCTGCCCGACGCCGAGGCGGTGGCGGCCCTGGTCGCCATCAAGGGCGTGGGCCGCTGGACCGCCGAGACCTTCCTGATGTTCTGCGAGGGCCGCATCGACGTCTTTCCCGGCGGCGACGTCGCCTTGCAGGAAGCCATGCGTTGGGCCGACGGGCTGGAGGTTCGTCCCAATGAGAAGGCCGCCTATGTCCGGGCGGAGGCCTGGAAACCTTATCGCGGGGTGGCGGCGCATCTTCTTTGGGCCTGCTATGGCGGCGTTCGGCGCGGCGAGATCATCCTGACGGCGTAGGGGGCGAACTTTCGCAAGCTTCGTCTTGGTTCTGTCGCCGATTGGGATCATCCTTTCTGTGCGTCCGGGAGTGAATGGCGATTCCCTGATTTGCGTAGGAAGGAGGCCCGTCTTCAGTCCGACCGCGTACCAGCCCCATAGGGACCTCGTCGGTTCCATGAGCGGGAGGCCCTGATGCAGGTGCTGACCCGCCCCCCGTCCGGCATGCCGGCGCTCGTGCTCAACGCCGACTATCGGCCGCTGAGCTATTATCCGCTGTCCCTCTGGCCATGGCAGGAGGTGATCAAGGCGGTGTTCCTCGACCGCGTCGACGTCGTCTCGACCTACGACCACGTGGTTCATTCGCCGTCCTTCGAGATGAAGCTGCCCAGCGTGGTGTCGCTGAAGCAGTACGTGCCGCAGGAGCGGCCGCCGGCCTTCACCCGCTTCAACCTGTTCCTGCGCGACAGCTTCAGCTGCCAGTACTGCGCCTCGCCCGAGGACCTGACCTTCGACCACGTGATCCCCCGCTCGCGCGGCGGCCGCACCACCTGGGAGAACATCGTCACCGCCTGCGCGCCCTGCAATCTGGCCAAGGGCGGGCGCACGCCTCGCGAGGCGGGCATGCACCCGTTCCACACGGCGCGCCGACCCTCGATGCACGAACTCCAGGACCGCGGCCGCAAGTTCCCGCCCGGCCACCTTCACGCCAGCTGGCTCGATTACCTGTACTGGGACATCGAGTTGGAGTCGTAGGTGAGACCCTTCTCCCCTTGCGGGAGAAGGCAGCGGCCGCTCGCGAGGAACCTCCCCCTGTGGGGGAGGCGATCGCGCAGCGATCGGAGGGGGGGAGTTGGTGCGGGATATCCGACGCCTCGAAAGCTGAAAACGGCCCCCCACCGGCCTTCGGCCGCCTCCCCCAGAGGGGGAGGTTCCTGGACGCACGACCTCTCGATCTCACGCGGCGAGCCGCTGAGCTGATGAAGGGGAGCGGAGCGCCCGGGCGACGCCCGGAGATGCTTTGTGTTGTTACCGTTTCGACGAAGCCCGTGCGCTCCGCGCGGTCGTTTGGCTGCCGGCTTCCCGGGCGGCGGCGCTCTTAACGCCTTACCAGGACCATCCGCCGGGTTTCCCGTTTGGACGGCGACGAGGAGAGGGGGTGTGCTCTGTAATCCTCGCCCAAGCCGACGGCGGGCGGGCCTGGCCAGCGCCAGGTCCCCGGACACGACGGATCTTCCCAATCCGCCCCAGTCCCGCTCGATCGCATCCCGCCGCCGCATGGTCGC
>PJTT01000767.1_pt1 | contig 13653 bp, 10 predicted proteins | sample 1512261 | NCBI WGS metagenome assembly PJTT01 (sample SAMN08177685, study PRJNA422409) | Soil metagenome, whole genome shotgun sequencing project. | isolation source: Soil (2) enriched on wood chips | place: USA: Madison | collected 2015-01-15
ATCTACAACTTCGTCACCAAGCGTGCCGAATGCCGGGGTGCGCGCAGCAAGGTCACCTGGACCCAGGTCGAGACCGGTTCGGCCATCACCTGGAAGTACCCCTCCTGCGTGCTGCTGGGCGACGATTCGGTGGGCGAGTTCCACTCGGTCGCACTGACCCACCACCGCCAGCAGGCCGACACCGGCACCAAGATGATCCACGTCGGCAAGCGCACCAAGAGCAAGATCGTCAGCAAGGGCATCAGCGCCGGCCGCGGCCAGAACACCTACCGCGGCCTGGTCAAGGTCGACCGCAATGCCGATGGCGCGCGCAACTACACCCAGTGCGATTCGCTGCTGATCGGCAAGCAGTGCGGTGCCCACACCTTCCCCTACATCGAGGTGAAGAACCCGGGCGCGACCGTCGAGCACGAGGCCACCACCTCCAAGATCTCCGACGACCAGCTGTTCTACTGCCGTGCCCGTGGCATCAGCCAGGAAGACGCGGTGTCGATGATCGTCGACGGCTTCTGCAAGCAGGTGTTCCGCGAACTGCCGATGGAATTCGCAGTGGAAGCCAAGAAGCTGCTGGAAGTCTCGCTGGAAGGTTCGGTCGGCTGACCCGCCTGCTGCCCTCGTTCTGATTATTCAGCCACGCATGGCGTGGCTCTACTGGATCCGTATCATGCTGAAGATCGACAACCTCCACGCCCGCATCGGCGACAAGGAAATCCTCAAGGGCCTGTCCCTGGAAGTGAAGCCTGGCCAGGTGCACGCCATCATGGGCCCCAACGGCGCCGGCAAGTCCACCCTGGGCAATGTCCTGGCCGGCCGTGACGGCTATGAAGTGACCGAAGGCAGCGTGCAGTTCGAAGGCAGCGACCTGCTCGACCAGGATCCGGAAGCGCGCGCCGCCGCCGGCCTGTTCCTGGCCTTCCAGTACCCGGTGGAAATCCCGGGCGTGAACAACACCTACTTCCTGCGCGCGGCACTGAATGCCCAGCGCAAGGCGCGTGGCGAGGAAGAACTCGATTCCATGCAGTTCCTCAAGCTGGTGCGGCAGAAGCTGGCCGTGCTGCATTTGAAGGACGAACTGCTGCACCGTGGCGTCAACGAAGGCTTCTCCGGTGGCGAGAAGAAGCGCAACGAGATCTTCCAGCTGGCCGTGCTCGAGCCGAAGCTGGCGATCCTCGACGAAACCGATTCGGGCCTGGACATCGACGCGCTGAAGAGCGTGGCCGACGGCGTCAACGCGCTGCGCGCGGCCGACCGTTCGTTCCTGGTCATCACCCACTACCAGCGCCTGCTGGACTACATCAAGCCCGACGTGGTGCACGTGCTGGCCGATGGCCGCATCGTCAAGACCGGTGGCCCGGAACTGGCCCTGGAACTGGAAGCGCACGGCTACGATTTCCTCAAGGATCGCGTGGTGCGCGAGGCGGCGGTCTGATGAGCGCCCTGCTCGACTCGATGGCCCAGGCCTTCTGCGGCAGCGATGCGCGCCGCGAAGTGCTCGACACGGTGCTGCGCGATGGCCTGCCGGCTGCCCGCAGCGAAGCCTGGAAGTACACCTCGCTGCGCCAGCTGGAGCGTCGCGCTTTCGCCGTCGCGCCGCTGTCGCCGCCGGCGCTGGACGTGGCCGTGCTGGAAGACATCCCGGCACCGCGCCTGGTGTTCGTCAACGGCCGCCTCAGCGACGCGCTCAGCGACACCCACGGCCTGCCGGCCGGCGTGCAGCTGGAGCCGCTGTCCTCGGCGCTGGCCGCCGGTGAGGATGCCGCGCGTTTCCTCGGCCGCCGCTACGAGCGCAGCGACGACGTGTTCGCCCGCCTCAATGCTGCGCTGGCTGATGAGGGCGTGGTGCTGCGCGTGGACGAAGGCGTGCAGGTCGAGGTGCCGCTGCAGCTGGTGTTCGCCAGCGTGGCCGGCGATACCGACCTGGCCTGGCACCACCGCCACCTGATCGAACTGCGTGCCGGTGCCAGCCTGGGCGTGGTCGAGCACCGCTTCAGCGTGGGCGATTCGGCGCACCTGGACAACACCGTGCTGCATGCCCACGTGGCCCGCGATGCCGTGCTCAAGCACGCCCGCGTGCAGGCCGGCAGCGCACGCCAGACCAGCTTCCTGCGTACCGATGCGGTGCTGGCGCGTGATGCCCAGTACCACCGCGTCGACCTGGAACTGGGCGCCGCGCTCAGCCGCCACGAACTGAACGTCCGCCTGGAAGGCGACAACGCCCAGCTGACCGCCAATGGCGTGCTGCTCGGCAATGGCCGCCGCCATGTCGATACCCGCCTGGGCATCGATCACATCGCCCGCGATACCAGCAGCGAGCTGCTGTGGCGCGGCGTGGCGGCCAACCGCAGCCGCGTGGTGTTCCATGGCGGCATCCAGATCCGCGAAGGCGCCGACGGCACCGATGCGAACCTGTCCAACAAGAACCTGCTGCTGTCGGCCGACGCCGAGATCGACACCCAGCCGGTGCTGGTGATCGACGCCGACGAAGTGAAGGCCGCCCACGGTGCCACCGTCGGCCAGCTCGATGCCAATGCGCTGTTCTACCTGCGCTCGCGCGGCCTGCCGCAGCCGCAGGCACAGGCGCTGCTGAGCGCCGCGTTCTGCCACGAGCCGCTGAAGGTGCTGCCCGAAGCGCTGCGCGAACAGCTGGCGCGCCGCCTGGACAAGGCCCTGGCCGAGGCAGGCGTGGCATGAACCTGTCCACGCCGCGCCCGATCGAATCCCCCGCCGGCACCCCCGACTGGGACCGCGTCCGCCTCGACTTCCCGCTGCTGATGCGCGAAGTGCACGGCAAGCCGCTGGTGTATTTCGACAACGCCAACACCGGCCAGAAGCCGGTGCAGGTGATCGGCGCGGTGGACGAGTTCTACCGCCGCTACAACGCCAACGTCAGCCGTGCCGTGCACGCGCTGGGCACCGAGGCCACCGACGCCTACGAGGGCGCGCGCAACAAGCTGGCCCGCTTCCTCAACGTGCGCAGCAGCGAACTGGTCCTGTGCAGCGGCACCACCTTCGCCATCAACCTGGTGGCGTACTCGTGGGCGCTGCCGCGGCTGAAAGCCGGTGATGTCATCCTGGTCTCGCGCATGGAACACCATGCCAACATCGTGCCGTGGCAACTGGTCGCCCAGCGCACCGGTGCGACGATCCGCGTGGCCGAGATCACCCCCGATGGCGCGCTGGACCTGGATGCACTGCGCCGCGCAATGACCCCCGAGGTCAAGCTGCTGGCCGTGGCCCACGTCTCCAACGTGCTGGGCACGGTCAACCCGGTGCGCGAGATCTGCCGTGAAGCGCGCAAGCGCGGCATCATCACCGTGGTCGATGGTTCGCAGGCCGTGCCGCACCGCAAGGTCGACGTGGCTGCGATCGGCTGCGACTTCTACGCCCTCACCGGCCACAAGATGTGCGGCCCGACCGGCACCGGCGTGCTGTGGGCACGCCGCGAGCACCTCGACGCCATGCCGCCGTTCCTCGGCGGTGGCGAGATGATCAAGGAAGTCAGCTTCGACGGCACCGTGTTCAACGATGCCCCGCACAAGTTCGAAGCCGGCACCCCGAACATCGCCGGCTTCATCGGCCTGGGCGTGGCCGTGGATTACCTGCAGGGCCTGGGCCTGGAGCACGTGGAAGCGCGCGAAGCCGAACTGCTGGCGCACTTCACCGAAGAGCTGCGCAAGGTCGATGGCCTGCGCATCCTCGGCGAAGCACCGGAAAAGGCCGCCGTGGTGTCTTTCCTGATCGACGGCGCGCACGCGCACGACCTGGCCACCCTGCTGGACCTGGAAGGCGTGGCCGTGCGTTCAGGCCAGCACTGCGCACACCCGCTGCTGCAGTATTACGGGGTTGCCGCCACCTGCCGTGCCTCACTGGCGTTCTACAACACGCACGCCGAGATCGAGCGCTTCATGGCTGCGCTGACCAAGGTGCGGAAGTTGCTGGGGTGAGGCTCTGGCAGCACGACGGAAGCAGAACGCCACGGGAGACCGTGGCGTTTTTCGTTGGTTCCGCTGCGTTACATGCGCGATGGCCCGCGCTCGCGGCGCGCCCGGGTGAACCCGGAGAATTCCACTGCATAGCCGCCACCGTTGTCGAACAGCACGGTGTGCCGGTAGCGCCCCGGTTCGACCACCGATACCTCATGCACCAGCACATCGACGCCGGGGTCGTCACTGCACAGCGTTTCCTGCAGCAGATAGCCCACCACGCCCGAGTACGTCATCAGCATTTCGCCTTCGAACTGCTGATCAAGCAGGACCACCTCGATGCTGACCGTCGCACCGTCGGCACCGTCAACAGCCGACTTTTCAACCCGGAACGCGCTCATGCGCGCGTCGTGCAGGGAATTGCGGCCGCGCAGCGCGTAGTTGCCGAAATCGAGCGCGAACTCGCGAAGTGTGTCGGGCAAGTCCGCCGCTGCCCCTGCCAGATAGTCGAAGTAGGCATCGAAATGCCACCCCTGCTCATCCTGGCGAATCCAGTTCATTGCGATCATGGTGTCCCGCATGTCCTCCGGCCTGGCCATGCCGCCAGGCGCTGTGATGGCGTCATCGTCTCACATCGTTTGCAGAGGGCCTGGCCAGCACAGCGCCACCCGCCCGCTCACGCCTGCAATCGTCGCACCGACGTCACGCACAGCTGGGCCGGCCACTTGCCAAGATGCCCCTTGCCGCTCACCGCATCCGGTCGTGCCGCCGACACGATCCCGGTCATTTCAACGGCCTGCTCCGTCGGCAGCGTCATCGGCGCAATGCCCTCCACCCAGATGCCGTCCGCCGCCCACGGGTCACGTGCCGGCGGCCCAGGTTGCAGCGCCGACATTTCCCAGCCATCGACATACGCGCCACGCACCTTCACCAAGCGGCCCTGGTAGCGGACCGGGTGCGCGCGCAGTTCATCCAGCGCGACAGGCAGTGCACGCGTCGGGTTGAACCTGGGGCAGGCAAAGCTGTTGAACGCAGCGTCCCTGCCCGCAACGGAGGCATCCATGCGCGCCAGAAGAGTGGAGAACGCCACGACCAGACCGAGCGTCACGACCTTCGCAGCCACACCGCCTCCGCTTTGCCTGTTCATTCCTGCCTCCTGCGGGAACGCGATGAACGGGGAGCATAGCCGGTACCCAGGGGTCAGAGCCCTTTCGCGCTGCGAAAGGGATCTGACCCCGCGCCATTTTGCGGGCGCCCCTGCCCCACCTAGAATGGCGGCATGAGCACCCTGACTTTCCGTGCCGCCACGCCGGCCGACATCCCCGCCCTGATCACCCTGGTCACCTCGGCCTATCGCGGCGACGCCAGCCGTGCCGGCTGGACCACCGAAGCCGACCTGCTGGACGGCGCCCGCATCGATGCCGAGGGCATCCAGGGCGACCTGGACCGCCCGCGCTCGACCATCCTGCTGGCTGAGCGCGAGGGCCGCCTCGTCGCCTGCGCCCACGTTGCCGATGTCGACGGCAAGGGCTACTTTGGCATGTTCTCGGTCGACCCGGCCCAGCAGGGCGGTGGCGTCGGCAAGCAGCTGATGGACGCGGCCGAAGCCCATGCCGCGCGCGAGTGGAACGTGCCGGTCATGCAGATGACGGTGATCGACGTGCGCGACGAACTGATCGCCTTCTACGAGCGCCGCGGCTACCAGCGCACCGGCATCAAGAAGCCGTTCCCTTATGGCGACGAGCGCTTCGGCATCCCCAAGCGCGACGACCTGCGCTTTGAAATCCTGGAAAAGCCGCTGGCCGGGGCATCGGCATGAGCGAGGCCTGGACCTTCGTCTGCGCCGGCGCCGAGCTGCTGCCGGGTGAAATGAAGAGCGTGTTCGATGAAGTGACCGGCACGCCCATCGTGGTGTTCAACCTCGACGGCGAGCTGTATGCGCTGGAAGACCAGTGCACGCACGAGGAATTCGAGCTGTCCTCGGGCGAGTTCAACACCGCCGAAGGCAGCATCGAGTGCGTGCTGCACGGCGCGCGCTTCGATGTGCGTGATGGCCGCGCCCTGTGTGCCCCGGCCTACACCGCCGCGCCCAAGTTCCCGGTCAAGCGCGAACACGACGCCATCTGGACCCGCGACGACCGCGAGTGACCCGAGCGGGGGCGCGCCCGAGTGCCTGCCCCCGCCCACGCCGTCCGTTATCCACCCATGGGGTGGATCTGCCACAGATTGGCCACCCGCGCCCTCTGCGCGCCCTCCCAGCGCCCCTGCGTACCGCCCAGTCGCCGCTGCCACGTGCGCAGATGCGAATCATTATCGTTGGTGTTATCCTGCGCGCCTGATTCGTAACGGTTTGTAACGGACCGCACCTTGGCTTCGCCCGCACCCATCGCCGCGTTGTGCCTGCTCGCCCGTCAGGGGTGGCCGCTGCTCGTGGCCGCGCTGCTGGCGCTGTGGCTGGGGTGGTCGGCGCTGCAGGAAGGCCGCCGTGTATCCGGGGACGCAACCCTGTCCCCGTCTGCAGCGGCGCTGGATGAACACGCCAGCGGGCGTGCCGGCGAATCACCACCACCCGAGCCCTTGGCCCCGCGCATCGAATCCGGCCCAGAAGGCAGCCACGGCGACAGCCCGCCCCTGCTGCACCGCCTGTGCCTTCTCGTCCCGCTGTCGGGCCCGCAGACCCTGCGCCTGCCTGTGCGCGCCGCAGCAGCGGTACGCCTGGCGGGCCGTCGTCAGCCGCCCTCGCACGCACCGCCAGCCCTGCTGAGCTGAGCCGCTGCGCCGACATCGGCGCCGCCCCCCGCGTTTCCGTACCGGATTCCCCCCGCGCCAACCGCCCTGCCGACCGCCGCGTCGTCGGGGCCTTCCTGCCCCCGGCAAAGCCCATCCCATGACCTCGATCAAGAGCCGCAAGCACGCCTCCCCGCTTCGTTCACTGCCCCTGGCCACCGCCAGCCTGGCCGCCGGCCTTGGCCTGGCCTCGCTGCCCGCCGTGGCCCTGGCAGACGCCACCGACAATGCCCGTACGCTGGACAAGATTGACGTGCACGCCACCCGCGGCTACAAAGCCGACAAGGTCGCCTCGCCGAAGTTCACCCAGCGCCTGCAGGACACGCCGCAGACGATCCAGGTCATCACCAGCGACCTGTTCAACCAGCAGGGCGCCACCACCCTCACCGAAGCGCTGCGCAACAGCCCGGGCGTGGGTACTTTCTATGCCGGTGAGAACGGCAACACCACCACCGGCGATGCGCTGTTCATGCGCGGCTTCGACACGTCCAACAGCCTGTTCGTGGACGGCGTGCGTGATCTGGGCTCGATCTCGCGCGATGTCTTCAACATCGAGCAGGTAGAAGTGACCAAGGGCCCGGCCGGCACCGACAACGGCCGCTCGGCGCCGACCGGCGCGATCAACCTGGTCAGCAAGCAGGCCAACCTGCAGGATGCGACCTCGGCCAGCGTGTCCGTCGGCAGCGACCAGCAGCGCCGCGCCACCGCCGACTGGAACCAGTCGCTGGGCGCAACCAGCGCGCTGCGCATCAATGGCATGTGGCAGGACAGCGACCAGCCTGGCCGCGACCACGTGCAGAACAAGCGCTGGGGCATCGCGCCGTCGCTGGCCTTCGGCCTGGGCACCGCAACCCGCTATTACCTCAACCTGCTCTATGTGAAGCAGGACAACGTGCCCGATGGCGGCGTGCCGACCCTGGGCCTGCCCGGCTGGACACCGCAACCGACGCTGGAAGCGCTGGCCGGCCATCCGGTGGACCCGGAAAACTTCTACGGCACCCGCGCCGACCACGACGACGTCACCGCGAAGATGGCCACGTTCCGCTTCGAGCACGACTTCAACGACAACGTGCGCCTGACCAACACCGCCCGCTGGGGCCGCACCGAACAGGACTACCTGCTCACCGCCTTCATGGGCACCGGCGTGCGCGGCGCCAACGGCCGTCCGACCGGCAACATCACCTATACCAACGCAGCGGATCTTTCGACCTACGCGATCGCGCGCAGCCTGCCGACCTTCAAGGACCAGCGCAACACCATCCTGACCGACCAGCTGAACCTGCGCGCCGACTTCAACACCGGTGCGGTGGGCCACGCCCTCAGTGCCGGACTGGAGTTCACCCGGGAAGAACTGGACAGCTACGGCCAGGCCGCCACCGGTGGCAGCAGCTGGCCTGCCGCGAACCTGTACAACCCCGATTGGAACGTGGCTGGCCTGAGCTGGGCACACAACGGTGCCGATGCGCACGGCAAGACCACCACATCCTCGGCCTACGTGTTCGATACGTTGTCGTTTGGCGAGAGCTTCCTGCTGACCGCAGGCGTGCGTGCCGATCATTACAGGACCGAGTACGCCAGCGCCTCGGTGTGTGGCGGCCGTGGCGGCCCGGTGTGTGGCAGCAACCCCACCGGCACCGTACTGCGCAATCCCACGCTGGAAGCGTCCGACACCCTGCTGAACTGGAAGCTGGGTGCGCTGTACAAGGTGGGTGACACCGTCAGCGTCTACGCCAACTACGCGATTTCACAGCAGCCTCCGGGCGGCGCCAACTTCCAGCTGAGCAGCTCGGCCAGCAGCGCCGACAACCCGAAGCTGGATCCGCAGAAGGCCAAGACCTTCGAAGTGGGCAGCAAGTGGGCCTTCATGGAAGATGCGCTGGCGGTGAACCTGGCGCTGTTCCAGACCGATGTGGAAAACGAAATCAACACCACCGTGCTGGACGACGCTGGCAACCCGACGCAGACCGGCAGCAAGCGGGTGAAGGGTGTTGAGCTGTCTGCCGTGGGCCGCGTGTCCGAGAACTGGTCGATCAGCGCAGGCTACAGCCACTTGAACACCGATGTGAAGGATGGTGCCAAGGTGGCCGCCGATGGCACGAACAACCTGGTCTATACCCCGGACGATACGTTCACCGGCTGGACCAGCTACGTGCTGCCGCATGGCATTACCGTGGGCGGCGGCGTCCGCTATGCCGCCGGCATGCACCGCGGTACCGACGGTGCCGTCGGCACGCCGGCGTTCACCAAGTCGTATGTGGTCTATGACGCGGTGGTGTCCTGGGCGATCAACGAGAACGTGTCGCTGCGCTTGAACGGCTACAACCTGTTCGACAAGCAGTACGTGGCCAGCATCAACAAGAGCGGCTACCGTTACACCCCGGGCGCCCCGCGCACCTTCCTGCTCAGCGCGGACGTCCGTTTCTGATGCACCTGCGCGGGGGAGCCTGACTCCCCCGCGTATCGACGAGGAACCGCCATGCTGCTGCATATACCCAACGTGCTTGCCCCGGAAGAGGTGGCACAGATGCGCCAGCGGCTGGATGCGGCCGATTGGGCCGACGGTCGCGAGACCGTCGGCGCCCAGGGCGCGCTGGTGAAGCACAACGAGCAACTGCCCGATGCCTCGCCATTGAAGGCCGAGCTCGGCCAGGGCGTACTGGCCGCGCTGCGGCGCAACCCGCTGTTCTTTGCGGCCGCGCTCCCGCTGAAGATCCTGCCGCCCCGCTTCAACCGCTACAGCGGCGGTGGCACCTACGGCTTCCACGTCGATGGTGCGGTGATGAACCTGGCCCACGGCGAACAGCTGCGCTCGGACATCTCCTGCACCCTGTTCCTGTCCGCGCCGGAGGAGTACGACGGCGGCGAACTGGTGATCAGCGATACCTACGGCGAGCACGAAGTGAAGCTGCCCGCCGGCGACCTGATCGTGTACCCGTCCAGCAGCCTGCACCAGGTCAACCCGGTAACGCGTGGTGCGCGCGTGGCCTCGTTCTTCTGGGTGCAGAGCATGGTCCGCGACGATGTGCAGCGGCGCCTGCTGTGGGAGATGGACACCTCCATCGAACGCCTGCGGCAGACCGGCGGCGACGCTGGTGCGGTGCTGCAGCTGACCGGCGTGTACCACAACCTGCTGCGGCGCTGGAGCGAAGTCTGAGGCCGGCGTAGCGGCCCTGCGACACTTTGGCAATCATTCTCATTTGCAACCGCTAACAGCTCTCATTACAATCACGCCCCGTTGACGCCGGTTGGTCCGGCGTATGCTCAGGGGTTGCCTGCCTTGCGTCGCCCGTTCCGCCCTCGCCCGCTTCGCCTCGTGCAGTTCGGTACCGCCATGCGCGGTCATCGCCCTGCACTGGCCAGCCTGTTGGCGTGGGTGGCGATGCTGGCGTTGCTGCTGGGCACCCTGCCGCTGCTGCCGCACGGCCAGGCGGAGGCTGCCGCGCAGGCGTGGCAGCAGCCCCTCGAAGGCCGCGGTGGTGAAGTGCCGGTGGAAGAAGATGCGCCGGCCAAGCTGCGCCGCTGCGTCTGCACGCCGACCAAGGCCGCCGACAAGGCACCGCCGCCGCCGCTGCTGCTGGCCAGCCAATGGCTGCGCAGTGAACTGGATCTGATTCCCCTCGCCCCGGTCCACGCCGGGGCCCGTCCGCACTGGCCGCTGGCCACGCCGGACACGCCGTGGGCCGATGCGCCCGGGCGCCGCCAGCAACGCGGCCAGGCGCCGCCGCTGGCCTGATCTCCGGCCCTTCGTGACCGCACCTGCGGTCGCGCCTGCGCGCCGCTGCCTGCTCCATCCCCTGCTGCATCCCTGCTGCCCCTGACCGGGGCTCCCCGTGCATGCCGCGCGTTCCGCGCCGGCATCGCACCATCCTGCATCCTTCGAGGTTACTGCCATGGCCCAGCGCCATCGTGTCCGTTCGTCCCTGTCCCGCCACCTGCTGACCAGCGCCGTGCTGGCCGCCTTCGCCAGCCCCGCCTTCGCAAACGGTGCCGCCGCAGGCGCACCGCAGACTCTGGATACCGTAGTGGTCACCGCTTCGGGCTTCGAACAGAAGATCACCGATGCCCCGGCCAGCATTTCCGTCATCACCCAGGAAGAGCTGACCACCCGCCCCTACATGACCCTGCTGGACGCGGTGCGCGATCTGGAAGGCGTGGACGTGGGCGAAACCCGCGACAAGACCGGCCAAGGCACCATCTCCATGCGTGGCATGGGTTCGGATTACACGCTGATCCTGGTCAATGGCCGCCGCCAGAACAACCACGGCGACATCTACCCAAACAACTTCGGCGGCAACCAGTTCAACCACATCCCGCCGCTGGATGCGATCGAGCGCATCGAAGTGATCCGCGGCCCGGCCTCCACCCTTTACGGCGCCGACGCGATGGGCGGCGTCATCAACATCATCACCAAGCGTTCGCTGGACCGCTGGAGCGGTTCGGCCACGCTGGGCGGCACCTTCGAAACCGACGACCAGTTCGGCGACGACCGCACCGCTGATGTGTACGTGACCGGCCCGCTGGTGCCCAACGTGCTGAACCTTTCGGCGCGCGCCAGCTGGTACGACCGCGATGCCTCCAACCCGGTGTACAGCCCGGTACTCGACCCCAGCGGCGTGGCTCACGACCGCTCGCTGGGCTTCGGTGGCGGCGGCAAGACCGTGGACAACACCAACAAGGCCGGCGGCATCAGCCTGGACTGGAACATCAGCGATGCCCAGCGCCTGACCCTGGACTACGACACCTCGCGCCAGGAGTACGACAACGCGATCAAGATCAACGATGCCGGCGAAGAGGAATACCCGGTCGGCACCGTGGACAGCATCAGCAGCATCTGGCGCAGCAGCAACTTCTGCAGCGGTGCCAGCGGCGCCAATGCCAACGCCTGCCGCAGCAACGGTGGCACGTGGTCGCGCCGCGCGGATCCGCGCGTGGGCTACAGCCCCAGCCAGGAATTCACCCGCGACGCCTGGGCGATCACCCACGAAGGCCGCTGGGGCTTCGGCAACAGCCTGGTTTCCCTTTCGCACGTGGCCACCAACAACGACGGGCGCACCATGCCCTTCACCGTGGCCGAGCGCGTGCAGCTGCTGCAGATGATCGATGCCACCGGCCCGTACGCCGGGCTGCCGCTGGCCGAACGCCGCGCACTGGCCGAGTCCACGTTCCTGCCGCGCCCGGCGCGCACGCTGGAAAGCGAGCAGTACACGCTGGATGCCAAACTGGACATCCCGTTCCAGGCGGCAGGCCAGCACGTCGCCGTGGTGGGCGCGCAGGTGATCCGCGGTGAACTGACCGACGGTGTGTTCGGTACCGAACGTGGTACGCCGGGCCTGAGCCAGGACCACAACATGTACTCGCTGTTCGCCGAGGACACCTGGACCGTGCTGGCACCGCTGGCGATCACCTACGGCCTGCGCTACGACGACCATGAAGTGTTCGGCGACCAGCTCAGCCCGCGCCTGTACGGCGTGTACACCCTCAGCGAGGCCTGGACGGTGAAGGGCGGCGTCAGCACCGGCTTCAAGACGCCCAAGACCACCCAGCTGTACGACGGCGTGATCGGTTTCGGTGGCCAGGGCACCTCGCCCATGTTCGGCAACCCGGACCTGAAGCCGGAAACCAGCACCAGCACGGAACTGGCCGTGTACTGGCAGCACCCCGCCGGGCACAGCTTCAATGCCACCGCCTTCCACAACCGCTTCGACGACAAGATCGCCTCGCAGCCCTGCGGCGCCGCGCTGACCCTGTCGTGCAGTTCCACCGGTGAATATGCCGATCTGGGCTACGCCAGCAGCACCCGCACGGTGAACATCGACGAGGTGGTGATCCAGGGTGCGGAAGTGGCCGGGCGCTGGAGCATCAGCGATCAGTTCAGCCTGCGCGCCAACTACACCTTCACCGACAGCGAGCAGAAGAGCGGCGCCGAAAAGGGCCGGCCGTTGGGCAACAGTGCGCGGCACATGGCCAACGCCACCTTTGATTGGCGCGCCAGCGACCGCTTCAACGTGTTCCTGACCGCCGAAGCGCGTTCCAAGCGCTACGGTGGCATCAGCACGGTGACCGGCCAGGAGCGCTACTACAAGGATTACACCGTGCTGCACCTGGGCGCCTCGTTCGAAGCCACCGAGTGGCTGACCGTGAATGCCCGCATCAACAACCTGCTGGACCGCGACTTCACAACCTACCAGACCTACTTCACCGATCTGGACGGCGACGGCATCTACACCGATGACACCAATGAAGTGCTGTTCGAGGACGACTACAACAACAAGGACAAGGCCCGCAGCGTCTGGGTCAGCCTTAACTTCCGCTTCTGACGCGTGTGACGGCCGCAGCCCGCCCCGCGCGGGCCTGCGGCCGGATACAAAGAGACATCTAATTGCGAGCCATTCTCATTAATGCTGTAATGGGTAGTCTTCACCCGCCCCGAAAAACACCGTGAGCCGTCCCGTGTCCTCCACCGTGCAGCAGCAACAGAGCCGTGGCTTCTGGCTGCGTACGCTGCACCAGTGGCACTGGATCAGCTCGGCGGTGTGCCTGATCGGCATGCTGCTGTTCGCGGCCACCGGCCTGACCCTGAACCACGCGGCGAAGATCGAAGCCAAACCGCAGGTGCAGAACCAGAAGCTGGAACTGCCGGCTGAGCTTCTTGGCGCGCTGGGTGACCGCGAAGACGGCAACGCCCCCATTCCGCTGCCGGCCCGGCAATGGCTGGATGCGCAGCTGGACATCGGCATCGGCGGGCGCCCGGCCGAATGGTCGCCGGAAGAAATCTACCTGTCGCTGCCGCGCCCCGGTGGCGACGCCTGGCTGAGCATCGACCGCGAAAGCGGTGCGGTGGAATACGAATCGACCTCGCGCGGCGCGGTGTCCTACCTCCACGACCTGCACAAGGGCCGCAACGCGGGCCCGGCGTGGGGCTGGTTCCTGGACCTGTTCGCGG
>PJTT01000774.1_pt1 | contig 13508 bp, 16 predicted proteins | sample 1512261 | NCBI WGS metagenome assembly PJTT01 (sample SAMN08177685, study PRJNA422409) | Soil metagenome, whole genome shotgun sequencing project. | isolation source: Soil (2) enriched on wood chips | place: USA: Madison | collected 2015-01-15
ACGCAAACTTTATAATTACTACTTTTGAGGATAATGCGGATACAGTTCCCAGCTAACTTCGCCAGCAAATCAGGTGGTCAATTTGCCACGGAATCACATGGTCAACTTCTCCGAAATATACACAAAGCCTGCGTTTAAAACATCTTCGTCGGTTATATCATTTTCGTTTATGGTTTCAATTTTCCCTATTTTAACCAAACCGATCGAGGTATGCAAAAGGCTTCCGCATTTTATAGAAGACTTTTGCCACATACGAAATGCCAATGTGATTTTTCCCGATTTAATGCCTTGCAGATGTACGTCTTTAAACAACATAATTATAGACCTTTTATAAACTCGTTCAAGGTTAACGGTTTTCTGCCAAGTAATTTTTCAAGTGTATTGTCTACATATGAAAACTCGCCTGCTTTAACGCCGTTTACCATACTTACCAATAAATCTGCTACTTCAACAGGAATTTGGTGGCCAATCAATTTTTCTTTAAAATTGGTATCTATAATATCAATATGCTGAATATTCATTTTCTTTTCAGCGTTGATCAGTTGTGCCAATTCAGTAAATGAATAAGCTGTATTACCTGTGATTTCATAGGTTTGATTATCGTGTAAATTTTCTGTTAGTACGTTTGCAATGGCTTCCGCTATGTCTGTTCGTGCCACAAAACTTACTTTTCCACTTCCCGATGGGTAACGGATTTCGCCTGTTTGAAAAGCATATCCGATAAGCTCGGGTATGGCTTCCATATACATACTATTTCTGAAAAATGTGTAAGGGATTTTTGTTTTCTTTATTAATTCTTCCGTATGGTATTGCGTTTCTGTTCCCTGAAAAATGCTGTTTGGTCGGGCTTGTATCATACTTGTATAAACAATATGCTTTACGTTGTTTTGTGCCATTGCATCCACCACGTTTTTTTCCTGCTGTTTTGCTGTTTCTATATGTACTCCAACAGTAGAAATTTGCAATACTGTTTCTACGTCTTTAAAAACTTGTTTAAGTGTGTGGTAATCGTTGTAATCCGCTTGTCTGACAGTTATACCTTGCTCCTTAAGATCGTTTATCGTTTCGGGATTTCTGACAATGGCGACAATGTTTGAAGGTGCGACTTTTTGCAGTAAAAATTGAATGGTCGCTTTGCCTAAATTTCCGTTTGCTCCTGTAATGGCAATCATAATTTTCTTTTTTAAGCAAAATTATCAGCTAGTGTTTTGAAAGAATTGGATAAAACCGACAGGGGAATTCTTAAAAATGTGGTTATTAAGCTTAAATTTCATTTTTGAGTTCTTTCTGTATTGGGCTGTTTTTATTTGTCACAATACTTACATTCCAATTCGTTTAAACGACCCTTTCTTCTGGCTTTCTTCGCAAGATAGTTAAAAATAGGCTCTACAAATTTTTGCAGTCCAATCATTCTGGAATTGTTCAGATAGACAAACAATGCCAAATCAGAAAGTTTTGTTGGTGTACCACTTGTACTTGTTAATCCGTCTTTTGCAAGTCCTTTAAGAATAGAAAGCGATTTTTGAAAATCTCCGTTGCCAGGATCTACTGTTACCTTTACTAAGCATTCTTCATCTGATATGTTGTGAAAATAATGTTTCTCGTTGGGTTTTATGCTCAGGACATCTCCTTTTTTTAACTGATGAACGTCGTTGTTTTGCCCCACTTCCAAGGATCCTCTCAGCACTTCAAAGGTCTCTGTAAACAGTGTATGATAGTGCCAAGGTGTCCTTTCGTGCGGAACTATATTGAATTCAACGATACTTTCCTTGTCGGTATTTGCCGATCGGATAATTTTAGCAAACCCTTCATACGTTCTGTTGTGCTTTTTATCGCCTCTTAATAAGACGATGCCGGCCAAAAGACACACAATAATTGCACAAATATGGGGCACCGTTTGCGATATATCCGTATAATCTTTTGCCATGACGACGATGAGCATATCGGCAATAGGAACAAGAGTGCCAAATAATAAACCTATCGCCAATGCCTTAGTCTGCTTATTTAATACGAGAGTACTTATAAGTAAACCTGAAAATAGATCTCGTATACCTTTAATGTAGTGGAAAGAGTAATCGCCCTGCTCATTAAAACGTATGCCGTATCCGATCTCCGCCGATTCCGGTGCGATCAAGAATCTAGCTCCGATAGAAATCAATCCTAAGCCTGTGAGAAAGGCGATGTAAATAGTGATTTTCTTTGTCATAATTATGTGTTAAAAATTATGACACAAAAATCCAGATACTACGATCAAAATCTATGCACCTAGGTTAATAAATCATTTCGAATTTGAACTTCTCCTTCGAATACGGCTAAGTGACTGGGGCTTCACGCCCACATAAGATGCAATATGATATTGGGAAATCCTTTGCTGAAGATCAGGGTGTTTTTTGACGAATTTTTCATACCGATACTCAGGGCTGTCGGTGTAGAATGAACTAAGGTCTTGTAATGTCTGTATGAAAACCTGTTCGATGACAAGCCGTCCAAACCGTTCCCCTTGTTTGATAGACCTGTAGAGCGTCTGTAAGTCATCATAAGATATCTGCAATATTTTACAGTCTTCTAATGCCTGAATGATTTTTGTGGACGGGGCTTGGGGTATAAAACTTTCATTGTTACATACAAAATCGTTTTCCTGTGCAAAAGCATATGTTTTATCTTCCCCATCGTGATTGATATAGTACCGCATTAATCCTTTGACCACAAATCCGACCTGCTTACAAAGCTGACCATCGGCCAAAAAGAAATCTCCCTTTCTTATGGCTCTTTCTTTCCAAAGTACATTGATGCAATCGACTTCACTTGGGGTTAAGTCGATTATGGATTGTATTTGATCAATTAATTTTTCTTTCACACTATGTCTCTTTAGATCTAATCCATATCAAGTTTGATATCTACAAACAGGAGTAGAATGGTTATTAAGATAAACGTTTATTTCAACCTACTGTTCTTTATGCTAGTTTTCCATTCGGGATAGTTGGCGACTTGTTCATTTGCTTGTCGCAGGAAGTGTTTCGGACTTGCCCCTGCAAATTCTTTAAAGTCTCGAATAAAGTGTGATTGGTCGAAATAATTGTTTTGGTATGCCATGTCCGTAAGTTTGTTGAAACCCTTTTGACGCAAATCATTTAGACTTGATTGAAAGCGGATAATTCTTGAAAATACCTTTGGGGATATTCCGACATATTGTTTTACCAATCTTTCCAAAGAACGCTCGGACAAATTCATTTCCGTTTGAATGTCTTTCAATGTCTTTCCGTTTTGCAGAAGCATAATTGCAAAATCTGCTTTCTTAGCTTGATGTTCTATTTGCTCTATTCGTTTAAGAAAGAAGTGTGAAATAATATCAATTTTATCATGTGTCGAAGTCGCATTGATAAGTTGCTCAAGAATTGGGTCGGTAGTAAGGCAGTCGATTGAAATGTTTTTGTTGGTTAGTTCAAAAGCATCTATATTGAAAATGGTTTTTAGTGCTGTTGGTTGCAGATACACACCAATATTCCTAAAATTCCCTATTGCTTTATGTTCGCCATGGTAAGTTGTTTGTCCATACAAAAACATTTGCGGTAATACCTGCTGGTCGCTGTCGAGGAAAAGATTTGCTTCTTCTTGAAATATAAGCCCCGATAATCCGTCCGGTATAATTTTGAAAGTTTTATCGCCAAAATCTTCCAATATCCAAAAGTACTGGATATAGTTCTGTAAAGGTTTTATTGGAACAATTTTTTGATAATACATTGTCTTTTTTAAGACTATCAAGATAAGATTTTTTTTTAACAGGTCAAATGTTATAAAGCGATGTCGGCTTTCGTCCTGTTCGTCTGTGTTATTTATTAGCGTTTTCCTAAGCATAACAAGTGGTTTTGGTCGAGTACTAGAATTGCAATTCCTCCTGCAGGGTAAGGTTCAAAGCCGAAACTGCCAATGGGGCTTTCTTAAAACAGTTACGGTATATGTCACCAAGAAAGGGCATGGTCGATGTTTTTATCGAAGCCTTTATAAAAGACTTAAACAACCAAAACAAAATCCAAAACACGCACCGTGCTAATATCATAGATGAAATTGATACGTTGAACAAACGCTATCAAAATACCGATGGAGAAATGGCAGATGACGATTTCCAAGAAGTAAAGAAATTGACCAAAGGAAAGATTGATGTTTTGGAAAGGGGATTAAACGACTTGGCCGTAGTGGAAACGGAGATAAAAGACTTGGTAGCATCGACCTTAAAAAAGGTCGCAAACAGTGATAGACGCTATGAAAAACGCTATATTAAGGAAAAAAAAGCCTAGAGCGAGTTCGATGTTGCCCGAATTTTTAGAATTTGACGAAACATAACATCGGACTCCAATACTAAATGCTGCGATTGTTCTTATCTATGAGAATAACAGCAAGTTAAAAGGCAAAAAAAATGGGACAAGTCTTTCTTTTTTAGACTTGTCCCAAGACGTGATCCCGCTGGGACTCGAACCCAGGACCCATACATTAAAAGTGTATTGCTCTACCAGCTGAGCTACGGAATCCTTTAATTGCTTAAAGTGATGCAAAAGTAGGTATTTTGCACATATATGCAAAGCGTTACCCTATTTTTTTTAAGTAAAAATTTCAAAGCGACTAGATGCCAGTTTTTTAACTTTTCATGAGCTGTAGGTAGGGCAGGGAGGTAACGGTTACGATAAAATATTTGGAAGACATCAAATTATTTTAATACATTAGTGATATCAATTTGATATCATTATAAATTTACCAAACATGGAAAAGATTATTAGACCAACATCGGGGTATACGGCGCTAGGCGTTGCCCTCTTCGCTTTTGTATTAGCTATTTACACGTTTTATGAGGCGGTCACCAGGGAATATGGCGGGTTGGTATTGGTGATCGCCGTACTGTTCGCTGTTATCATCATTATTCTTAAAGGCATTATCATCGTTCATCCGAATCACTCGCGGGTGCTCAATTTCTTTGGTAATTACGTCGGTACAATCAAGGAGAACGGATTATTTTTCGTTAACCCACTTTACTCGGCGAGCAAAATGTCTTTACGCTCCGAAAATTTGCAAGGGCAAACCTTAAAAGTGAATGACAGACTGGGAAATCCGATTGAAATAGCGGCCGTCATCGTTTGGAAAATAGGCAATACCTATAAAGCGGCATATGATGTAGAGCGTATTTTTGATTATGTGCGCGCACAAAGTGAGGCCGCTGTCCGGCATTTAGCGGTTAGTTTTGCCTACGATGATCTAGAAGATGACTCCGCTGAGATCACGTTGCGCAATGGTGGTGACGAGGTGAACCACATTTTGGAACAGGAGCTTACAGCACGTTTGGAGCGCGCGGGAATAGTAGTGGAAGAAGCGCGTATCAGTCACTTGGCCTATGCCCCGGAGATTGCAGGGGCGATGCTTCAACGGCAGCAAGCGGCAGCCATTGTGGCGGCGCGGGCCAAGATTGTGGATGGCGCCGTGGGGATGGTGGATATGGCACTGAAGAAATTGTCGGCCGAAAACATTGTAGAATTGGATGATGAGCGTAAAGCGGCCATGGTAAGTAATCTCATGGTGGTGCTTTGTGGCGAAAAGGCCGCTCAGCCTATTGTTAATGCAGGCACCCTATATAATTAGCCATATATGCGGATGTAGCTGTCGATAGCTGCACATAGCGAAAAAGAAATATAATGAAGAAAAACTTTGTCGTACGGATAGAAGAGGAAATGTATCGGAAATTGGAGAAATGGGCCCACGATGAATTTCGTAGTGTGAACGGCCAAATCGAATACTTGATCAACCAAGGCCTCATTAAGACAGGACGCCAAAAGGGCAGAGGTGCTGAAGAGGACGAAATGAACATGGAAAATAAGGAAGACAGGTAGGGCAATGTGCCCTACCTGTCTTCCTGTTTTTTAATCTTCTTTCCCTAAAAAGCGACGATCTTCACGCGACAAATGGCTGTAGGGACTATCCGGCGCATCATCGGTGTCGTCGTCATCGTTTCTGTCTAGCGACGAAGCTTGCGGTTGCTTGCGACGTCTTCTAAACAATAATCCGCCGGTGACTACACCTAACAGGAAAAAGATACCCAATATCAACAATTTGGAGGTGCGTATTTCGCCAAATAGCCAAAAACTCGCTTCTTCCTTATTGTTGAATAGGATCAATGCCACAAAGGCGGTTATCACTCCGAATATGATACTTCTTGGTTTCATCGAAAAATAATTTATGCTTACCGAAATGACTGCGCTTAGAAATTCGGCTTGAGGAGATACTTGTCGTAGAAGCGGAAGATATGCTCTACGGCCTCTTCTGCGGTATCCACCAAACGGTATAGCTTTAAATCCTCTTCGGAGATGTAAGCGTTCCCTAACATTGTGTTTTCTATCCAGTCGAAAAGTCCCTTCCAGTATTCAATTCCAACGAGCACAATAGGGAAGCGCGCAATCTTGCCGGTCTGGATAAGGGTAATGGCCTCAAATAGCTCGTCCATGGTGCCGAAGCCGCCTGGCATCACGATATAACCTTGCGAATACTTCATGAACATGACCTTTCGGACAAAGAAATAATTAAATTCCAATAGCTTATCCCGATCAATATACTTGTTGTGGAACTGCTCGAAAGGCAATTCAATATTTAGCCCGACGGATTTACCGCCTGCTTCATAGGCACCTTTATTGGCTGCCTCCATAATACCAGGGCCACCACCAGAGATCACGCCATAGCCCTTATCGGCAAGCAAACGGCTGATTTCAACCGTCAACTCGTAATATTTGTGTTCTGATTTGGTGCGTGCCGATCCAAATATCGAAACACAGGGACCAATCTTGGCCAGCTTCTCGAAGCCGTCCACGAATTCTGACATGATCTTGAAAATCTGCCAAGAATCCTTAACCTTTATTTCTTGCCATGTTTTGTTAGCAAATGAACTTCTGATTTTATCCTCTTTCGCCATATATGTTTATCTTGTTAACATTTCCAATATAGTAAATTTTGGATAAACCTGACAAGGATTGGTAAAGTTAAGGATGTGGAACGCTATTGATGAATGATCAGCCGCCATTAGCCTACATTTCTTTCATAAGGGACGCGCGTTGCTATGGATCGGCCTAAGGTCAGTTCATCGACATATTCCAGCTCACCTCCAAAGGCAATACCCCGGGCAATGGTGCTGATCTGTACATTGAAATCCCGAAGCTTTCGATACAGGTAGAAAATGGTGGTATCACCTTCCATGGTTGCACTTAAAGCAAGGATGACCTCTTTTACCGCACTGGAGCGTAGACGATCCACCAAGGCTTCGATCTTGAGATCGGCAGGGCCCACACCATCCATGGGAGATATCAATCCGCCTAGCACATGGTACACCCCTTGATATTGATTGGTGTTCTCAATGGCCATTACATCGCGTGTATCTTCTACGACACAAATGGTCTCTTGGTCGCGCTTGGGCGAGCTGCATATATCGCAAATCTCCTGATCCGAGATATTGAAGCAGGTTTTGCAGTAGCGGATGTGCTCCTTCAACTGATTGATCGCTCCCGTAAAACGAGCAACATCGCCATCGGGTTGCTTCAGCAGATGCAGCACCAGACGCAGCGCCGTTTTTTTTCCCACACCGGGCAAACGCCCAAACTCATCCACCGCCTGTTCCAGTAATCTCGAAGAAAATTGCATAGGACAAAATTATAAAGTAAAATGCGAAAAATGAAATCTCTATTGTCGATAAGATCATGCACATAGATCCTCTACATCTTCTTCAATATCCAGGAAAATCCGATGCTCGTGAAGAGCATCACGGCCGCTGTCCCAAACCAAAGTGTTTGGTAGCCATAATGTTCAGCAACGTAGGTACCTAGATAAGGCGAAAAGATGTTGGCCGCAGAGAATGCAAGCGCATTGAAGCCCATGTAGGCTCCTTGGGTATTGGTCGTCGCACGAGAAGCGCTGATCGTTGCCGTGAAGGGCAGGGTCAGCATCTCGCCCACGGAGAGGATAAACATGGACATATAGAGCCATGGTATACCATAGGGGGCATTGAGCATCAAGTAGGCGATACCGGCAATTCCAGTACCATAGATCATCACTTGCCGCGCCGTGAACCGGTGTTCGACGGCATGCACCAACAACATTTCGAATACCACAATGCAAAAGCCGCTAAACCCAAGCAGGATACCAATCTGCCCTTCGCTCATCATCTTGGCCTCCTTGTAAAACAGCGGGAGGGTGCTCAAGAGTTGGAAAAAAGCCATGGAGAACAGGCAACAAAATACATTGAAAATAATGAACGGTGTATCCAGGTAGGCATTTCGGTCACCTGCTATTCTTTTTTTCTCGGCTTTTAGTAACGGTTGCGTGTGGTTACGGGCTTTCCGATCCTTGAAGACGATGACGAAAACGATGGCTGCGGACAATGCCGCTATGGCGTTGCCATAGAAAATCCAGTCGTAGGAAAAAGTAGCTAAGAAACCCGCCAATGCGGGGCCGATGGAGAAGCCCAGATTTACCGCCATGCGGTTTAGCGAATACGCTTTGGTGAGATTCTCCGGTTTGGCATAACGTGCTACGGATACCGAGTTTGCTGGGCGAAAAGTGTCGGCAATGAGGGTTAGTAGGAATACCATGCCCGCCAAGCTTTCAAAGGTCTTGAAGTAGGGGAGAACCAGAAATATGGGAACGGTGAAGATCAGGCTATATGCCTGTACCCGGTAGTTACCGAAGCGATCCGTAAGCCAACCGCCCAACCAAGATCCGCATACAGAACCCAGACCGAAACAGCCCAAAACCAGGCCTACCTGTGGCTTGGTAAAGTCCAAGGCAGATGACATATACATGCTCAGGAAAGGAATTACCATAGATCCTGTGCGGTTGATGAGCATCACCACCGCCAATAGCCAAGCCTCTGTCGATAGTCCCCGATAGGAGTCTATGTACAGCCGAATGAGTTTTTTCACCTGTTGATTCCTATACGTTTACGCCTTTGTCGAGTTGCCCGTCGATTTTATAGTGTTGCGCGATCACCCGTTTCTTTCCGCTCTTCTTATTGAAGACCACATCCAGACGTCCTAAGCGAATACCGGCAAAGCCCATTTGATTGACCCAGACCTCTTCATTGCGTAGATTTTTGACGCGTGTGGGCTCATCGAGAAAGGTATGCGTGTGCCCGCCAAGGATGATATCAACATGTTCTGTGCCGGCAGCCAAGCGTAGATCAGAAATCTGATCATCATCGTATTTATACCCCAAATGGGAAAGCACGATCACCAGATCACATTTTTTGTCTACCTTCAGCATCCTGGCGACTCGGTTCACCACGGGAATAGGGTCTAAGTAGCGCATACCCTTGTAGTTGTTCGGATCCACCAGCCCTTCGATATCGATGCCCACGCCTGTTAAACCGATACGTAAGCTGCCTTTTTGTATAATGGTATATTCCTGTGTTTTACCTTCTAGCGCTGTTCCGCTAAAGTCGTAATTGGCAGTGAGGAAAGGGAATTTGGCTTTATCCAAATGTTTGACGAGGCCACTGATGCCGTTATCAAACTCGTGGTTTCCGAAGGTGCCTGCCTCGTAGCCCAGCTTCGACATCAGCTCTAGCTCCAGCTTACCCTCAAACATATTGAAATAGGGCGTCCCTTGGAACATATCGCCTGAATCGACCAACAATACCTGAGGCTCTTCCTCTCTGATTTTTTTGATCAACGAACTTCGACGGGCAACGCCGGCCAAGCCTTGGTAGCGTGATCCATCCATCGGAAAGGGTTCGATGCGGCTATGCACATCATTCGTGTGCAATATGGTCAGACGGATTTCTTTTGAAGCAGCTTCGGACCAAGTTGGCAGTGCAGTCAAGGAAGCCAAGGCTCCCCATGCCAATGACTGTTTTAAAAAACCTCTTCTATTTAATAATGCGAACTCTTCCATCGATCTTTGCTTGAATGTGTTTTCCTTGTTTTGTTTGTGTGGAGACATACTCCATCAATGTCTCGCGTACGCGTTGCGTATAATCTTTGCGGGCAATCACCTGATCTAGAAAGGTCACATAATCACCACCATTGGCGAGGTAGTCGTAGGTGACGAGTTTATAACTCGCTGTAGGATCTATAGGCTGGCCCTGCACCAGAAATTCCTTCACTTGCCCATGCTCGATAAGGAGCTGTATACCACTGGCAGGCTGGCCGGAGGTTTTTGCTATAAAATCGGCCAAACGTAGCATGTCTTTGCCGCTTAGCGTCACAATGGTCACGGCATTTTCAAAAGGCATCAACTCGAAGATATTGCCTACGCTGATGTCACCCGCTTTTAGCTCGGAGCGAATGCCGCCTTTCGTCGCAAAGCTCACTTGCACTTCTGGATCCAGCTGTTGACCCTTCCACAGCAATGCATCGGTGAAGAAATTGCCCACCAAACTCTCCGCATCGCGGCTTTTGGTGAGCGCATGATCAGCAAAGCCGATGACACGGTTCATCTCTGCCTCCAGCTTTCCTTTATAAGGAAGGTAGTAATTGACAATAGCGGTATCGGCTACCCATGTGCTATCGATAGAATAATATTGCTCCTTGCTGATGGTAGGCTGCAGTTGTGTCTTGCAGGATGCAAGCAAGGCGGTAACCGCCAGCAACGTCATGCCGCGCATAAAACGTTTCATAGTTCATGAATTTTGGGTCAAAGGTAAGGACTATCATCAAATATTATTTGTTGAAGCAACAATATTATTGATAAAATAACCTTGTGCTTACTGATACGTTGGGCATCAATCTCTTGCTCGTCCTCGGTGAAGTTCGGTAAGTATAAGGATCCGGCAGTTGTATCTATTTGGGCGTCCAACGTTTTTGAGGTTTTGAGGATAGTCAAGATCGTATTGATGGTCGTCAAAGCCACGTTGATGGATGAAGATGTTAAGCTTTTCATTGTCGATCTGAACCTGATGTGTGTAGATGACACAGATTCATAGTTCAAAAAAGGTGAGGAACCTAGAGGAAGATAATGATAAACTAAGAGGGCGTCCAAAAAGACGCCCTCTTGCTATTTAAACCATATCGGTTATTTCTTGTGTATGCTATACAAACGTCCAGCATCGGTGATGGCAAAAATTTCACCGTTCTTACCTTGCGCAACATCGCGGAAGCGTTGACCTTCACGGTCTAAAAGACGTTCTTCGCCTATTACCTTATTGTCTTTGATGACGATACGTGCGATATGCGTGCTGCTTAGACCTCCGATGAACAAGCTGTTTTTCCACTCGGGAATAGCATCCGCTGTGTAGAACATTAAACCACTTGGCGATAATACCGGATCCCAGTAGTAAACAGGCTGCTCCAAGCCTTCCTGCTGTTGGATTGGTGGATTGCCAATCTCTTTTCCGCTGTACTCCAATCCGTAGGTGATAATGGGCCAACCGTAGTTCTTGCCGGCTTCCACACGGTTCAGCTCGTCGCCGCCACGTGGGCCAAACTCGGTTTCCCAGAGGTCGCCGGTTTCTGGATGTAGGGCCAAGCCCTGCACGTTACGATGTCCGTAGCTATATACCTCGGGGCGCGCATTGGCATCGCTCGCAAATGGATTGCCCTCGGCAGGTTTTCCATCTTTCGTTATGCGTACAATCTTGCCTAGTGCAGATTTTAGATCCTGAGATTGCGGACGTGTTTCCAAGTCGGAGCGCTCTCCCGTGCTTACCAATAGGTTGCCTGCCTTGTCAAAGATAATACGTCCGCCGTAGTGCAGCTTGCCATCATAGGTTGGAAGTGCCTGGTAAATAACTTGAGCCGCTTCGATACGCTTTTCGTCGTCCGCCAAACGTCCTTTGCCAACAGCGGTATGGTTTCCACCTGCGGCGGGCTCAGAAAACACAAAATAGACCATGCGATTTGTAGCGAAGTCGGGATCCAGCGTAATGCCTAGCAATCCCCCTTGACCTTGCGCGTCTACCTTCGGTATGCCGCCAATAGCGTCACTTAATGTCCCGTCTGCAGAAACAATATGAAGGTCACCCTCTTTTTCGGTGATCAACAACCGGTTATCGGGAAGCACAGCAATGCCCCACGGGGATTTCAATTTGTTGGTCACGACTTTGCTTTCGTATGGGGTGGTTGTTTTTACACCAGCTATACGTGTTTGTCCTTCAAAGGCTGGTTTGTATTCGGTATTCGCCTTATTTTTCTCTACGGCAGGATAGATGCTATCCGCAGAGGTACCGTCCGCTGCATTTTTTGTTGCGGCGCTGTTGTTGCAAGCAGCGACCAGCAAGGTGGCAGATGATAACAGTAAGGCAGGAAATGTTGTTTTCATAGATCTCTTCTTTAGTTTGCTTTCGTTTAGGATATGTAATACAAATTACGATAATTTGTTTTGAATTTGGCAAAAAAAGCTGGCCAAATAGCCGATTTGTTGCTGAAATAGGTAGTTCCTCAATCTTTAATGCGAAATACAGACGTCAGGCTCGTTCTTAAAGACCATATCTTTCCACCCAATAATCCAAGGGCTCCTCGCTGCTGCACAAGGCGGTGTGAAAGCCAAGCGTTGTTGCCGATTGAAGATGCTGTGGGCTATCGTCAATAAACAGGGTTTCTTCGGGAGCAATGCCTGTTTGGCGTATGACTTCTTGAAAAATGGCTACATCGGGTTTGCGTAGTCCCATCTTATGCGAATAGAAGGTCTTCTCGAAAAATACACTGTTATCGGGAACACCATAAACGTCTTGGATATGCTGCATACAATACCTATAGTGAATTTCGTTATTGTTGCTCAACAGGAACGTGCGGTACTTGTCGTGCAGGTAGGAGAGGGTTTCGTGTTTGCCGGGCGGCACCCCAATCAGTAGGGCGTTCCAGGCGGCGTCGATTTCGGCATCGCTTAGCTCGGGCTGACCGGAACGTTGCCGGATGCCATCGCGGAAGGTGGACGCGCTGATTTCGCCCTTGTCAAAATCGTCAAAAAGAGAGTCCTGCGCCCTGTGACCGAAGAATTCATCTACGTTTTTGATACCCAGCGATATAAAAGCCGCCTTCACCCGAGCGAAGTCGATCATAAAGATCACATTGCCATAATCGAGAATAATATTTTTAATTTTTTGCATCTAAAATTTTGTTTTCTCCCCACAAATATCGATAATTGCATCGTCAAAACGACGTAATAACGAATTTTTGATCACATAAAAATAACCGCGCCTATAGCTCAGTCGGTTAGAGTAGAAGACTCATAATCTTTTGGTCCCTGGTTCGAGCCCAGGTGGGCGCACAAAACAAAAAGCCGCTTTTCTGCATAGAAAAGCGGCTTTTTTCGCTTCTTAGGGCGATTAGAACAAATCTATTTTATTAAATTTTGCAGCGAGCATATTGCACGGTTAAAAAAAGAAGGATGAGCTGGGACTTCTAAGACGCATCGGATTTCAAAAGGGATCAAGCAGAATCTTTGGGGGGCATAGAATAAATTCTTAGCTTAGCGCTCTTAAAATAGATTACCTTGCAAGACGCTGAACGTAAATTACTGTCTTTATTGATGCCCGAAGGGCTTTTAGA
>PJTT01000787.1_pt1 | contig 13236 bp, 7 predicted proteins | sample 1512261 | NCBI WGS metagenome assembly PJTT01 (sample SAMN08177685, study PRJNA422409) | Soil metagenome, whole genome shotgun sequencing project. | isolation source: Soil (2) enriched on wood chips | place: USA: Madison | collected 2015-01-15
CTTATCTCATAGCATGATTAGCTGTAAGCGGATAAATTAGAGGAAATGTAAAGCCAAGCGTATGGATGCTCCTTTTTTATTTCCGGTAAATCCCGATGAGTTCTTCAGCAGGATTCAGAAGCTAATTGATGATACAATCAGCAAGAGGCTAAACGAACAATCCCTCAGTCTCAAAGAGGCTCCCGACGGACTACTCTCCAATCCCCTGCTTTCTATGAAGGAAGTCTGCGCGCTGTTTAAGATTTCGAAGCCGACGGTTTATGATTGGATTGCACATGGAAAACTTAAGCCTTACAAAATCAGAGGTAAGGTTTATTTTTTGCAACTTGACATTCAAACACTTTTTGGAAGGGGCTAGATATTATAAAGCAATTGAGTTACTAAATCTATGATATCAAAAACCTTTCGCAAAAAAGACAAGGACACTCCATTAATCTGCTTCTAAAGTTGCCAGGTCTTTTTTATATTTTTTCAATAGAACTTCATTTATCTTGTAAAACCTTTCTAGCTCTTCAATTCTACTCTTAAGTTTTTCACTTTGATATTTCTTTTGGACATTGTCATCTTTGTAATTCTCAAAACCGATAGCTGGGTCACTATCTAAAATTATTCTAATAATCGTTGTATCGTCATTATCATGGATGTTCATTGAATTATTAAGGAAGGAGTCTGTTTTTACATTTTTAGCTTTTAATGCAGCCTGACTCAAAATGAACTCTATCCAAATTCGGGCTACTTTGTCAATTTGCAAAGCCATATTGGTATAGTCTGTTATCTCTTTTAGATCCCGGTTGTTTTTCTCTAGTTCAGATAATTCATAATCTAACGAATGAAAAAAGTAAGGCTCCTGTTCCTCGGGATTAAGGCGCTCTAGTGTTTTCAGAATAGGTTCAAATTCTTCCAATGGTCGTTTATGTGAAGGCATTAACCATCTGTGTTTCCACAATGCCAGGATAGTTTCGAAGCTTTCTTTTTCTGCCTCTTTCTTATCCTCGTTGGATATAGCCTGTTCCGCTATTGTCATCTTTTCCGCTACATAGTGAGCCATCCACTTAGAAAGAGTGTCACATCCTGGATCTAGTCTAAGCTCCTGGACGAAAAGTTTACCCAAGTTGATAATTTGTTGCTGTAGTTCTGAGTTTTCCATCTGATGATAGTATAAATATTTTGTGCTGTGGTTTTGTATAATCCCCTTTCTGTGGGTCATACCGATAACTTATATTCCTCCTAATGCCAACGTCAAATATTAAGTCGCAGCAAAGTGCTAAGCAAAGTTCTTTTAAAAATGAAAGTTTAGCCTTCAATCTCATACCAGATTGATTGGGTTCTTCATCGCGTCCTTCTCTATAGCTGCTCCATGTTTCGCAAAACAATACAATTTCAGAGCTATGAGCGATTTGCCAGTTTTTACCATCCGGATCCGCTGACAAGCCAAGCTGTTCAGCTATTGTTCTACCCAATGAATATGGAGGATAATCAACTTCGCCTGCATACGGATCAAATTCATCTAATTCTTTTGAATTGTGGCGTTCATTAATCCACCCTTTAAGTTGAAATGAGTCAGACTCCATTACCATATCTTCCTCATCAAAAGAAGGTAGCTTATAATCGTATGGATCGCTACAAGTCGCTAATGCCCGCAACAAAGCATCTGAGGTCTTAGGTGAAACAAGTGCCGTTGAAATAGAAATAGTTTCTGTTCTCTCGTTATTTTTTTCATTCCAGCCTCCTTTAACATTAACCCATAATTCCCCGTTCGTTTCTATCTGCATGTAATTCAGAAAATCTCCTTCTGTAATTTCAGTTTGCCAAGTATCCTTTTTTTCTTCTGAAACCCATAAGGGCCTGTTTAGTGGCAACGGGTCTCTACAATCTGCCAACCACTTTCCATCGGTACGTGTAAGTAAATGTCTTGACAGCCAGTAAGACCATGGTTCATCGTCTGAATCATCTCTTGTTATGACTACCGGCATTTTTTGAATTAGCCTCGCAGCAACAACAAGCATCGAATGGTAAGACAAGTAAAAATCTAAATTGTCAGTTCTAGGGTAGTTTCCATGATCATGCCAAGTCTCCCTATCATTGTTGGAACGGTTCCAAAGGATAACTCTTGGATCGTTATTGTATCCATTCTTTTCTCCTAAATTCCATTCCTTCACAATAAGATTCGCAGCCAAATCTTCTATTTGTTTACTGGAAATCCCGAATACATCGCCAAGCGGCTCATACCAGTATCTATCGAAATCCCATCCAAAATGGAAATCAATGCCTTGCTCAACTTTTCCTAGCTTATGCCAATAACTGTCCGTCGAATATTGATAATTTTCCACCTGAACCGGCAGATTATTTTTCCCTACATTCTTTACTGTTACTAATATCTCTGCATTATAGGTATCAGGGAAGGTGTCTTCAAGTGCTACAATGATATCTGAAGCGAATTTTTGGATAATAACGTGTTCCTGAGACAACGCATATTGTAAAAACAAATCGCTATGCTTATGCAATATGGAAGGTTTTTCAATAGCTATCCTGGCAAATGCAATCAAAAGGTACTGCCTTGCATGGAGGTTATAGAAGGGGAACTTATAGTGGCCAAACGCACCTACTTTGTCCTGTTTCAACCAAAAGGCTAAAGCCTTAATGATATCAATACAATTAAGGTCTGCCAGTTTTCTGACAGAATGCGCTGCATTCCACCTTACTGCTGCTCTTGGTGAACCGAGCGCAGACCATATAAATCCTGCAATATCATTGCTGGTATCACTTGTAACATTTAAATCCTCGCACCATGGACCATCGCCAAAATCTTCTTCGATGTGCAATTCAAAACGGGACAATGAATAATCAGTTAACTCAGCGGCGTCTTGTTCGCGGATGTAGGATGTTACTAGAGATACAAACCCGAAAAACTGTCGTGCATCAGCGATTTCATGGCCATTAGCTAAGCCGGAAGTGATTCCTGCAATCAACTTTCCGGTTAAAGCTTCATCAAGACTTAATGCCTTTTTGAAAGAGTTAAAAGAATATTCATTGGTCAATTCATGCGCGTAATGTTCTCCGAACCTATAAACAACTGCAGGAAACCTAGCTTGATAACTCACTTTGCTTTTCCAGGCACCAGGCATGGAAGACAGGGTATCCTGAACATCTTGGTGGTCAATGTCTTCAGAAAGGAAGATCATATCAATGAAGTTCCAAAGTGAATTTTCTTCCAACCGGACAATGGACTCCTTTAATAAGCCTCTAAGACGCCATTCGAAATCACCTTTTTTATGCTTCGATTTAAATCGTTCTATTAATGTGGCAAAATCTTCGGGTGTAGCAATGTCTAAGTCTTTAAAAATCTCGTCCCATTCTTGCGTAGATTCCTGCTTTTGTCTATTGTCGGATATATCTTCAATACTTTCGGAATTTTCTTTTTCTAGCGCATAGAACTCTGTAATAGAATTTAGTGTTGTATTGCTAATATTATTCTTAACTGCAATTTCCTTCAGTTTATCCCAGTATGCACTGCTGGTTCCTTCAATTTGTAGCAAGTTGATAGCATCAGCAAGTAGGTTTTGCCGGATGTTGTCAGATGGCTCATTTTCCAAGCACATTGCCAGCAGCTCATTCAATTGATGACAGGAGAAAAAGCGATTTAATGCCCAACCAGTACTGGCGGAAATTATTTTGGAACCAACTAATTCCATCAACATGGCTTCAAATTGATATTCAAAGTGACCTACGTCTCTGTCCCGCCACCGGCTTAGCGCTGATATGGCTATCCCCGGCGACATCCTGGCGCAAATACGCATCGCTTCGCTTCTGCTCCAATGCTTTTCCCTGGATACATTTTCTCCTACTAACTCCGCACACCTGATAAATCGATAACCTAATTCATCGGGGACTGTCTGCTTCTCACACGCTCTTTGAGCTAGCGCCACAATTGCTTCCCATCGCGAAACAAGTTCTTCCCCAAATTTAGAAGCGACCTCTATAGCTTTATCAAAGTATACACTGGCATCATCAGGTGAAATAACTAAAACCGCACGAGCAATAGCAATGTATCTATCAGCAATTTCATCAGGTCCGTCATCATGGCTGGTTTTAGTTAATTCATAAGTAGCTTGTTCTAATGACTGCCTTATATTTAGTAGATGAGGTGCCCTACAGGCTGCACGAAGCAGATGGGACCTATTTTGTAATCTGAAGGCATTGTCAGGATGGAGAAACCTTTGGTAAAACTCCGCTATATCTTCTTTGCTTCCTTGTTGATAGAGTATCAGTACACTAGCACAGATTTCAGCAATCTCGTAAGGAAGTATGTCATAGCTCCTGTATCTATTGCTTCGAGCTTTTATAGAAGTTTCATTGACGGAGCCGGTAACGTCAAGAAGTTTTATTTGGTTATCAAATAAAATCCGAGCCCTTAACAAATACCAAGGGAACAAGCCATAGATTACTTCTTTAAATTCTTTATAGTCATTGTCCAGCTCATGATTTTTCTTCTTGCTGGAAAATTCATCCGGTGAAATAGTTTCTATATCGACTTCTAATTTGTTCAACAATACTGCACGTATAGCAAGTGCTTTAAGATAGATAGTTCTTTCATTTGACGAATGAGTACTATAAACCATTCGGTTAGCCCTGAGCGGCACATAATGATTTAAAGCGATCAATATCCTTAACCTGGGCAACCCCCTATACACGCATGCTTCCAAAAAAGAAATAATAGCCGGAGTTATCCTGTCATTGAAAAAATCTTTCGATTTTCTGATTCTGCTTCTCCGGAAACAGAGTAGATTTAGACATGTTTCTATTTCATTCGCCCGAGGAAATCTTCCAATCGTTATCAGCCTGCTAACGGTGGCAACCAAATAATAGGGTTCTTGATTAAACTGACTTATTAGATCATTTATCTCGTCAAACCGCCCCATATCAACAAGCCTTTCTGCTAAATCCTGTACAGTTCTGAACAAGGCTTGTTTAGGCTTTAAGCCAAGTAGAAAATCAGTACAACCGCTTACACCATGAATGTTTAAATGGGCATAGACAAGTTCCAAAATGTCATCATCCTGAACGCCATTTTGGTTATAACTGTCATCATTTTTTCTTTGCTCTTCAAATTGAATGTGAAGCCAATTCATAGCAGCTCGCAGATAGCCTCTTCCTTCTCCTTTATAATCTGATATTCCCGAAAGCAATGACGCAGAATAAATATTCTCAGAACCATCCCAACTGCTGCTTAATAATCTTTTGAAAGCTATCTCCTGAACTTTTTCTTTGCTTTGAAGAGTAGCAAGTAAGTCGATATTTGATCTGAAAAGCGCTATTTGCCGCTGATTTCCTGCTACTTCTTCACCGGCCCTCATCGCCAACTTAATTGCATCTTTAAAATTTTTGATTTTAAGCGCTGCTTTAAAAGCAAATTGCAAACGATATACCCGGATATTGCGGGCGTCTATCGGGTTGTTTTCAGGCAAAAAGTCGTCTGAAAGTGCAATGGCAATTAATTTATCGTATTGTTCGGCTTGCAGGTACAGCTGCGGCAAGACCTCTGCTACATATGGTAACTGATGGGCGAGCGGCTCTAAAGCTGTTATATATTCTTCGTAATTCTTCTTAATTGCAAGGAAGGTTTTTCTAAACCATGTCTCTGTTGGCTCGTCCCTGAACTGTATAGAAGTATCATACAACCACAAGGAACGCCCAATGTCTGAAACAAAGCTTTTTACATGATCGACGCTGACATTGGCCACTTTTGACAAAACATCAATGGGAATATGAGGAGGCAAGCTGGCTAAGCCGAGACATATTGAATTAATTTGATTGTGCTCTTCATGAGGAATCAGGTCCTTTATTTTAGATATGGCAGCATTTAACTGAAGTTCTATTTGTTTGTCAACTGAGGTTCCTGACGGCCCTAATGAAGCTAACAACTCATGGATTGAGTGATGTTTTACATCCAAAGTATTTGCCTGAACCCGTGGATTACCTGACGTTAAACGGTGAAACTCGGCTCCATCTTTCTCATTTGCTTCAGGAAACCTTTTTTTGAGATTTTTCAAAGTTTCTTCCTCTGAAAATGGTCCCAACTCTAATTTAATAATAGAACTTTTCGGCTGTAATAAATGGATGCGCTCGGTTCTGCATAACAGCACCAACTTGCATCCATCTGGCATATTCTCACGCAATAACTCATGAGCAAAACAGGATTGTGTGTATTCTACGGCTGCCATCTCTGCATTATCTGCAGCATCAATTAAAATGAATAGCAGAGCATCATCAACTACTTTCTTTAAAGACTTCACAGAGGCATCAATTCGTTGAAGGAATTTCCTCATGATGTCCTCATCCAGGGTTGTATTCTGTACAATCAAAGGATCACATAAACCTTTGGCCGCAAGTTCATTTACGATTTGCACTAACGCATCCCTATGTCTATGCCGGGACTCACTTCGATTTCTGTAGCTTCCGGCACCAAAACAATCGTAAGCAATACCTAAAGATCCTTCGGGCAAAGAATTGACTAACTGACGACAGAAAACAGACTTTCCTACTCCGCCCGCTGCATGCACGATAACGGGATGTGATAGGCTAGAAATACTATCTTTAAGAATTGCATGTTGCTTGCGTTTGATTATGTTAGTAAGCTCATCCCATTTTGCTGGTGCAGGATATAGCTCTTTTTCAGAGGTTATACCAAAGCGCTTTAAAACATCCTCCTGATTAATACTACCATCAGTGTCAGGTAATACCTTCTCCTGTACTAAGGAAACCAGATTCTCAATTTGTGCATTTTCAATAGAGCCCGCAATTAATTGAGCTAATTCTATTCTTAATTCATCTTTCTGAATATTGTAATTGCCTTCACCATCTTCTAAATGTAGCATACGGCAAAATGACACCAAATCATCTTTAGAGAGATTTGTATAGGCCTCTATTGTTTTCTTAAAAACCGAGTTGACCTGTTCCTTTTTTACGATGGCCGATAAGTTTGCCCTGAAAGAGTCTGCAACTTTTCTGTTTGTAATGACGGTAAAGGAAATAGAAACATCTGCGTTATTCTCATTTTTATGCTGGAGATATCTTGCACCAAACCCTGTGATGGTATCTTTTAGGTCGCTTATTGTAAATGGCTCATCTCCCTGTACAGTTGTATGCTTCAACTGATAGTAGTCTATATTTTTCTTCCCGGCATCTTCAGTACTGTATTCCGAAACATCTATTACATATTCTCCGGCTTTTCCTGTTTCAGATGAACCCTCAATATATACTCCTGTCAAAGAAGAGTTAGGGTATATAAGCCTTAGGCAGCGTCTGGCGGCCCACCTGTAATGAAAAACATCTCCTGCTCTTGAATATGCTACTGAATCGTTTGACATCTTAGTTGCTATTATCGCGTTCTGTTAATATTTTGGTTGATTAAACAAGGCTGGAATATTTTCAGATGTTCTTTGATAATTTGTAAGATATTCATAACCTCTAAAGATACTAATTCCCATTATCGGCACTATCGTTTGCAGATGAAATCGAGCTAACAGGGAATCCATTCCACAATAAAGAGATTACCAGCTATGACGTTCGTAAACCCGCAATTTCTTTAAAGCTCATGAACAATACATTCAATTAATGCTCCTTAAATTTTTCTTCTTTCATACTATCTCATTCATTTTATGCATTTATGCTTCAGCTAATTTCTCATCCACAGGCCGCCTATACATCATATTGTAATGTTCTTCATGACCCATTTTCACAAATATTTGCTTGAAGACAGCAGAATACCTATCAATTATTGCATCCTGTTGTTCAACATATAAATCATCCGGTAGTCCGTGTGAACCATCATTAATCCAACATACTAAAGAGCGGCATATTTCCTGTTCCTGACTATTGTCGAAACTTTTAATTAAGTCATCATCTGCATACCTTCCTAATATTTTAAAATAATTCTCAATAATTCTTCTCATGGTATTCTGAACAGTAATACTTGAGTTATTTAATGAGTTAGTTAGTTCCTTCCACAAGAGTTCATAGGAACTTTGTATTGGATTTTCCATTTCAAACGCCTGGAGAGTTGAAATGTTATTATTCTTTCTAATAATCCAAAAATTAGTGTCACCATTTTTCGGTGTTCTTCCGTCCACAAATGAAACTTCTTTGTGAAAGTAGACATTGTGAGTAAGCAGAATTAATTGTTTAATACTTCCTTTATTTTCCTTAATTGACTTAATGATTTCTTTAATGAGAGAGCTTACCACAAAAAGCACATTACTATCCAAACTTGAAATAGGATCATCTATAACTAAAATGCGTTCTTCTGTAATGGAATCTTCTTGTGTACTTCCTTTAGCTTGTTGCAGATAGTATAAAAAGGTAATAAAAGTAGTTTCGCCTTCGCTTAAGGTTGATTCTGCTATAGTGCCATCTTCTCTTAGAATTTGGTATTGATTCGCTTCTGCCTTTGAAGGGACAATTTCAAAGTTTAGAAACCCATATGACTTTAGTATCTGGTTAATTTCATCAATCGAAGGCTGTACACTTGTTACATTTTTATTGGCTGATTTTATTCTCTTATTTAGTTCAGAATATTGATCCTGCAAACCTTTATGCTGTGTTCTTAGCGATTGAATACCTTTTTCTAGTCCTTCGTGTTTTTTATAATAAGCTTCAATAGTTGCTCGGTGGCTTTCAACCAAATATTTCCAGATAGCCTTTATCAAATTATTTCTCTGGTTTGTGTAATCATTCACAATAGTATTATGTGCCTTTATTTCTTTGTTACAATCATTGATGAGTTGCAGAATCCCATCTAATTGTTCTATGGTAGAAATTAGCTCAATATTCCTGCTAGGTTCCTTAGTTTTATTGTTTAGTAATTCGTTATTAGTTACAAATTGGCTTACCAATGTTTTTAACTTAGCAGAGAAGGATTCTTTACTAAGCTTTGTTTCGGGGTTATTTTTCTCTGTAGCTTCTATTTGTTCTAATTGATTCTGTAAATTTTGTGAAGTCCTCTTATAATCATCGTTCAATGATTTTACTATCGCTATTTCTTGAATAAAAGATTCATCAAAATAATCCTCCAGCTGCTTTTTGAAACTCTTGCTTATTGTCTTTTGTTGGCAAAAGGGACAGGTTTCATCCTCTTCTTCAATTAAAGAGCGTCCCTCATTTACCCAATCGTTAAGGTTCAATTTTTGAATTAATCCTGCAATCTCTACATCTGCTTTTCCAATAATTTTCTTTTTCCAAATCTTATTTTTTTCAATTTCAAGCAAACTTTTAAATTCGATGATACTGACGGTTGGTAAAGTTGTTGGTATTTCACCAAATATAGTTTCGGCCTTTTCTTTAAGTTCATCAAGTGTACTTGGAGGTGAAGTATTTTGTTTGATATCTTCTATAATCTTATCCCTGAAAGCGTCCTTTTTCATAAACCCCTTAAACGCTTCTTTAAAATTATCTTCATTTTCTTTGTATACATCACGCCAAACGATCTCTCTAAATTCGTCCTCATACTTTTGCTTGGTCGTCTCTTGATTTTCCAGAGTATTTTTCTTTTCTATTCCTTTTGCTTTAATACTTTCCAATTGCAATTGCATTTGTACAATAGCCTCTATGTCTTCCTTAGTAGCTTGCCCTAATGTGAAGACTCCATTCATTTTACCTTTGCCAAAATTTCTTTCTCTAAAATCCTTGTTATAAACAAGTGCCTTAACAGGCAACGCACCTTTCCATCCTAATAAACAATTAACATAAGCGCTACTTTTTGGGTCATAGATTAGTTTTGATAACGTTGTTTTTCCACAGCCATTGGCACCGTATAGAAAGTTTACTTTTTTCAGATTGTTTATTTGAATTCCCACAGCGTTGTAAGTGGCAACATTTTTGATCGTTATAGATTCGAGCATATTGTTGTTAGTTTATTGAGTGCAAAGTTGTTTGCTTTATTAGTTTTACAAATTAGGTACTTACACCTTACTTCTTCTATTCTGCTACATACTCAACTTATTTTGCATCGGTACGGGTTTGCTATACATGTAAGCGACCCTTATAAATGACCTGTTCTTTGGCTTGTTTCTAGTACATACGCGGTTCTAAACCTCGGTATCAAATGGGTCGATACCTGCGGCATAAGGATTTGCAGATTCTGCAATAATGGGGTAGTCGCCGACTCTACGAAAATGGTACGGCTAGGCCCAAGGATTTATTTTCACCATTTTTTATCTCTCAGTGGAATAATAAGTTCTTCATAATCGATATTGTTGTCCGATTTCTTTTCACCAACGCCAATAATATCCATGTTGGATGATTCCAGTAGCGGCCGGGGAGATTCAAATCTTGCGACAGAATCGTGGTTGCCTGCTGTTACAATAATCTGCAAATCAGAGTTAGTTCTTACGGCTTTATTCAAGAAAGAATAGAACATTTTAATAGATGTGGCAGATGGATTAGAATAATCGAATACATCGCCACTAACGAGCAAAAAATCGAAATGATGGCTTTTCAGTAGATTCGATAGCCAATCCAAAAACTGTTGAAGTTCATCGGCATGGTCGTAATCATGAAAAATCTGACCAATCTGCCAATCGGCGGTATGGAGGAATTTCATTGGTTGGTGTTTATAGGTAGCTTAAAGATATAGATTGTTTCTAATCTAGCAAACATCTGTGAAAGAATTTTTGCAGTGACCAGAATGTATCTTATCGGCATAACAAAAAACAGCCGAACCAAAGTCCGGCTGTTATATCTAAGGCAATCAATTATCCCATCTTAGTTACAAAATAAGGAGAGCCCGGTTGTATATGCTTAAAGCATTTAGTGAGTCCTGAAGCTTCACCCTGCGGCTGATACAAGCAGCCTCCGTTCAAAGTCAACCTCAATTTCCGAGGTTGCAAAATCACAAGATATAAATAAGGTCAACTATTCCATTTTCAGAAAAATAAGAGAGTTACCCGGCTGTATGTACCGAAGTACTTAGTGAGCTGATTGCTCACCCTATGGCTGTTACAGGCAGCCTCGATAAGTGAGTCCACGCATTCTTTCAATTTTCAACCAGAGTTACCTCAAGATTTAAAAGCATTTGCTTCTAGAATAAGCATTGAAGAATCGCATCACTTCCCTGTTTTAGGAAAGTTTCTTTATTCCACGATAAGCGTAATGCCCGCTTTCGTGGCTTTGTATTCAATTTTTTGTTTCAGTTCGCTGTAGCCCCAGTTGCGCAATAGGAATGAGTTCTCCTTCGCAGCCTCTTCTTTATCCTGCTGGTTGCACAGGAGTAATGTGCCGGCGCCATGTTTTACACAGAGGTCAATCAACCTTCGGCTGTATAAATGGTGCTTGCTCTTTACGTAGTTTTTCTCCGCATCCTGTAGTTGTTTAACTGCCTTGTAACGGCGCTTCTTACCGTTTTGTGCCCTGCAATACTTGGCAGCATCCTGCTTGCGTTTTACGGCAGATTGTATCGCAAGCCTGCGGTAGAGAAATTCCTCTTTGTTTCCAATGGTATATTTGGCTTTGCCGATAGAAACAGTAATCGGGAACTCCATCGAAAGTGAGGCCTCGGCAACCAACCCTTCGTCCAGCTTATGCTCCTCTTTTTCTATTTCAAAAGTAGCGAGCATATAGATTTTCGCCTTATCCAGCTTCAGTGAACTGGTACAGATTTTAATCTTGCCTTCCATCGCATGTTGCAACAGGATACGTTTATCATAAATGTCCTGTCCGAGATAAGTCCTGAATGGTATGCTGAATAGGTTGAAATGAAAAACCTTCCCATTGTAGCTGGTATGGGTAAATTTAATGTCTGTGCCTTTAAAAGGAATCGGTATGTCTTTTCTATAATTACGCAAGGAGCGTTCGCCCTTGAAGTATTGCAGCTTCTCATTATTGAAATTGGCTACCATTGTATTGTTGAGGCTGCTGATGATATGCATGGGTATATCGCCTTTAAAATGCCTTGACAGAACCTGATAGCTCGTGTTCATCTTGGAGGTAGTTAGTATCCCATCTTCATCCTTTTTAATATCGGCAAGCTTTACTTTCACTTCATCAGTTATATAAATCAATTCTTTTAACTGCTCCTGAATATAGTGATGCGTGAAGATGAAATTGGCAGCACGGTGGCATATATTTTGCCAGGAGTATAGCTTCTTGTATACCTCACCGATATATTCCTTTTCGTCGCTGTCGATAAACAGCTGTATTCTGCGGTTGTTGAATATCCTTTCCATATCCTGATTTTTTCTGCCCGATAGATCAGGCACATTTTTTAATGTTTTGGCAAGCCTCAACATACATCCTAAGGGCATCCTGCCTTTGGCAACCGATTAGCGCAGCTATCTCATCAAAGCTTCGTTGCTCTTCCTTGCGCAGGCGGTACACCTCGCCATGGAGGTCATCCGGTAGGTCGTGGGTAACTATCGTTGCCTGCTTGATCTCTGTTGCTTTCTTTGGTGCTGTTGTATCGACACCTACCATATTTTTAATTGCAGCTACACACTTTTTTATTTCCAGAACGATAGCTGTATTGCTGGTCCCGAAACGCTTTGCAATCTGCTTGTATCCCATGCCATACTCGAAATATAGCTGTGTAATCGTCTGCCTGTTCATGGGCAGATAGGGTATTACTTTATAAATCTGTTCGAGTCTTTTCTCATCCGGTTCTTTCTCTTCTTCAAAGGTGATATCGGCGATATCACCTGCTTCATCTTCCGGTCGCTCCATCAGGAATGTCTGGCGGTAGAAGCGGTAGCGATTGTTTGCATAATGCTTCTGAAAATGCCATCTCATATTCATCCTGATGAAACGATAGACATGCGGGATACTTTCCATGGTAGCCCTGTAGTCCCATGCTTTGAGAAAACATTCGTGTATGATGTTCGTAACAGCAAATTCGTCATTAAGGTGCTGCAAGCCGAAATGTACCAATGAAGGGAATGCGTCGCGGTAGATGAAGTCCAATACCTTTTCATCCCCCTGGTGCAAACGCTCCAGATACGTGGCGTGTATGCCGTCCTCCAATGCCAGCAGCTTTAATCCCATACAGACGAAAGTAGTTCCTCTCGTATAAGAATCGTAAATTTGGTGCTTGTAAGAAACAAGTGTACGGCTTGTATTTTACGCCCCTCTAATTACCTTAAATTTGTACATTATGAATACTACTATGCCACACCAGGGAAGAGCTGTAAAACGTATACGCGAAATACTCGGCATCAAGCAGGATGCTTTAGCAATAGATTTAGGATTGAC
>PJTT01000789.1_pt1 | contig 13150 bp, 7 predicted proteins | sample 1512261 | NCBI WGS metagenome assembly PJTT01 (sample SAMN08177685, study PRJNA422409) | Soil metagenome, whole genome shotgun sequencing project. | isolation source: Soil (2) enriched on wood chips | place: USA: Madison | collected 2015-01-15
GCCGAGAACACGTACTTGCCACTGGTGATGTCGACCTGGCCGCCGCCGAAGTTGACCGCGTACAGGCCCTTCTTCACCGAACGGATCATTTCCTGCGGATCGTGCTGGCCGGCACGCATGTAGGTGTTGGTCATGCGCGGCATGGTCAGGTGCGCGAACGATTCGCGACGGCCGTTGCCGGTGGGGGCCACGCCCATCAGGCGCGCGTTGAGGCTGTCCTGCATGTAGCCGACCAGGATGCCGTCCTCGATCAGCGTGGTGCACTGGCTCGGGTGGCCCTCATCATCGATGTTGAGCGAACCGCGACGCCCGTCCAGGGTGCCGTCGTCGACGATGGTCACGCCCGGGGCGGCCACGCGCTCGCCGATGCGGCCGGCGTAGACGCTGGTGCCCTTGCGGTTGAAGTCGCCTTCCAGGCCATGGCCCACCGCTTCATGCAGCAGCACGCCGGGCCAGCCCGGGCCGAGCACCACCGGCATCACCCCGGCCGGGGCCGGCACGGCTTCCAGGTTCACCAGCGCCTGGCGCAGGGCCTCGCGGGCGAAGGCCTCGGGGCGGCCGTCGGCGAACAGTTCGGCATACCCATAGCGGCCACCGCCGCCGGCGTAGCCCGATTCACGGCGGCCGTTCTGCTCGACGATCACCTGCACGTTCAGGCGCACCAGCGGGCGCACGTCGGCACCCAGCACGCCGTCGGTGCGGGCCACCAGCACGGTATCCACGCCACCGGACAGGCTCACCATCACCTGCTTCACCCGCGGGTCGGCGGCGCGCAGGTAGCCGTCCAGGCGCTTGAGCACCTCGACCTTGGCCTCGTTGCCCAGGCTGTCGATCGGGTCCAGCGTCGGGTACAGCGCGCGCGCGTTGCCGCGCAGCAGCGAACGCCCGGCCTGGGCGCCGCCTTCGCGGGAGATCGCGCGGGCCGACTGCGCAGCGGTCAGCAGCGCATCGGCATGGATGTCATCGGAATAGGCGAAGCCGGTCTTCTCGCCGGCGATGGCGCGCACGCCCACGCCCTGCTCGATCGAATGGGCGCCGTCCTTGACGATGCCGTCTTCCACGCTCCAGCTTTCACGCCGGGCATGCTGGAAATACAGGTCGCCGAAGTCCACGCCGGGGCCGAGCAGCTGGCCGAAGGTGCGCTCCAGGCCAGCGGTGTCCAGGCCGCCGGGGCGCAACAGGCGGTCCTGGGCAAGCGTCAGTGCGTTATCAGTCATGGTCTCGATCTGGGGGTCTGGAGGCGGCCAGGCAAGGCCGCCGGATGAACAGGGGCCGCGGCGCTCAGCGCGGGCGCGGCAGGTCGGTGACGGTCGGCGGCACCGCCGGGGCCGGTGCAGGCGCGCGCGGCGGGGCCGGGGGACGGTCGCGGCTGCGTTCGATCACCTCCACCTTGGGCTCCTTCCACGGGCCGGTGACCCGGTAGGTGCGGGCGCCGATCTCGCCCAGTGGCTTGGACAATACCGCATTGGTGGCCGCACCCAGCGCGGCGCCCACCGGCCCGCCGGCCACCGCGCCGACCACGGTCAGCAGGTTGCCGGCGCGCGGATTGACGTCGATGGTCTGGTCGAACTGCTGCTGGCGCAGGTCGGTCTGGCCGCGGATGGTGATGTTGGCCGCCGGGCCTTCGATCAGCACCTTGTCGGTGCGCGCCATGCCATCGGCGAACTGCATGCCGCCTTCAATGTGGTTGAACGCAAAGCCCTTGGAGAAGAAATCGCGGAAATCGAACATCAGGCGACGCGGCAGCTGGGCCACGCTGAGCAGGCCCAGCACGCGGCCTGCACCGGGGTCCAGTTCCAGCAGCTGGCCGTTGCGTGCATCGATGTCGAGCGTGCCCTGCAGGTTACCCAGCTGGAAATCGGACGGCCCGCCGGCCCAGGCGGCCTGCAGCTGCGCCTGGCCGGAGCCGCCACGCAGCTGGCCGGCGTAATCCAGGTTCTGCATCAGCCCGCCGAGGTCCTGGCTGCGCACCTTTGCGGTCAGTTCGGTGCGTGCGCCCTCGCCCTTGCCCAGCCAGCGGCCGGTGATGTCGATCTCCTGGTCCGGCGCGCGGAAGCGCAGGGTGTCCACGTTCAGGCCGTTGCCCAGCGGGCGCGTGCGCAGCACGGCCTGGCCCAGCACCACCTTGCCGAATGTCAGGTCGGCGATGTCCAGTGCGAACGGCGGCAGCTTGGCCGGGTCCATGTCATCGGCACCGGTCTGCGGCCGCGCCGGTGCCGCAGCGGTGTCCGCCCCGGGCGCTGCCGGCGAGGACTGCCAGTGCACACGGTCGAGCTGGCCGCTGATGGTGCCGCCATCGGCATTGGGGACGCTCAGGCGGCCGGCCAGCGACGGACCGTCCAGGCGCACGTCCAGCGCCTGCGCGCCCGGCCGCAGCTGCAGGCGGGTCTGTTCGAAGATGCCGCCGATCAGCATCAGCCTGCCGACCTGCACGTCCACCGCGCGCAGCGGCATCGGGTCGCCATCGCCACCGGCGCCACGCGCCAGGCCGATCCATTCCAGCGCATCCAGGGTCGGGCTGCGGCCGTTGATGGCCAGCCCGCTGGGCGGCGGATCGCGGTCGACGCGGTCGCTGCCCATCGTCACCTGCACGCCGGTCTGGTTGTTGTGGGTGCGCGCCGCCAGCGCCAGACGCTGGCCGAAGGCCACGTCGATGCGGCCATCGCCCATCGGCAGCTGCGCCGACACCGTGGTCGCCAGCGCATCGGCGGCCGGCTTGTCCAGCGGCGCCGGCAGGTCCAGGCGGGTGCCCACCAGGTCCGAATGCAGGCGCAGTTCGCTCGGCGGGGCCGGCGCACCGGGCGCCACCTTGGGCAGGTTGACCGCAATGGTCCAGGCCGAGGTGCCCTCGAGATAGGGTTTCAGCCAGGCCATTTCCGGCGCACGGTCGATCAGCACCTTGGCATCCAGGCGTGCGGCCAGTTCCGATTCAAAGGCCCGCGCGGGATCGCGCACGTAGCCGCCGGCGCGCAGGCTCAGGCGGCCGTCCTGGCCCAGGTGCCGCACTGCCAGGTCCTCGGCGGCGAAACCACCGCTGCCGTACCGGGCCTGGCCCTGCATGGCGTCGAATTCCAGATCGAAGCGCTTGTCCACCAGCTTCACGCCGGCCAGGTCCACCGTGCCCTGCAGGTGCCCGCCGCTTTCGTCGTGGTGCAGCGGCTGCAGCAGGTCGAAGTGCACGTTGGCCGGTCCGCTGGCCACGAGATTGTCCAGGGTGTCGCCGTAATCCTTGTGCAGGCCACTCTGCCGCAGCATCGCCAGCAGCCGCCCCGCCTCGCTCTGGCTGTCGGCACGCACATACAGCGGCGCATGGCCGAAATCTTCGATGCCGGCCTCGAACTTCTGCACCGCCACGCCGGCCAGGTCACCACGGCCCTGCATGTGGAAACCGGGGCCGATGAAGGCGATGTCGGCGTCGACCTGGCCCATCAGCGGCCAGTCGTGCTGGAAGCGGATGTCGCCGTTGCTGATGTGGCCGGTGGCCTCGAAGCGGCCATCGTTGTTGTCGAACGGCCAGTCGTCCAGGTCACCGCTGACCAGGCCGATGCCGCCGCGCACCTGGCCGCCGACCAGGGCGGCATCCAGCCAGTCAGTGGCGCCCTTGCTCATCTTCGAATGGATCCAGAACCGCTTGGCGGCGGTCATCGGCACGTCGTCCAGCTTGGCAGCCAGCTGCAGCCACGGCCGCGTGCCATCGCCCTGGAACCAGACCCCGCCCCGCACGTCGGCCGCGTAATTGGTGCCCTCCACGCGCATGGCGGGCGTGCCGATGCGCCAGCCACCGGCTTCATCGCGCCAGCCGACGATCTGCCCGGCCAGGTGCAGGTCGTGGCGCTCGCCGAAGCCGGTGGGCCAGTCGAACTGCAGTTCCTGCTGCGGCTTCAGCTGCAGGCTGAATCCATCGGCATCACCTTCGAAGCGTCCGCCCAGGCCGCGAACGCCGGGGGCATCGCCGACGCTGGCAAAACCCAGCGCCTGCAGCTCACCCTGCGCCCACAGCGGGCCGTCGCGCTCGCCCTGCAACTGCAGCGCCTGCACGTCCAGCTGCGGCCTGGACAGGTACAGCCAGCGCCGCAGGCCCGGTTCCAGGCGGTCGCTCAGGGCCAGCGCGCGCAGCGCGGTACCGGCCTGCACCGCCCCGCTGCTGATCCGCAGCTGCTTGCCCACCTGCACCTGCAGGCCATCGAGTTGTTGCTGGTCCGGCCCGGCCTGCAGGCGCAGGCGCGGCACCTGCAGCGCCCAGCCGTCGCCCTGGCGCTGCCAGCGCAGGCGGGCCTGCACGCGCTGCAGCTGCAGGCCCGGCGTGGTCATCCCCGGCAGCGGCGCGCCATCGATGCGCACCTCGCGCAGGTCCGAATCGGTGGTCAGGGCCACCGGCGCGAAATCGCGCAGGGCCAGCCACAGGTTGAGTTCGCCCTTGCCCTCGCGCAGGCGCACGCCGCCGGCCGCCAGCAGCGGCGACCATGCATGGAAATCGACCGGGTCGGCACCCAGCCATGCCTGGCCGTTGCCGTGGCGGCGGTCCAGGTCCAGCACCGCCGTCAGCGGCAGCGCATCGGTCTGTGCCCAGGCACGCACGCCCACCCGCAGGCGGTCGCCATCCACGCGCAGGCGCAGGTCGATGCGCGGCAGCGTGGCATCCACGCCCAGGCCGGGCGCATGTACGCCCAGGCGGCCACCGATCACCTGCAGTTCGCCCAGCCGGCGCAGCGCATCCAGCGGATCACCGCTGCTGGATTGCGGCAGCCCTCGCACCGACCAGCGGCCATCGCTGGCCTGCTGCAGGTCCAGGGCCAGGCCGCGCAGGCGCAGTTCGGTCAGCGAACGGCCCGGCAGCAGGCCGCTGTACATCGACACCAGTACTTCGGCCTCGCCGATGGCCAGCCCCTGCCCGGCGCCGACGCGCAAGCCCTTGAGCTGCAGCAGCGGGCCACGGCGGGTCCAGGCGGTGTCCAGTTGTTCGAAGCGCACCGGTTGCCCGGCGCGCTCGCTCAGCCAGGCCGCAATCGCCTGGGGATGGCGCTCGGCCAACGGCAGCAGCTGGCTGAGCGTACCCACCAGCAGCGCCAGCACGACCAGACCGACCGCGCATGCAGCAACGAAATGACGGCGGATCCTTCGCAGTCGCAGGCGCGGCGGCGCGCTCATCGGCCTCGACCGATGCCCGGCCCGCATGCTTCAGAGCAGAACGACATCGAACTGCTCCTGCAGGTACTGCTCATCGGCCTGGAAGCGGATGCTCTTGCCGAGGAACTCCTCCAGCTCGGCCACCGCCGCCGACTCCTCGTCGGTGATGCGCGCCACGACCTTGGTCGAGGCGATCACCAGCAGGCGCGCCGCTTCGAACTGGCGCACTGCGCGGGTGATCTCGCGGAAGATCTCGTAGGTCACCGTCTCGGTGGTCTTGATCGAGCCCCGCCCGCTGCACTGCGGGCAGGTCTCCGACAGCTGCCGTTCCAGGCTTTCCACGGTGCGCTTGCGGGTCATCTCGACCAGGCCCAGCGGCGAGAAGTCGTACACCGTGGTCTTGGCGTGGTCGCGGGCCAGGGCCTTTTCCAGCGTGCGCAGCACCTGGCGGCGGTGCTCGGCGTCATCCATGTCGATGAAGTCGATGATGATGATGCCGCCCAGGTTGCGCAGCCGCAGCTGCCTGGCCACCGCCTGCGCGGCCTCCAGGTTGGTGCGGAACACGGTCTCTTCCAGGTTGCGCTGGCCAAGGAACGAGCCGGTGTTCACGTCGATGGTGGTCATCGCCTCGGTCTGGTCGATGACCAGGTAGCCGCCGGACTTCAGCGGCACCTGCTTGTCCAGCGCGCGGCCGATCTCGTCCTCCACCCCGAACATGTCGAAGATCGGCCGGTCGCCCGAGTACAGCTCCAGCTTCTCGGCCAGCACCGGCATGTATTTGGCCACGAAGGCCTGCAGCTGGGCGAAGGTTTCCTTCGAGTCGACCTTCACCTTGTCCACGTCCTTGCGGATGAGGTCGCGCACCGAACGCAGCGGCAGGCTCAGGTCTTCATAGATGTTGCTGCACGAAGGGGCTTCGCGGCCCCGCCGTTCGACCACGTTCCAGACGCGCGACAGGTAGGCCACGTCCTCGGCGATGGCCTCGGCCGGCTGCCCTTCGGCATTGGTGCGCACGATGTACCCATAGCCGCCATGCTGGGCCGACAGCTCGGTCACCAGCGCCTTCAGCCGCGCGCGCTCGCCTTCATCCTCGATGCGCGCCGACACGCCCACCACCTTGGACTGCGGCAGCAGCACCATGTAGCGGGAGGGAATGCTGATCTGGGTGGTCAGGCGGGCGCCCTTGGTGCCGATCGGGTCCTTCACCACCTGCACCACGATGTCCTGGCCGTCGCGCAGCAGCTCGACGATGGGCACGCTGGACGGCGGCGGCAGGGTGGTGTGCTCGGTGTCGGCGCTGGCCACCGGGGCCGGCCGCACCACGTCGTTGGCGTGCAGGAACGCGGCGCGCTCCAGGCCTACCTCGACGAAGGCCGCCTGCATGCCGGGCATGACCCGCTGCACCTTGCCCTTGTAGATGTTGCCGACCACGCCGCGGCGCCAGCCGCGTTCGATGTGCAGCTCCTGCAGCATGCCGTTCTCGATCACCGCGACCCGGGTCTCGCGCGGGGTCACATTGACCAGGATTTCCTCAGACATCGGCAGCCTCCCTGGCGGCATCGGCAATGGGGGCCGGAACGCCGCAGCGCGCCAGCAGACGATCGGTATGAAGCAGCGGCAACCCCATCACGCCGGAGTAGCTGCCGGAAAGGTGTTCGATCCAGCGCTCGGCGCCTCCCTGGATGGCGTAGGCACCGGCCTTGTCCAGCGGCTCGCCGGTGGCCACGTAGGCGGCGATGTCGGCCGCGCTGATCGGGGCGAAGGTGACCTCGGACACGACCAGTTCACTGTCCAGCCCGCCAGCGCCCACCACCACCACGGCCGTCATCACCTGGTGGGTGCGCCCGGCCAGCCGTGCCAGCATCGCCCGCGCGTCGGCCGCATCGGCCGGCTTGCCGAACACCTCGCCGTCGAGCACGACCTCGGTATCCGAACCCAGCACCCGCGCCTGCGGGTCGCTGGCCAGCACCACGGCCAGGCCGGCGCGCGCCTTGTCGGCCGCCACGCGGCATACATAGTGTTCGGCGCTTTCGGCAGCCGCGCGCACCTCGGGCACCTCCAGGTCGAGGGCCTGGAAGGGGCGTCCGAGTCGGGCCAGCAGCTGGTTGCGTCGGGGGGAGCGGGAAGCAAGATAGAGCATCGGCACAGCATAACCTGAGGGCGCTGCCTGAATCGTCGGCAACCCCGCCCGGCACGCCTCAAACCCCGAACGGACTCACAGCGCGTTCATCGCTACGACACCACCCTCACCGCCACAACAAGGAGATCCCATGCGCCGCACCGTCACCCCGCTGCTGCTCGCCCTGTCCCTCGCTCTTGGAGCCTCGATGACCGCCCACGCCGCCCCGTCGTCGCCGTCGATCGCCGCCGCGGCCGAAGGCACCCTGCTGAACATCTCGGCCAATGCCGAGGCCACCCGCGTGCCGGACGTGGCCACCCTGTCGGCCGGCGTGGTCACCCAGGCCGCCGACGGCAACAGCGCCATGCGCCAGAACGCCCAGCAGATGGACAAGGTGCTGGCCGCGATCAAGTCCGCCGGCATCGCCGAGCGCGACGTGCAGACCAGCGGTGTCAGCCTGAACCCCCAGTACCGCTATGCCGACAACGAAGCGCCGAAGATCACCGGCTACCAGGCCAGCAACACGGTCAGCCTGAAGGTGCGCGACATCGCCAAGCTGGGCAAGGTGCTCGATGCCCTGGCCGCCCAGGGCGCCAACCAGATCAACGGCCCGCAGTTCGAGATCGACCAGCCCGAGCCGGTCTATGACGAAGCCCGCCTGGCCGCGCTGAAGAAGGCCCAGGCCCGCGCCCAGACCTATGCTACGTCGCTGGGCCTGCAGGTGCGCCGCATCGTCAGCATTTCCGAGAACAGCAACGGCGGCTTCCGCCCGATGCCGATGATGCGGGCCATGGCCGCCGGTGCGGCGATGGACAAGGCCACCCCGGTCGCGCCCGGTGAATCGACCGTGTCGGTGAACCTGGACGTGGTGTTCGAACTGGGCCGCTGATCGCCCGCGCCAGGCCAGCGCCGGGCCGCCACATGGGTAGCGCGGGGCCGTGCCCCGCGAGCGCAGCGGCAGACCACACGCGGCGCCCCCCCGGGGCGCCGTTTTCTTTGGCGGTGGCCGATCAGGCGCCACAGATGAAGGCCAGCCCAACGGCAGCGCCCCTGCCTCTAGGCAGTGGCCGGGCGCCGGCGCTAATGATTGACTGCCAGCCGCGTGCGGCAACCCCGATGGCGGCCCTGGTGCGTTGAGGACTTCGTCACTGGCATGGAGGTGGACCATGGTTCGTACGTATCCCGTTGTACCGCTGCAGTTCGATCCCGCCCGCGTCGCCGCCTGGAGCGCGGCCATTGCCCTGCACCTGCTGGCCTTCCTGTTGCTGCTCATCCCGGCAACCTACCAGGCCATCACCGCCCTTCCCCGCGACAGTACCGAAGTCAGGCTGATCCCCAAGGAGCAACCGAAACCGCCGGAGCCGACCCCAGTGCCGCCAGAGCTCGTCCAGGTGAAGGTCGACCCCAAGCCGAAGACCACGCCGACGGTCGTCCCGCCCCTGCCCACCCCGACCGCAACGCTGGAAGAAGCCCAGGGCATCATCCTGCCCGCCGCCGAACCGGCACCGGTACAGGCGGTGCCGAGCGTGGCGCCCTCCACCCCGATGGCCGGGGTGCAGCTGCAGTACCGCAGCGCCCCGCCGCCGGCCTACCCGGTGCAGGCCGTGCGCAACCACGAACAGGGCACCGTCCTGCTGCGGGTCGAGGTGGACCCCAGCGGCCAGCCGGTGGATGTCAGCATCGAGCGCAGCAGTGGCTCGCGCAGCCTGGACCAGGCGGCCCGGCAGCAGGTCCTGCGCCACTGGCGCTTCGTGCCGGCCGAGCGTGACGGCCAGACGGTAGCGGCAATCGGCATGGTGCCGGTGCAGTTCTCCCTGCCGCAGTAAGGCCCGAGCCGGCCCGGCGCACTGCCGGGCCGGCCATACGCGCCGCCTGTACCCCGTCAATAGCCGTTCACGCCAAAACATTTCGCTCTGGTCGAAAGATCGTTACGAATTCAGTAAAACTTCACACCGTCGTCACCTGCCAGAAACCTAGATTGATGCGTCCCCGGGGCACACCGGGTGACAGCCCTCAATGCTCGAGTTTTCCAGTCAGGAGAGAAGCTGTGAAACACCCGATCCAACGGCCCGCCAGCCGCCGCCAAAACCACCTGGCAACTTCCATCACCCATATCCTCGCTGGCGGCACCCTGCTGCTGGCCGGCGCCGCGGTCTCCTCCTCTGCCTTCGCACAGGAACAGGCCACCAACCTTGACCGCATCACGGTCACCGGTTCGAACATCCCGCGCACCAACACCGAAACGCCGTCCCCGGTGCAGGTGGTGACCCGCCAGGAAATCGACCGCACCGGCAAGACCACGGTCGCCGAATACCTGCAGACGCTGACCGCCGACGGCGCCGGCTCCATTCCCAAGACCTTCGGCAACGGCTTCGCCGGTGGCGGCGCGGGCATTTCGCTGCGCGGCCTGGGCGCCGGCTCGACGCTGGTCCTGTTGAACGGCCGCCGCATGGCGACCTACGGCCTGGCCGACGACGGCCAGAAGGTGTTCACCGACCTCAGCACCATCCCGCTTGACGCCGTCGAGCGCGTGGAAGTGCTGAAGGACGGCGCCTCGGCCATCTACGGTTCCGACGCGATCGCCGGCGTGGTCAACATCATCCTGCGCAGCGACTTCCAGGGCGCGATCCTGCGTGGTTCCTACGGCGTGTCCGGCGATGGCGACGGCGATGCCAAGAAGGCCACCCTGACCGCCGGTACCGGCGACCTCGCCAGCGATGGCTGGAACGCCTTCTTCAGCCTGGACGTCGGCAAGACCGACCGCATCCAGATCAGCGACCGCAAGAACCGCAAGTGGATCGGCACCGGCGACATCCGCCGCTGGGGCTACGATGCCGCCGATGCGCAGTTCCTGGGTGGCGCCTACCTGTCCGGCGGCACGGCCGGCGGCACCGGTCCGAACGGCTCGGTGTTCGACAACACCGGCCACCTGGTCGCCCTGCCCGGTTGTGCGGGCCTGAGCACCATCCCGGGCCAGACCGATGCCACCGCCCAGGCACAGGGCTGCCTGTGGGATCCGGCACAGCTGTACCGCGACCTGAGCCCGGAAGAGAAGTACGTCAACGTGTTCGGTCGTGCCAGCTTCGCCTTCGGTGAAGGTGGTGAGATCTACACCGAGATCGGCTACTCGAAGAAGGAAACCATCTTCAGCAACACGCCGTCCGGCGTGTCCGGCGGCTGGGGTTACCCGGGCGGCCCGGTCAACGCCAACAGCGGCCCGGGTGCAACCATGCTGTACGCCGGCCACCCGGACAACCCGCTGCCCTACGCTGCGCGCCTGCGCTACAGCGCCTGGGACGTGGGCCCGCGCGTGACCGACAACACCAATGAGTTCAACCGCTTCCTGGTGGGTGCCAAGGGCAACTGGGGTGAGTGGAGCTACGACACCGCCTACCTGCATTCGGGCACCGACCTGGTCAACAAGCGCACCGGCTTCCTGAACTACGACGCCGTGCGCTGCGTGCTGGGCAACCCGGCCTGCCCGTACGGCACCTGGCGCATCGGCGACAACGCGTCGCAGACGCCGCAGTCGGTCTACGATGCGATCAGCCCGACCATCAGCGCCCGCGCCAAGTCCAGCCTGGACATGTTCGACTTCACCATCTCGCGCAGCCTGATGGACCTGAAGGGCGGCCCGCTGGGCCTGGCCTTCGGTACCGAGTGGCGCAAGACCAGCAACAGCCTGACCCCGCAGACGTTCACCGACGTTGGCCAGATCATCGGCCTGGGCTACTCGGCCTATGACGGCACCCAGAACGTGTACGCCGGCTACGCCGAACTGTCCGCGCCGGTGCTGGAATCGCTGGAACTGTCCGGCGCCGTGCGTTACGACAAGTACGAGAGCGGTGAAGGCAAGGCCACGCCGAAGCTGGGCGTGAAGTGGACCCCGGCCGACTGGATCGCCCTGCGCGCCAGCTACGCCGAAGGCTTCCGCGCGCCGAACCCGGCCGAGAACGGTGACGGTGGCCTGGCTGCCTTCTCCAACGCACGCGATCCGGTGCGTTGCGGCATCGATCCGGCCAACGAGTGCACCGCGCGCTCGGTGGCGATCATCACCCGCCCGAACAAGGACCTGAAGCCGGAAGAGTCCAAGAGCTACTCGGTGGGTATCGTGCTGCAGCCGACCTCCAGCACCTCGATGACCGTTGACGCCTGGGAAATCAAGCGCACCAACGAAATCGCGCAGGGCAGCACCGCCGACGCCATCGCCGCCGGCAACGTGCTGCGTGACTCCAACAACATCGGTGGCGTGCTCAACAGCGGCACGATCCTGGCGGTCAACACGGCCTACGTGAACGCCAACTCCTCGCGTGTCCGCGGTATCGACACCGACGTGCGCCAGACCTTCGACCTGGGTCCGGGCCAGCTGGAGATGGACCTGCAGTGGAGCCACATCCTGAAGTTCGAACGTACCGAGGGTGACACCACCGTCGATTACGTCGGCACCCACGGCAACTGCGACGTGACCAACTGCATCGGTACGCCGCAGGACAAGATCAACTTCGGCACCACCTGGAAGCAGGGCCCGTGGAGCGTCAGCGGCGTGGTGAACTACATCGACAGCATGGAGAACAAGGACCGCCGCGGTGGCGACTACCTGGCCTTCTATGAAGATGGTTCGCCGGTGGAGAAGATCTCCTCCTTCACCACCTTCGATCTGTCCGGCCGCTGGAACATCACCGAAGCCTTCGAACTGAACGCATCGGTGCAGAACGTGTTCGATCGCATCGCTCCGCTCGACCCCAGCACCTACGGTGCGGTCAACTACAACCCGCTGCACTTCAGCGGCGCGATTGGCCGTTACTTCACCGTCGGCGCCAAGTACACCTTCAAGTAATCGAAGGCGCGTCACCTGCAAAGGCCCGGGCAACTGCCCGGGCCTTTGTTTTTTGCGTCACGCCGGGCATGTGCGGCGCCCTGGCAGACGCGCAAAAAAAACCCGCATCTCGCGATGCGGGTTTTCAAAGGTGGCGCCCGAAGTTGGACTCGAACCAACGACCCCCTGATTAACAGTCAAGTGCTCTAACCGGCTGAGCTATTCGGGCAGACGACTAGTATAACCACTCTTCACGCGCGATGGTAGGGGTGATTGGCAATCATTGCCGCCGCGCGATACAGCTGCTCGGCCACCACCAGGCGCACCAGCATGTGCGGCAGCGTCAGCGGTCCGATCGACCACTTCTCATCGGCCAGCGCGGACACTTCCGGCGAGTGACCTTCGGGGCCACCGATCAGGAAGGCGAGATCCCTGCCCTGCCCGCGCCAGTGCTCGAGGCGCTGCGCCAGCTGTTCGGAACTGAGCTGGCGGCCCGGCACATCCAGTGCCACCACGTAGGCGTTCTTCGGCAGCGCGGCAATCACCCGCTTGCCTTCATCCTCGGTGGCGCGGCGCGCATCGCGCCCCTTGCCACGCAGGCCCGGCTCGATTTCCACCAGCTCGAACGGCAACCAGTGCGACAGCCGTTTCTGGTACTCGGCAAAGCCCTGCGCGACCCAGCTGGGTGCGCGTTCACCGGTGGCGATCAGGCGCGCTTTCATCGATGGCATCTCCAAAACGTCGACGGCGCCATCGGCGCCGTCGAAGGGTGCAGCAACGCCGTGGCTCAGGCCACTTCGTCGTCGTCGCTCGGCGGCGGCTGGTCGCCAACCGTCCACAGGCGCTCGAGCGCGTAGAACTCGCGCACGCGCGGCAGCATGACGTGGACGATGACGTCGCCCAGGTCGACCAGCACCCACTCGGCTTCGCGCTCGCCTTCCACGCCCAGCGGCATCACGTCGATGTTCTTGGCGAAGCGCACGACTTCATCGGCGATCGACTTGACGTGGCGGGTCGAGGTGCCCGAAACGACGATCATGTAGTCGGCCACGCTGGACCGGCCGCGCACGTCGATCTCGACCAGGTCC
>PJTT01000792.1_pt1 | contig 13103 bp, 11 predicted proteins | sample 1512261 | NCBI WGS metagenome assembly PJTT01 (sample SAMN08177685, study PRJNA422409) | Soil metagenome, whole genome shotgun sequencing project. | isolation source: Soil (2) enriched on wood chips | place: USA: Madison | collected 2015-01-15
AGTCCCGCTACCGCACTTTATAATCTTTTTGGTCGTGAAGCAAAAAATGCGAAGCGCTTTGGGCGCTTTATGGACCGGGAAAAGGAGGAATTGCAGGTAGATCGTATCTTTTCGAGGGCAGCTGTTCAGAAATTAACGAAATTGGATAGTGCTGATCTAGATGCGTTCATGATACGTTATCGTCCCTCATTTGATCTAGCTGAACATTGGGGCCAATATGATTTAATGAATTATGTACAGCAATCTTTAGCGGATTTTGAAGCAAAAGGGCGTCCAAAAGGATCATTATTACCTGATATTGAAGTTAAGACCCAAGAGAAATAAAACATTTTTCGTTTTATGCTGTTAGTTCTTGTGAACATTGACCGTCGAGATTATTTGTAGCTTATCGTCTTCATTTATCAACGTTGTGATGCTTTTTTTGGAGTATGGTAACAAAAAAGTTAAAAAAGGATGCTTTTGGCACTTTGTTTGATTTTAACATGAACAGTAATTTAATTTGAATATTAAAAGTCTTAGATAGATATGAAAATGAATAGAAAATTAGCTGTATTTGGTTTGACTGTTGCAACCTCGGCTATGTTATTTGGAAGTTGTTCTACAATCCAAAATACAAATAATACGACTAAAGGTGGTGTGATCGGTGGTGTTGCGGGTGGTGCTTTAGGTGCATTAATTGGTGGTAAGGCTGGTAATACGGCTATTGGTACATTAGCAGGTGCGGCAATCGGTGGTGCAGCGGGTGTATTGATCGGTAAGAAAATGGATAAACAAGCTGCTGAGATTTCTAAAACCGTAGAAGGTGCTGAGGTGACTCAATCTGCAGAAGGTATTGTTGTGAAATTTGATTCAGGTATCTTGTTTGATTTCAATAAATCTGATTTAAAAACATCTGCAAAGGATAATATTGCAAATTTAGTTGCAACATTAAATAAGGAGCAAGGAACAGAAATTTTAGTTATTGGACACACAGATAACGTGGGAACGCTAGCTGCAAATGACAAAGTTTCTTTGGACCGTGCAAATTCGGTACGTGCATTTGCAGTATCTAAAGGTTTATCTTCTTCACGTATTAAAACTGAAGGAAGAAACTTCTCTGAGCCAATTGCAAGTAATGACACAGAATCTGGACGTGCCCAAAACCGTCGCGTAGAGATCGTTATCGTTGCTGGTGATCAAATGAAGAAAGAAGCAAAACAACAAGCTAACCAATAACAAGCTAAACATATCACTCCTCTAGGAACGAATATGTTTGACTCTTCTAAATGGCGAGTTTGTTGAATTTCGAAAATAACAGAAGGCACGGATTTTATCCGTGCCTTCTTTGTGAAATATCCCGCCAGATCGCTATGATATAAATTATTTACTTCAGAAATTTGACAAAGTATAAACCATATTTCTGGCTGACAAACTGTCATTATATGGATTTTAATTTCTAACTTTGTAGTCTTTGAAAATTGAGCTATGCTAGATTTAACACATACAACTAAGGAACACGACGAATCTCGTCAGGGTGAGGCATTGTTATTGGAACAAGATCCAAAGATCAGTAATGGACGTAAACTGTATATTGAAAGTTACGGTTGCCAAATGAACTTCTCGGATAGTGAGATCGTTGCTTCTATTTTGTTGGATAAGGGTTTTGAGACAACAAAGAATTATCAGGAAGCTGATGTTGTCTTTATTAACACCTGTTCGATCCGTGAGAATGCAGAGCAACGTGTTCGTAATCGACTGAAAGAATTTGAGGCGGCAAAGACCAGAAATCCTGGAATGATCGTCGGTGTACTTGGCTGTATGGCTGAGCGTTTAAAATCGAAGTTTCTAGAGGAAGAAAAATTAGTTGATGTTGTAGTAGGTCCTGATGCGTATCGCGATCTTCCTAACTTAATTGATAAGGTAGATGACGGTGCCAAAGCAGTGAATGTATTGCTATCGCGTGAGGAGACTTATGCTGATATTAATCCCGTTCGGTTAAACTCAAATGGAGTAACGGCCTTTATTTCGATCATGCGTGGTTGTGATAACATGTGTTCGTTCTGTGTTGTTCCTTTTACCAGGGGACGTGAGCGTAGCCGCGACCCACAATCTATTGTGAAAGAAGCGCAAGATCTATTCAACGCTGGATATAAAGAAGTAACCTTATTGGGGCAAAATGTGGATTCCTATAAACATACGGCGCCAGTTGCAGAAGGAGAAACTCCTGGTGAGACGGTAACGTTTGCTAAATTATTGACGATGGTTGCGGAGGTGAGCCCACTTTTACGGGTTCGTTTTTCGACTTCCCATCCAAAAGATATCACGGATGAAGTTTTGTATGCCATCGCATCACATGAAAATGTTTGTAACTATATCCATTTGCCAGTACAATCTGGGAATTCTAGGGTATTGGAGCTTATGAATCGTACTTATGATCGTGAGTGGTATATGGAACGTGTAGATGCTATCCGTAAAATTATTCCTGATTGTGCGATTTCTACTGACGTTATTACCGGATTCTGTACAGAAACGGAAGCAGAACATCAGGAAACGTTATCGATGATGGATTATGTGAAATATGACTTTGCATACATGTTTGCTTATTCTGAAAGACCAGGTACATTAGCTGCGAAGCGTTATGAAGATGATATTACTGAAGATGTCAAAAAACGCCGTTTGACTGAGGTTATCAACAAACAACGTGACCATAGCTTATATCGTTACCAACATTTTATTGGAAAAGTTTGTAAAGTTCTGATAGAAGGTTTTTCGAAAAGATCTGAGTTTGATTTCTGTGGTCGTAATGATCAGAATGCCTTGGTTGTGTTTCCTATAGACCCGCGTTACAAACAAGGGGATTATGTCAATGTGCTTGTGGAATCATGTACATCAGCAACCCTGCTCGGTAAAATTGTTGATTAAGAAAACGTAATATAAATTTATTTCCAACTGGAAATTTATGGATAATCAAGATATAAAAAATAGGTTTGGAATCATCGGTAATTCACCGTTGTTAAATCGGGCGATTGATATTGCCCGGCAGGTGGCTCCAACTGATATTTCTGTATTAATACAAGGTGAAAGCGGTAGTGGTAAAGAAGTTTTTTCGCATATTATCCATCAATTGAGTTCCCGTAAGCATGGACCATTTATAGCGGTCAACTGTGGAGCAATACCGGAGGGAACAATAGACTCTGAATTATTCGGACATGAGAAAGGTTCCTTTACCGGGGCACATGAAGCGCGTAAGGGCTATTTTGAAGTAGTTGATGGCGGGACAATTTTCTTGGACGAGGTCGGAGAGTTACCTTTAGGTACACAAGCTCGATTACTTCGTGTTTTGGAATCTGGGGAGTATATTCGTGTGGGATCATCAAAGGTTCAAAAAACCAATGTGCGTGTGGTTGCTGCGACAAACGTCAATATGTTTGAAGCTGTTCAAAAAGGTAAATTTAGGGAGGATTTATATTATCGTCTAAATACCGTTCCTCTGCGTGTGCCTTCACTCAGAGAACGTCCCGAAGACATCAATTTATTGTTCCGCAAGTTTATTGTTGATTTTTCGGAAAAATATCGCTCCCCTGGTGTGCAGCTGACTGAAGATGCACAAAATATGCTACGTAATTATAACTGGCCAGGTAATGTGCGTCAATTGAAAAATGTTGCCGAACAAATTGCCGTTTTAGAGAAGGAACGTATTGTTGACGCGCATACACTACAAAACTATTTGCCAAATGAATCACGTACGAGTCTACCAGCTATAGTTACATCCAATAATAACGCAAAAGAAGATTTCTCTGAAAGAGACCTCCTGTATAAGGTACTTTTCGATATGAAGAAAGATATGGTCGATCTGAAAAAGCTCGTAGTCGAGTTGATCCAGAAAGGTGTGGATTCTTCTACATTCGATCAAAATTCTCCTTATATCAATCAGCTCTATCAGGAAATTGAACCACAGATAAAATCCGATACCGAAGGATACGGTATCGCGCCAACCTTGACGATACATTCGCCGAATAATAATAATACCGCAAATGTATTGAAGAACCCTGTTGCACAGGACGATTATCTGCAAGATGCACAAGAGGTGGAAGAGTCTTTGTCTTTGGTAGATAAGGAGTCGGATCTGATCAAAAAAGCCTTGAAAAAACATCGCGGGAAACGGAAAGCTGCAGCACAAGAATTGGGAATTTCCGAAAGAACTTTGTATCGGAAAATTAAAGACTTAAATTTAGACTAAGGTTTTGCACATGTTGTCAAGAAGAATTTTATATACCTTTCTCACAACCTCTTTTCTATTCATCATGAATAGTTGTGGTGTGAAATATGGATTTACAGGAGGATCCATTCCAGAAGGAATGAAGACCGTCAATATTCAATATTTCGAAAATATCGCACCTTTGGTTTATCCGACTTTAAGCCAGAATTTTACAGAGGCATTAAAGGAACGTATTCGAAACCAATCCCGATTAAGCCAGGTCAACCAAGATGGTGATGCTACTTTTGAAGGGTTCATTACAGACTATACAATCAGTCCAGCCGCCGTTGAAGCAGGAACAGACCGCGCTGCGATGAATAGAATGACGATTACAATTAAAGTCTCCTATCATAATAAGCTCAATCCTAAAGACGACTTTGAGCAACCTTTTACACGTTTCAAAGAGTTCGCAGGAAATCTTCAGAGTGCACAGGAGGAGACCTTGGGTAAGGAAATTATCCAAATGTTGACAGAGGATATTTATAATAAGGCATTTGCTAACTGGTAATCCTGTTCCAAGATGAATATTACTATGCCACTATCGAATAACGACCTTTTCTTTCGAGCAATCAATCATCCGGAGTCTATTGATGAAGATGTAATTTTGGCTTTGATTGAAAAATATCCCTATGCGCAAAGTTTGCGATTTATATATGAACGTAAAGTTTTTGGTGAAAGCAAGCCTGTTCAGAATTTATCGTCTGCATTGCTGTATGCTTCGTCTCCAAACTGGTTGTACGAATTTATGCATAGCAGGTCAATTGTGGCAGTAAAAGAAATCCAATTGGAAGATATCGTTCTTGATGAGGAAATTGAAGATGGGTTGTCGGAAGGTATAGTCGTTGAGGAAGTAGTAGTTGTAGAAACTGAGGTTGAACAGGAGGAAACTGAGGTTGAAGAGGTGGAGAAGACAGATGAATTGGACCGTTTGATTCAAGCAGGTGTAGCGCAGGATTATTTTCGTTCGCGTGAAGCAAAACAACAGGCCACCATTATTGAGTCAACTGAAACTGTTGAGCCAGCTCATTCTGAAATTGCTGTTCAGCCATTGGAGGATACGCAGGAGCGTGTCACAGTCTATGATGATGATACAATGCCCTATAGCTTTTTATGGTGGTTGCATAAGACGAGACTTGAGTATGCTGAAACATACCAACCTTATGTAAATTCACCGTTGGGCCCAATGACACCATCAAATGATGATATTGCAAAGATCCATGAAAAATTGGATAGCCAGCTATTGGATCAACAGATTCGGGAAAATATTTTCCATCTGCAATCACCAGAGGCAAAACTCAGCGATGAGGTGAAAACAACAATCTCTTTCCAGATTCCGCGCAAAACGGATGAGGTGATTGAAAAATTTATCCGTGAAGAGCCTATAATCCAACCGTTGCAGGCTGAAAAGTTAGATTTAGAGAATAAAGCGAGAAAAAGCTCAGAAGATCAGCATTCACTAGTGACAGAGACCCTTGCAAAAATATATACCGAACAGGGTTTATATCCTAAAGCAATAGAGGTTTACGAAAAATTAGTTTTGAAATATCCAGAAAAAAATGCTTACTTTGCGGCACGCATAACAGAATTAGAAAAGAAATTAAATTAATTACATAAAGAGATGCAAGGATTATTAATTGGTCTTATCATATTAGCTAGTATTATTTTAGCATTTTTGGTTTTAATCCAAAATCCAAAAGGTGGTGGTTTATCATCTGGTTTTTCCGGTGGAACAAACCTAATGGGTGTAAAGCGTACAGGAGACTTTTTGGAAAAAGGTACATGGATCATGGTGATTGCTATTATGATTTTTAGTTTGGGTGTTAACATTATGGGATCATCACCAAGTACATCTAAAGGTGGTTTGGGTGGTCAAATTGAAGCCCCAGCACAACAACAAGGACCTTTGAACTTGGGTACGCCAGCACAGAAACCTGCAGGTGCTCCAGCAGGACAAGAGCAAGCTGCTCCAGCGCAATCAGAACAAAAAACTCCGGCGACAACGCCAGCAGCTAAGCCAACTGAAGAAGCTAAGAAATAGTTGCGAACAAAGAAATTCAAAAGGCCTCGTCTACAATTTAGACGAGGCCTTTTTTTGTTATATGCGATTTGTCAGTCTGCCTATCGAAGTAGGATTGGGATGGCAAACAGAGTTTTGTAAGGATGTCAGACAAACAGTGACAGTGTGACAGCAAAATGTGCTTTTATCTGTGAACATGTTAAGTTTTCGGTGAAAAATTGTCTTATACATCATCTTATTTACAATTGGCATAAAAGATGATGTGTTTATAACGATTATAACATAAAAATAAATTCAATAACAGATAAAAAGTAAATTAATTATGGCATTAAGTATCCAACCTATCGGAGATAGAGTAGTAGTAGAAGCTGCTCCAGCAGAAGAAAAAACAGCTTCAGGGTTATATATTCCCGATACAGCAAAAGAAAAACCATCTCAAGGTACAGTAGTTGCTGTAGGTACTGGTAAAGTTGACGAGCCGTTAACTGTAAAAGTAGGTGACAAAGTATTATATGGTAAATATGCAGGTACTGAAATTACTTACGAAGGAAAAGAGTACTTAATTATGCGTGAGTCTGATATTTACGCTGTTATCTAAGCGATTAAAAGTCTAAATTACAAAGTTAAAATTTAAAAAATTGAGGCAGTTCGTAGCTGTAGACTTGTAACATTAGAGTCTGACTACCAATAACTCAATACTCAATACTAAAAAAATGGCAAAACAAGTAAAATATAACGTTGAGGCTCGTGAGGCCCTTAAAAAAGGTGTAGACACTTTAGCTAATGCTGTTAAAGTAACATTGGGTCCTAAAGGACGTAACGTAATTATTGAGAAGAAATTCGGTGCACCAGTAATTACTAAAGATGGTGTTTCAGTTGCGAAAGAAATCGAATTGAAAGATGCTTTAGAAAATATGGGTGCTCAAATGGTAAAAGAAGTTGCTTCTAAAACTGCTGATCAAGCGGGTGATGGTACAACTACGGCTACTGTATTGGCACAAGCAATCGTTGCTCCAGGTATCAAATCTGTAGCTGCTGGTGCTAACCCAATGGATTTAAAACGTGGTATTGACAAAGCTGTGGCAGCTGTAGTTGCTAACTTGAAGTCTCAATCTCAGGTAGTTGGTCAAGACAACAACAAAATTAAACAAGTAGCGGCGATCTCTGCGAATAACGACGAGATCATCGGTTCTTTGATCGCGCAAGCGATGGAAAAAGTTGGTAACGATGGTGTTATCACTGTTGAAGAAGCAAAAGGTACTGAAACAGAAGTAAAAACTGTAGAAGGTATGCAATTTGACCGTGGATATTTATCGCCTTACTTTGTTACAAACTCTGACAAAATGGAAGCGGAATTAGATAACCCTTACATTTTGATCTACGACAAGAAAATCAGCAACATGAAAGAGTTGTTGCCTATCTTGGAAAAACAAGTTCAAACTGGTAAACCATTGTTGATCATTGCTGAAGATTTAGATGGTGAAGCTCTTGCTACATTAGTAGTCAATAAAATCCGTGGTTCACTGAAAGTGGCAGCTGTAAAAGCTCCAGGTTTTGGTGACCGTCGTAAAGCAATGTTAGAGGATATCGCTATCTTAACTGGTGGTACAGTAATCTCTGAAGAAAGAGGTTTCAAATTGGAGAATGCTGAGTTATCTTATTTAGGTCAAGCTGAAAAAGTTCAAGTTGACAAAGATAATACAACAATTATCAACGGTGGTGGTAACGTAGATGACATCAAAGCTCGCGTTGCTCAAATCCGTTCACAAATTGAAACAACTACTTCTGACTACGATCGCGAGAAATTACAAGAGCGTTTGGCAAAATTGTCAGGTGGTGTTGCCGTATTGTACGTAGGTGCTACTACTGAGGTAGAGATGAAAGAGAAAAAAGACCGTGTTGATGATGCTTTACATGCAACTCGTGCTGCAGTTGAAGAAGGTATCGTTGCTGGTGGTGGTGTTGCATTTATCCGTGCTACTGAAGCTTTGGTAAACCTTAAAGGTGAAAACGAAGATGAGCAGATCGGTATTGACATTATCAAACGTGCTATCGAAGAGCCGTTGCGTCAAATCTGTAATAACGCAGGTATCGAAGGTGCAGTGATCGTTCAAAAAGTAAAAGAAGGTACAGCTGACTTTGGTTATAACGCACGTACTGATCGTTACGAGAACTTAATCGCAGCAGGTGTAATCGACCCGACTAAAGTATCTCGTATTGCTTTGGAAAATGCAGCTTCAGTTGCTTCAATGTTGTTGACAACAGAGTGTGTATTGGCTGACGAGGCTGAAGAAAACCCTGTAGGTGCTGGTGCTCCTCCAATGGGTGGTGGTATGGGTGGAATGATGTAAGATCATCCGAACTATCTAATATAAAAAAGGCTCATCTGGGATTCCAGATGAGCCTTTTTATTTGATGTTTAATATCCTTTTGCCGTATCATCTCCACGAGGATCGGCCCCGGTCTGCAATTTGCCGTTTGGAAGGATAAGAATATTTTCTACACGTCCTATTGTTCCTCTGGGATTTATCACATAGCCGTTTTTTGTCAATTTGTCCCGTAGTTTTGTGTCAATAGCACCTTGCTCAACATCAATGCGGTCAGGTAACCACTGGTGATGGAATCGGGGCGAACTGACAGCAGATTGTGCATTTTGTCCAAAGTCAATCACATTTAATATGGTTTGGAAAACGGAGGTAATAATAGTTGATCCACCGGGTGTCCCCACCACCATAAATAGTTTACCATCCTTTTCTAGAATAGTAGGTGTCATTGAACTCAACATTCTTTTCCCAGACTGAATTTCATTTGCCTTTTCTCCTGTCAGACCATACATATTAGGTACACCGGTCTTTATTGAGAAATCGTCCATTTCATTGTTTAATAAAAATCCTGCGCCATCTACGATAACACCAGATCCATAGGAATCATTGAGCGTGGTGGTGATAGAAACTGCATTTCCCTGCTCATCAACAATATTGAAATGAGTTGTTTGCTCACTTTCGTATCCCGGAATAACATCTGCATTGACGTTTTTACTCAATGTTGCCTGATGGAAATTAAACGGATTCAGTTTAGTGGCATTTGTCGTGGAATCTATCAGTTGTTGTACAGGGACATTGATAAAATCAGGATCCCCTAAATACTTTGCTCTATTTGCATACACATAGCGTTCTGCTTCAACGATGACACGTATGGTGGAGTCCCTCTGGAATCCCCAGCGCTGAAGTGGGAATTGTTCAACCGACTTTAATAAGGCCAGTAGGGAGGTTCCGCCGCTCGATGGTGGAGGCATAGAAACAACCTTGTGTCCTCTATAGCTCGATGCAATCGGGGCACGCCAGACTGCCTTATAGCTCGTTAGATCCTCATGGGTAATGATCCCTTTACCTTTATTCATTTCTGCAATGAGCAGATCGGCGGTTTTTCCTTTATAGAAGCCGTCACGTCCTTCATTAGCGATTCTTTCGATAGTATTGGCTAGATCTTCTTGTACAAATAGGTCACCAGTTTTCCAGGTTGTATTTTTGATAATTGCGGCACCAGTGGGATTCAGCTTCACAAATCGCTCTTTATGGCTTTCAAACTCGCGGGCCTGCCTTTCACTGATCTTGAAACCTTTCCGCGCAAGTTCGATTGCGGGTAAGAGCAATTCTTTCCAGGCTAGCTTCCCATATTTCTGATGGGCGTCCCACATACCGGCGACAGAACCGGGCACACCCGATGCGAGCGCACTGTATAGGCTCAAATCAGGGATAACATTCTTTTGTGCATCCAGATACATATCCCGGTGAGCCTGTTTAGGAGCGGTTTCCCGAAAGTCCAGTGCATCGTACTGCCCCTTATTGTTGCGATATAGCATAAAACCACCGCCACCAATATTTCCTGCATTTGGATATACTACAGCGAGGGCAAACTGCACCGCAACGGCAGCATCAATGGCATTTCCTCCCTTTTTTAGCACCATGACACCAACTTCCGAAGCTATGGGGTGTGCTGTTACCACCGCCGCTTTGTTGAATGTCTCGGGGCTAGTTTTATATGCGTCAAGATGCCTGCGGGTATTGGAACATGAAGCGAATAGCAAACTTCCTATTAGCGAATAAATAAATAGTCTATTCATAATATCTGCTCTAAAATTGTGCGTAAGATTAATATTAAACCTTGTATACCTCTGAAAAACAAAGGTGTTATTTTAATTTTTCATTGTTTTTATGACGGTCTGCATCCCGGATAGATTTCTTTTGCAGGTTCTTTTCCAATGCTTCGGTCAGGTCTATGCCCGTTTGATTTGCAAGACACATTAAGACAAACAATACATCGGCCATTTCATCAGCCAGATTAACCTCTTTATCTGATTTTTTGAAAGACTGTTCACCGTATTGTCTGGCCATGATCCGAGCCACTTCGCCAACTTCTTCCATAAGCATGGCAGTATTTGTCAGCTCATTGAAATAGCGTATCCCCGTTGTATTGATCCATTTATCAATTACTTCTTGTGCTTCTTTGATTGTCATTTTTTCGGATTAAGTAGTTTAAAAATTGTCCTTATCTTTTGTATCCATAATGATGGTAACGGGACCATCATTCAATAGATTGATTTTCATGTCAGCTCCAAATACGCCGAGCTGAACAGGCTGATCGATCAGTTGAGAAAGCAATTTGGCCATTTCTTCATACAGCGGTTTGGCGGTATCAGGTTTGGCCGCGCGAATAAATGATGGCCTATTTCCTTTTTTTGTCTGGGCGAATAAGGTGAACTGAGAAATCAGTAAGATATTACCACCGATATCCAGTATAGATTTATTCATTAGTCCCTGCTCATCTTCAAAAATCCGTAGGTTAACGAATTTTTGTCCCAACCATTTTAAGTCTTCAATTGTATCGGCTTCTTCTATTCCCAATAGGATCACTAAACCTTTTTGAATCTGGCCGGTGATCTGTTCGTCTACTGTACAGGAAGCATGTTTTACCCGTTGTATTACTGCACGCATAATGAAAAGTATAAAACCAAAGTTAAAAATTCCCATCGTCAAACACGATCCAATCTAGCATTTATTGGTGCCAAAATGAAAAGCCACCTTATCTATTTAAGATAAGGTGGCTTTTATATATACAGGATCTTAATTGTTAGAATTTGATATTCAGGCCTAACATAAAATTTGTAGGTGCCTGTGGGAAGTAGAAATTGTAATATTTTCGGGTATCGCCATCCATCCCACCAAAGGTGTAACCATTGGTTTCATACTTTTCGTTCAGGATGTTGTTGATCTGTAAAGTTGCATTGATGTTTTTGATGCCTAACGCGGTGAAGCTATAATTCGCCAACAAATTGTTGACAAAATAAGAAGAAATGCTTCTTTCTTTTGCGGATGAATTATCAAGATATTGTCGTCCAACATATTTGGATAGCAAAGAAAATGTGAGCGACTCAATAGGACTGTAGGCAAAGTTACTGGAGAGTATAGTTCCCGGGGAAAGCGCGATGTCCGTCTTCGAATAGAAAATTTTGGTATCGGGGCTGACACCGTTGATATCTTTCACAATTTCTTCGAAATTCTTAATTCTGTTTTGACTGAAGCTGGCCGTCGCCTTCCAGTTCAATTGCTTACTGATGTTCCAGGTTCCGTCAAATTCCAGCCCAATGCGATAGCTGTTTTTCACATTTTGGCGGATAGGAGAACCAGTATCACTGATCTCACCTGTTGGGATCAATTGGTCATTATAAAACATGCCATATCCATTCAATCCAAATTCGAATTTAGTGTTGTTGAATCTATACCCGATTTCGATATCCTGCATTTTTTCTGGCGTTGGATCTGGAAGTTTGCTGTTTTTCTCTATGAAATCCTTCCGGACGGGTTCTTTTTGCGCAAAGGCATAAGAAGCATAGATATTTGCATGGTCATTTAACAGGTAGGTTGCTCCTGCTTTGGGATTTAGAAAATTGAATTTTGGGTGGTAATTGTAATTTTTGACCTTATCATCATCGCCATACATGCGGTAGTCTACATTTCGGTATTGCACGTCAGCCATTAGGATCCATTTATCCAATTTGTAATCCACTTTTAAGAAATTGCTGAAGTCATTTTTCTGCGATTTACCAAAATAATATTTGTCGTCTATAAATCCTGTCGAAGCATATTGAGCCCAGATTACCTCACCATAGTGCTTTCCTCGATATTGGTTGTATGCACCGCCCCATATAATTTCAAGCTGATCGTTGGGTTTGTAATTAAAGGCATAGGTCATGCCGTAGAAATAATTATCTAACCATCTTCTACGGACTAGATCTGTTTTTTTGATGGTATCCTGACCAATAATGACGTCTGGCAGTCCATATTTACTTAATTTATCCCCCGGTCTCATCTCCTCATAGTAGCCATAACCTCTTGTATAATGTAAGGCGGTATTCAATGTGAGTTTATCACTGAGGATATTGGTATAGTGAATCTGGTGGTGCTTTTGGGTATAGTTATCCGTTTGGTTTTTGTACGTATAAAGGTTATAGTTTCGCCCAGCATTCATAAAACGGTCTTTTTCTGTCCCCGATACATATAAACCATTATCTGCATAATCATCCATACGGGATCTGTCTCCAGTAATCAAGGGCTCTGGTACACCGTTCCAGGCTTGGTAGGTTTTCTCTTTTCCCCAAAATACGATCCCTTTTAAAATATGTTTCTTTCCATAGTAGCCTCCATCGATATAAAAGGATTGTAAATCTGAAGAAGCTCTTTCAATATAACCGTTGCTGCTAATCCTAGATAACCGTGCATTGAAAGCAAATTTGTCGTTGATCAAACCGGTTCCGAGCTTTACGGTGTTTTTCCAGGTATTATAAGAACC
>PJTT01000793.1_pt1 | contig 13048 bp, 15 predicted proteins | sample 1512261 | NCBI WGS metagenome assembly PJTT01 (sample SAMN08177685, study PRJNA422409) | Soil metagenome, whole genome shotgun sequencing project. | isolation source: Soil (2) enriched on wood chips | place: USA: Madison | collected 2015-01-15
CCACGACCGCGAGCACGTGATCCTGCTCTCGGACTGGACCGACATGGATCCGGGCGCGCTGTTCCGGCGCATGAAGAAGCTGGCCGAGCACGACAACTACTACAAGCGCACCCTGCCCGACTTCGTGCGCGACGTGCGCCGCGATGGCTGGTCGGCCGCCGTGGCCGACCGTGGCATGTGGGGCCGGATGCGGATGACGCCCACCGACATCTCCGACGTCAACGCCCACACCTACACCTACCTGATGAACGGCACGGCTCCGGCCGGCAACTGGACCGGGCTGTTCCGCAGCGGCGAGAAGGTGCTGCTGCGCTTCATCAACGGCGCCTCGATGACCTACTTCGACGTGCGCATTCCCGGCCTGAAGATGACCGTGGTCGCCGCCGACGGCCAGTACATCCACCCGGTCAGCATCGATGAATTCCGCATCGCACCGGCCGAGACCTATGACGTGCTGGTGGAACCGACCGGGCAGGACGCCTTCACCATTTTCTGCCAGGACATGGGCCGCACCGGCTTCGCCGCCGGCACCCTGGCCGTGCGCCATGGCCTGCAGGCACCGGTGCCGCAGCGCGACCCGCGCCCGCTGCTGACGATGAGCGACATGGGCCATGACATGAGTGGCCACGGCGGCCACGACATGGCCGCCATGAAGGGCATGGAGGGCGGCTGCGGCGCCAGCATGGGCCACGGCGCGCATGGCGGCGACAGCACCAGCAAGGCACCGCAGCACCCGGCCAGCGAACGCAACAACCCGCTGGTGGACATGCAGAGCTCGGCCAGCGAACCCAAGCTGGATGACCCCGGCATCGGCCTGCGCGACAACGGCCGCCAGGTGCTCACCTACGGCGCCATGCACAGCCTGTTCGAAGACCCCGATGGTCGCGAACCCAGCCGCGAGATCGAGCTGCACCTGACCGGGCACATGGAGAAATTCGCCTGGTCATTCGACGGCATTCCCTTCGCCAGCGCCGAACCGCTGCGGTTGAACTACGGCGAGCGCATGCGCATCGTGCTGGTCAACGACACGATGATGCAGCACCCGATTCATCTGCACGGCGTGTGGAGCGACGTGGAAAACGCACAGGGCGAATTCCAGGTGCGCAAGCACACCGTGGACATGCCACCGGGCACCCGCCGCAGCTACCGCGTGCGCGCCGATGCGCTCGGCCGCTGGGCCTACCACTGCCACCTGCTGTACCACATGGAAGCAGGCATGATGCGCGAAGTGAGGATCGAAGAATGAGCCGTCACCTCTCCCGCAGCCTGCTGGCCCTGGGCCTGGCCGCTGCCCTGCCTGCGTTCGCGCAGTCGCATGACGCGCATGCCGGCCATGACATGGCCACGCCCACACTGGCCCCAGTCGATCACTCGAAGATGGACCACTCGAAGATGGATCATTCGAGCATGGACCATGGCGCGATGGATCATTCGCAGATGGATCATTCGGCGATGGGTCACGACATGCCCATGCCCGCGCCCAGCGAACCGCGCGAGCCCATCCCGGTGCCCACCGATGCCGACCGCGCCGCCGCGTTCCCGCCCATCGACCATGGCGCCATGGAACACGCCCCGGACATCAACAGCCTGCTGCTGATCGATCGCCTGGAACACTGGGACGGCAGGAACGGAAACGGCCAGGCCTGGGAAGCCACCGGCTGGATCGGCGGCAACATCAACCGCCTGTGGCTGCGCAGCGATGGCGAGCGCAGTGGTGGCCGTACCGAGTCATCATCGCTGGAAGCGCTGTACGGCCGCAGCGTGTCGCCGTGGTGGGACGTGCTGGTGGGCGTGCGCCAGGATTTCCGCCCGGCCGATTCGCGCACCTGGGCCGCCATCGGCATCCAGGGCCTGGCGCCGTACAAGTTCGAAAGCTCGGCCACGCTCTACCTGGGCTCCGGCGGGCAGGTGCTGGCCAAGGCCGAAGTGGAGTACGAGGTGCTGCTGACCAACCGGCTGATCCTGCAGCCGCTGGTGGAAGCCACGCTGGCAGCCAAGGACGAACCGGAACATGGCATCGGCCGCGGCCTGAACAAGGTCGAGACCGGCCTGCGCCTGCGCTACGAGTTCAGCCGCCGCTTCGCGCCCTACATCGGCATCAGCCACGAGCGCAGTTTCGGCGATGCTGCCGACCAGGCCGGTGACCACGCGCGCGACACGCGCTGGGTGGCCGGTGTGCGCATGTGGTTCTGACCCACTGCACGGCCCCGGCAACTGCCGGGGCCAGCTACACTGCGCCGCGTTCCATTCCACACATCGCCATGTCCCTGCAGATCCGCCGCGCCACCCTGGCCGATGCCGAAGCGCTTTCGGCCATCGCCATTGCCACCTACACCGAAACCTGGGGTGATTCGTACCCGCCGCAGGAGCTGGACGTGTTCCTGCAGGACCACTACGGCGTCGCGCCGCAGCGCGAGGAACTGTCCGACCCGCGCAGCGCGGTCTGGCTGCTGCTGGAGGATGCGGACGTGGTCGGCTACCTGGCCGCCGGTGCCAACACCCTGCCGCATGCCGATGCATGCGAGGGCGACATCGAACTGAAGCGGCTGTACATCCTCGCCACCCACCAGAACGGCGGGCATGGCGCGCGCCTGATGGATGCGTTCATCGCCTGGCTGGACCAGCCCCGGCACCGCACCCTGTGGGTGGGCGTGTGGGAGGAAAACTTCGCCGCGCAGCGCTTCTACGCGCGCTACGGCTGCGAGAAGGCCGGCGAGTACGACTTCATCGTCGGCAGCACGCTGGACCGCGAGTTCATCCTGCGCCGCCCGTAGAGTCGAACTTGCTCGACTGCACCTGTTCCGTAGAGTCGAGCTTGCTCGACTCTACAAACAGCGTCAGAAGTCGAACAGCTCCGACAGGAAGCTCTCTTTCTTCTTTTTCTTGTAACCGTGGCCGTACTGCCCACGGTGCTCATCCTGGCGCTGGCCAAGATGGCGGGTATCGCGATGCATCACCGGCGGCGGCGCAACCTGCGGCGCGGCCTGCACCGGGGCCAGCGGCGGCACTGCAGCGCCGGCACGCTCGATGATCTTGTCCAGCTCGCCACGATCCAGCCACACGCCACGGCAGCCCGGGCAATAGTCGATCTCGATGCCGTGGCGCTCGGCCATCTGCAGGGTCTGGGTGGTACACACGGGGCACTGCATGGGCGTCGCTCCTGTTGGTCAGCCTTCGACTGTACCTGTGGGTCGATGACTGTCCGGCAACATGACCGATGGCACAGGGACTAACGGCGCGTGCCCGCGCACGGCCGGCCGCACACACTGCGGCTTCATCCCGCAGGGAATGTGTCCATGTCCTCGCCCTCCCGGCTGCCTACCGCCGCTCGCGTGCTGCTGGTGCTGCTCGGCGTCGGCCTCGGCCTGAACCTGCGTGACCTCACTGCCGCCGTGGGCCTGCCCATCCCGGCGTTGCCCATGCCCTATGGCGGCAGCCTGCTCGATAACGCCTTGGCCGTACTGCTGGCAGTGCTGCTTGCCGCCCTGCTGCGCCCCCGTGGCGTGGGTCTGGCGGCAAGCCTCGGCCTGCGCTGGAACGGCGCCAGCGGACCGGCCTGGGTGCTGCTGGCCAGCCTGCCGTGCTGGCTGGGCCTGGCCATGCTGGGGTCGCCCAACACTGCACTGACCACGCTGGACGCCAGCATGCTGGCCGTCCTGTTCCCGTTGGCCGAGGAAGTCCTGTTCCGTGGCCTCGGCTTCGTGCTGCTGGTGAAGATCGTGCGCGGCCCGTGGCCCCTGCTGGCACTGCCGCAGGCGCTGCTGTTCGGCATGGTGCACTGGCTGGGCTTCGGCGGCTTCGAGGGCGGCGGCGTGGCCCTGTTCGTCGGCGCGGTCATCGCCCTGGGCGGATTCATCTTCGCCTGGCTCGACCATCTGGACGGCGACACTCTGTGGTGCGGCCTGGCCCTGCACGTGTCGATGAACCTGGCCTGGAACGTGTTCAGCCTCGACGATGCAGTCGCCCTGGGCTGGCAGGCCACCAGCCTGCGCATCGGCACGGCCGTGCTCGCCGTTGTCGTATTAGGCCTGCATGTACGTCGAAAGCGTGCTGTAACGCCGCCTTAGCCAACCCTGCACGCCGGGATCACCCCACGGTCGAGCATACTTGCGCGCCTTTTCACCAAACGCTGTCCGGAGTTGTCGCGTCATGTTGCTGTCCAAGCGCCACGTAGAGCCCCGCGTCCTGCTGATCGAGGACGCCGAGGAAACCCGCGAGCTGAGCCGCATGGCGCTGGAGAGCCAGGCCTGCCACGTGGTGGGCGTGAGCTCGGCCGAAGCCGCGCTGGGCCTGCTCGCCGCCGGTGAGCGCTTCGACCTGCTGTTCACCGACGTCAACCTTGGCCTGGTGAGCGGCATCGAGGCCGCCAATCACGTGCGTGGGCTGTACCCGCAGCTGCCGATCCTGGTCACCTCGGGCATGGACCAGCACGCCGTGCTGCCGCAGCTGCGCGATGGCATCCATTTCCTACCCAAGCCGTACAACATGAGCGAGCTGCTGGATGCCATCCGGCTGTGCTTCCGCCACGCCGATGCCGGCGTGTTGACCGGGCCGGACGCGCAGGCGGCGTAAGGCCCATTGATCCACGCGTGGCGTGGATCTACTGACACTGAAGTAGATCCACGCCATGCGTGGATGACCGTCGACCAGCCCGGACGCGCATGCGGCCTGAAGCCCTGATCCACGCGTGGCGTGGATCTACTGACACTGAAGTAGATCCACGCCATGCGTGGATGACCGTCGACCGGCCCGGACGCGCAGGCCGCCTGAAGCCCCGATCCACGCGTGGCGTGGATCTACCGGACAATGAAGTAGATCCACGCCATGCGTGGATGACCGTCGACCAGCCCGGACCCGCAGGCGGCGTAAGGCCCATTGATCCACGCGTGGCGTGGATCTACCGCAGCGCTTCCAGCAGGACCTCGGGGCGGAGTTCCAGGCCCGCCAGATCAGCATTGAAGTTGACACCGGCCAGGGCACCGTCGCGCTGCATGCCCGGCAGCCAGCGCTGCATGAAGGCCTCCAGCGCAATGACGGTAGGCACGTAATCCGCCCACTCGTCCACCGCATGCCGTGCGGCATACGCGCGGTCGGACCAGAACACCAGCACGTCCTCGTCACCGTCATTGGAGGGGCAGTACGCCCAGCCGCGCGCCTCGCTGCGCAGGCCCCACACCTCGCCATGCTCGCGCACGCGGCGGATGAAGCGCTCTTTCAGCAGTTCCATGTCGGCCGTCAGATGCAGGCTCATGGCAGCCACGCGTCCATCATGTCGTACAGCGAGGGGAAGAGCATCTCCACCTCCCCCTCATCGTGCAGGTAAAGCATGATTTCACCTCTGGCAGATATCAGAACAGGATTACCGGCACCATCATCGGAAACAGCGAGCGCAGTGCGCAGGTGATCCGACACGTCGTCGCCGTAACGCTCACGGAACCCCAGGGTCAGCTCGGTCACGGTCGAACGCCCGATCAACGAACCGTTCGCGAACGCGTGAATATCCACGCCGCCGAACGAACCGCCGAAGTGCTTGATGAAGGCCACGTACTGCGGCGCAAACACGGTACCGAGTATCTGCTGGGCCGCTTCGATCTCGGCGTCCGTTGCCGGTTGCCCGCGCAGGCTGGGATGTTCGGCCAGCAGGGCTTCCACCCTGGCAACCAGTTCGGGGGGCATCGGCATGCCGCTACGATCGTCAGCCACCGGTGTACGGCCCCTCACCCGGCATCACCTCCAGCAGCGCACGGGTGATCACCCGCGGGTAGACCGTCAGGTGGTCCTCACCATCAATCACCACGTTGTCCACCTGCAGCTTGCGGCCACCACGCTGCAGCTGGGCAGTGAAATCTCCGGCCTGCTGCAGCATGTCGTTTCCGGTGGAATAGCGCGGCCCCGGCTTGACCGTTTCGTAGCTGCCCACCGACAGCAGCACGCGGGTCGGCTGTGCCGGAACCACGGCATTGTCCTGCATGCGCGGCAGCAGCAGTTCGTCGAACCACAGCGAAGGACTCGACAGGATGTAGGTGCTGAACAGGTCCGGCTGGGTGGTGAGCACATAAGCGCCAAACAACGCGCCATAGGAATGGCCGGCAAACGCGCGTCGCGCCGGATCGGTGCGGTAGCGCGCGTCGATCATCGGCAGCACCTCTGCGGCCAGGAAGTCGCGGTAATGCTCGGCACCGCCGTAAGTCACGTCATCGCTGTAGTAACCGTCAGCCCTCCGCACGGGATTGCTGGGCGTGTAATCACGCGAGCGGCTCTGCTTGGAGGTCAGCCCTTCCTGCGGCGGCAGCCCGACCAGAATGAAGTTCTCGATGTTCACGCCCTGCTGGCCCACCAGGTTGCGCACGCTGCGCACCAGCGGAAAGCTGTACAGCGCATCGGTCACGTACAGCACCGGGTAGCGCTTTTCAGGGTGTGCGGCGTAGTCGGCCGGCAGCGCAACCCAGATCGGGTAGTCGCGGCCGACCGGGTCGTGCACGCGCAGCGCTTCGGTATCGGGCAGCACCACGCCAGGCGTGCCAGCTGTTTCTGTTGCCGGGTCCTGCTTCGCTGTCTCCTGCCCTGCCGGCGGTGACACCGACATCGCGCAACCGGCCAGAGCCAGGCACATCAGCGCGCTCCATCCATGCACATGCTTCATCACGGTTTCTCCTGTAGCCGCCGGCACCATCACGGCTGCGCCGGCGGGTGCGCCGGGAACAGCGTGCGCAGCGCCTGCAGCGCCGCCGGGTGGTAGATCGTGCCGTGGGTTTCCTGCGGGAACGGCTGATAGTCGACCTGCAGCGAGGGCGAGGCGCCGTGCAGCAGCGTGCTTAGTTGCTGCGTGGTCTGCGCCAGCTCCGGCTGCCCGCTGCTGGCCAGGAACACGCGCGGCGTGGCCTTGGCCACCGCCGGCAGCTGCTTCGGTGCCGAGGCCAGCAACGCGCCCTTGTTCCACCACAGGCTCGGGTCCAGCGCGATATAGCTGTTGAACAGGGTCGGCTCCTGCAGCAGCGTTTCCACCACGAACAGGCCGGCCAGCGATTCGCCGATCAGCGCGCGCTCGTCGGTGGTCGGGTAACGCTGGCGCACCTGCGGCATCAGCTCATCGCGCAGGAAGGCACGGTAGGCCGCCGAGCCACCAATACGCGGTGCGATCTTCCTGTCTTCCGGGTCGCTGCTGGGGCCGGTCATGTCGCGGCGGCGCTCGGTGTTCTCGATGCCCACCAGCAGGAACGGGCGCATGCTGTCGTTGCCGCTCAGCACCTGCACCAGGCCGGCCACGTGCAGGAAGTCCTCGCCAATGCCACCATCAGGCATGTACAGCACAGGCAGCGGTGTCTTCGGGTCCAGGCCCCAGGGCTGCGGACGGTACACGTTGATGCGGCGGGTTTCGCCCAGCGCCTTCGATTCGAGGGTGAAGGTTTCGCCGATCACCAGCGGTGTGGCCGGCGCTGCCTTTGCAGCCTGTGCAGCCGCTGCCGGTTCGGCAGCCCACAGCGGTGTCGCAGCGACGGCGGACAACAACAGCGACAGCACGATCAAGCGCATGGAGCAACCCGTCCTGGGAAAGATGCCGAGCATAACGCGCTCTTGGCAGCGATGGCGCTGTGCGATGCTACCCTGCATCGTTTCCTACAAGGAGTTGGAACATGGGTGCATTCAGCATCTGGCATTGGCTCATCCTTCTGGCGGTCATCCTGATCCCGCTCGGGATCGCCGGCGTGATCGCAGCGATTGTCCTCAACCGACGCAAGTAGATCCGCGCCATGCGTGGATGCCTTGACCGACGCCAGTAGATCCACGCCATGCGTGGATGCCTTGACCGACGCCAGTAGATCCACGCCATGCGTGGATGCCCCACCACGCGACATCCCCCGGTAGAGCCGAGCCCACGCTCGACTGCCGTTGGCGCAGCAACAATCGCCGCACCCCTGTCGCATCTGCACTGAAAATCAGCCGCCAGACGCGCTCGCCCGACCGCCTTCGAAAGAAATATTGAAGCCAGCCATACACGAGCAGCTTCACACCGAATGGCCCGCACACAGCGATTTACGCCATTTCTCAGCGCGATCCGCCACGCGTTCCAGTAGATGCGTCGCGTCCTGTCGTTTGCTGCGCCAAACGCGCCTGCGACAATAGTTGTAAGCGCCTGCACTCGGCGGAGTTTCAGAAAACTCCGATTGAAATCCAGGCGCGGGCGTAACCAACATGCTGTGCCACCGACAACGGGTGGCACCGGGCCTGCAAGCCCGGGGAGACAAATCGCATGTTGTTTGCGCTCACCCGTCGGCACTGTCTCCGGACCGTGCCGGCGGGTGATCCGTCGGCCTTTATGGCGGGCGGTGCGTGGGGGTCTTTGGACCCGCCGGTGAATTGCGATTTGTCTTCCGGGCTTGCAGCCACGTACCGTCCGCCACCCGCGCCTGCGCGGTGGCGTTTCCGCCCTAGTGCCGAGGAAAACGAGATGAACCCGCGTCCGCCCCAAGCGTCCCGCTCCATCCACACCGTCGTCAACGAGGCCGCCAATGACGGCAATCCTGCCCCCGACCTGAGCACCTTCTTGGGATGCCTCAAACGCATCCGCGATGGAGACGCCGCCGATGGCCTGTGCTGGCCGGAACCGAAGCTGCTGCCCGGCCGCGCGCAGGACCTCGCGCGTGTCGAGCGCGCCGCCGTCGGCATGCTGACCGTGGCGGAAATGCTGCACGCCGCCGAACGCTGCCGCGTGCTGGCAACGCCTGATCGGCACCTGGATGAGGGCGTGGTGGACGGCATGTTGCTGGCCTGCCGCGGCCTGGCCGAACTGGTGTGCCGGGATATCCGGCCGCAGTAGCCGCATCGCCATCGCACGCCGGCCCCTGCGTGGGCCGGCCCGATGTACAGTCAAGTCGTCAATTACAAGGAGGTTCGCATGTTCAATGCACTGATCATCGCCGCACTGGCCGCAGGCCCGGCCTCATCCTCACCGTACGCCGATTGCGTACTGGCCAACATCCAGCCCGGCCTGAGTGACCGTGCCGTGCTGCTGGTGCAGCATGCCTGTGCCGCGAAGTACCCAGCCAGTTACGCCGAGGCGATTGAGCTTGAGCGCCGACAGAGTGTGCAGCGACAGGCACAGTTCGATGCGGATCATGCTGCGGCGGCGCGGTCTGCCAATGCGGCGGCGGCAGCCGCGCAGGCGGCGGCAGATCGCAGTGCAGCGCAAACCAAGGGTGCCGACCCGAAGTAGGCACGTTGCATCGGTGGCCGATCAGGCCGGATGGGTCCGCGCTGATGCGCGGACAACATCATCAAGCGGTCTTGCGCAGCGGATTGCCGCGCAACGCTGAAGCCTGGCGCGGGCTCAACCCGCCGAGCAGGCGACGTCCATCACCGCGGCATTCAGTGTGCCCGCATGCACCGGCACAGGATCGAGCGGCCTGGGTTCGCCCCCGAGATACTCGTTGTCTGCGCTGAGTTCCAGACTCGAGAGATGGGCCACGGTGTGCTTCTTGCAGTCGTAGCGTGATCGGACGTCCATGTATCGGGTCCGGGGGTGAACCTTGAGATCGTCGGGTACGGTATCAAGCACTTGGCGGATCGACATCGTGACGGTGTCACCCTCACGTCGCAGCTTCTGCTGCCTGTCGATATAGGTCTTGGATGACGCACTGCTGCCCAGGTAGTACCAGCGTTCTGGTGGATTGACCCCGTCTGCTCTTGCTGATGCCGCCGTCGCCACATTCCCCTGCGTTGCGCCCGCTTTTTCTGCGGCCTGGACCGACGTAATACCCAGAGCCACCGTGGCAACAAGCATGGCGCCAACGCGCTTCAATTCAACAAACGTCATGTAATTACTGCTCCTTGCTACGACATGGGGGGCGCAAGTATGCCGTTCGACCGAGCCGCGATTTCCACTCTCGCCTGAATAGCCTGCCTTTCGACTTCGCGGCGCGGATTGATCAATCTGCGCAATAGCAGATCAGCGCCTCATGGCATCCGGGCTACGCTTCTTTGCGCCGCTCGACGGATGTGATTCAGAGCGCGACCAACCGACACCCTCACGAGGCTCACTCCGTGCTCAATCGCGCCTGCCTGCTCGGCACCTTGTTGCTGGCTGCTGGGTCATCCTTGGCCAAGCCCAGCACTGAGCGTGTGGCATGAGCAGCCGGGCGACCCAGAAGGGCGTTTGCGCAGCAAAAAAAAAGACGCCCAAGGGCGTCTTCTCTTTGAATGCATTGGTGGGCCGTGATGGATTCGAACCATCGACCAAAAGATTAAAAGTCTTCTGCTCTACCGACTGAGCTAACGGCCCGTGCATGCCCTGCCTTTCGGCGGGGTCGGCATTTTAACCTACTTTGATGGCTGGGTGGGAAGGCAAAAGCGTGCGAACCAACGGTTCGCACCTACCACAGCACTCCGGTAGCGCCGGGCCATGCCCGGCGGAGAGCGTGCGAACCAACGGTTCGCACCTACCACAGCACACCGGTAGCGCCGGGCCATGCCCGGCGGAAAGCGTGCGAACCAACGGTTCGCACCTACCACAGCACACCGGTAGCGCCGGGCCATGCCCGGCGGAGAGCGTGCGAACCAACGGTTCGCACCTACCACAGCACACCGGTAGCGCCGGGCCATGCCCGGCGGAAAGCGTGCGAACCAACGGTTCGCACCCACCACAGCACACCGGTAGCGCCGGGCCATGCCCGGCGGAGGGCGTGCGAACCAACGGTTCGCACCCACCGAGGGGCCGTCAGGCGTACAGCGTCGGGTCGGCTACGCCGGCATCGGCGAAGCCCTGCGCGCGCAGGCGGCAGGCATCGCAGTGGCCGCAGGCGGCGCCATTGGCGTCGGCGTTGTAGCAGGACACGGTCAGGCCGAAATCCACGCCCAGGCGCACGCCTTCAGTGACGATCTGCGCCTTGCTGAGGAACTGCAGCGGTGCGTGCACGGTGATGCCCGCCCCTTCCACGCCCGACTTGGTGGCCAGGTTGGCCAGCGCCTGGAAGGCGGCGATGAACTCGGGGCGGCAATCCGGGTAGCCCGAATAGTCCACGGCGTTGACGCCGCAGAAGATGTCGTTGGCACCCAGCACTTCGGCCCAGCCCAGGGCCAGCGACAGCATGATGGTGTTGCGCGCCGGCACGTAGGTGACCGGGATGCCCTCGCCGCCCGCTTCGGGCACGTCGATGTCATCGGTCAGGGCCGAGCCGCCGATGCTGCGCAGGTCCACGTCCACGGTCTTGTGGGCGATGACGCCCTGGGCCTTGGCCACGCGCACGGCGGCGTCCAGCTCGGAGGTGTGGCGCTGGCCATAGCGCACGCTCAGGGCATGCACGGCAAAGCCCTGTTCCTGGGCCATGGCGATGACGGCGGCTGAATCCATGCCGCCGGAGAGAAGCACGACTGCCTTCTTCATGGGTAAAACATCCGGTTGGGAGGGGAAAGCCAGCACGCTGTCCCGCGCCGGAACTACATCAGGGCACCACGCCCGGGCTCATCGGCCCGGCTCGTCGTTCCACAGAATCTTGTGCAGCTGCATCTGGAAGCGCACCGGCAGCCGGTCTTCGACGATCCAGTCAGCCAGCTGGCGCGCGGTGATCTCGCCCTTGCTGGGCGAGAAGAACACGGTGCAGCGCTTCACCAGGTCGTGCTCGGCCAGCATGCCCTTGGCCCAGTCGTAATCCTCGCGGCTGCAGATGACAAACTTGATCTGGTCGCGGGCGGTCAGCAGCGGCAGGTTTTCCAGGCGGTTGCGCGCGGCTTCGGCCGACCCCGGGGTCTTGATGTCGACCACGCGGGACACGCGCGGGTCGACCGCGCTGACGTCCAGCGCGCCGGAGGTTTCCAGCGAAACGTCCATGCCGGCATCGCACAGCTTCTGCAGCAGCACCAGGCAGCGCTTCTGCGCCAGGGGCTCGCCGCCGGTCACGCAGACATGGCGCACGCCCTGGGCCAGCACCTCGGCCACGATGTCGTCGATATCCCACCAGGTGCCGCCGTGGAAGGCGTAGGCCGTGTCGCAGTAGTTGCAGCGCAGCGGGCAGCCAGTCAGGCGCACGAACACGGTCGGCCAGCCGGCAGTATCGGCTTCGCCCTGCAGCGAGGTGAAGATCTCGGTGATCTTCAGCCGAGGCAGCGGCGACTGCACGATCTCGCTGGGGGTAGCGACGGCGGCGGACGGGGAAACGGCGGTCATGGCGGGCACTTCTTCATGGGGCGGGCGGCCGGATCAGCAGGCGCCGGAAACGAAAGCAGCCGAGCATGGGCTCGGCTCTACAGGTTACGCATTGTACGCCCGGCAGGCGGCTCAGCGGATCTGCTTGCCCAGGCGGATGGACTGCAGGCGGTCCTGCGCGGTGCGCGCGGCGTCCGAGCCCGGGTACTGCGCCACGACGGTTTCCAGGGTCTGCTGGGCCTGGTCGACCTTGCCTTCGCCATACAGCGAGAGGCCAACCTTGAGCAGGCCGCCGGGGGCCTTGTCGTGGGTGGGATAACGCGAGAGCAGTTCGCGGAACTGGGTCTCGGCCATCGGGAAATTGCGGGTGGCGTAGTAGCTCTCACCCAGCCAGTACAGCGCGTTGGGGGTGTAGACGCCGTTCGGGTACAGCTCCAGGAAGCTCAGGAACAGCTGCGCCGAATCATCGTACTTGCCGGCCTTCAGCGCATCGAAGGCGACGTTGTACGAGGTGCGTTCGTCACCGGTGGCCGCCAGGCTGCCCGGGTCGCCATGCACCGAAGGCGGCCGCTCGGAAGTGGCCGCTGCAGTGGGCTGCGCCGGGGCCGCGGGGGCCTTCGACGGGGTTGCCGGAACGGGCGGCAGGGCGGGCGCTGCATTGCCCCCTTCCAACCGGTTCAGGCGGCCGTCCAGATCCAGGTACTGGTCCTGGGAGGACTGCTTGAGCTGGGCGTTTTCGTGCTGGATCTGCTCGAGGGTCGACTGCAGGCTGGTGACCTGCTGGCGCAGCTGGTTGATCTGGTTCAACAGGTCCTGGTTGGCACTGTTGTTGTACATCTGCTGCTCGAGGGAACCGACACGGTCGGCCAGGCTCTGCCGCTGTGCGTGCGCCGGTGCGGCAGCCACGAG
>PJTT01000794.1_pt1 | contig 13046 bp, 14 predicted proteins | sample 1512261 | NCBI WGS metagenome assembly PJTT01 (sample SAMN08177685, study PRJNA422409) | Soil metagenome, whole genome shotgun sequencing project. | isolation source: Soil (2) enriched on wood chips | place: USA: Madison | collected 2015-01-15
ACGCAAACGATTACCTGGAATGTAGCCAGCACGGTTGATACACCTATTTTCTGCGACCTGGTAAACATTCAAATGTCTCTAGATGGTGGATTGACTTTCCCGCATGTAATCACTGCGAGCGCACCTAACACCGGTTCTTATAGCTTCGTGGTTCCGGATGTTTATAGCGATAATGTAATCTTTAAAGTAAAAGGTACAGGAAGCATTTTCTTTGATGTTACACACAATGCAATGCAGATTCATGGTACGCCAAGCTCTGTAAATAATCTGGACTCAGACAATTCATTGCAAGTGTATCCTAATCCGGCGTCTTCGCAATTGACTTTACGTTTTACAGAAACCGTTAGCAGTCCGCTGCAAATAGTGATGTATAATGTGGTTGGTCAGCAAGTTTACACAGGTTCTATGATGCAACAAGAAACTATTGATGTTGCTCATATAGCGCGTGGTACCTACTACCTGCATATACAAGATAGCCGCAGCGGTAAAGCTGCTGTGCGCAAAGTTGTGTTGCAGTAGTATTTGAGAAATTAGAGTTACGATAAAGGCGGGAGGCAATGCTTCCCGCCTTATTATTTACGATGGATTTCATCGTATGAGTTCCACTTCATACAAGCCTCTTACGGCGTTGCTTAAATAAATTTTCGTAGCCTTGTTTAGCCTTTCTATAGTTAGCGGAGCTTCTACAATAGCTGCGTTTGTAGATAATAGGTATTGCCTGAAAATGCCGCCAATACAGGCTTCTGTCAATGGTGGCGTATATAATAGCCCATCTTCTTCCCAAAAAATATTGGATATAGTACTTTCAGCCACACAATCATACTGATTCAAGATTAAAGCATCATTCCAGCCCATTTTTGTAGCTTCACTTGCGGCTATTTCATAGGCTATTCTTGATGATGTTTTAAGATGCGAAACACTATCAAATGACTTGATAATATTTTGAGCAATGCCCACCTTTATTTTTTTATCTGCCGCAGGCAAAGACCTCAATGTGATTAATGTTTGCAATGCACCATTATTTGTACTCGAAATTTGCATGCGTACCACGACAGGCGTTACTATTTCATTCGCCTCAACAAGTGCTGTAATAGCATCAAGAATAGCGTGTTCTTTTAAAGCATCTACATCCATTCCCAAATACACACAACTATTATAAAGGCGGGTGTAATGCCGCGCCCACAATGCTATTCCGCTATCATAGCGCATGGTTTCGATAAGGCCAATGCCAAAAAGCAAAGCGCGGTTATCGACCGGGATAACCGCGCTTTCAGCACTATATATTTTGCTATTGAAACTAAAATAGTTCATCCTTAAAAATCTGCATTCTTAGGCGTGCGTGGGAAAGGTATTACGTCGCGAATATTAGTCATACCAGTTACAAATAGCACCATACGCTCGAAGCCTAAACCAAAGCCGGCGTGCGGTGCAGAACCAAAACGACGCGTATCCAGATACCAGTACATTTCTTCAGCAGGGATATGCATTTGCTCCATGCGCTGTTGTAGCACATCCAGTCTTTCTTCACGCTGAGAACCACCTACTATTTCGCCAATACCCGGCGCCAGAATATCCATTGCCGCTACCGTTTTTCCATCATCATTCAAGCGCATGTAAAACGACTTGATATCTTTAGGATAGTCGCTAACGATTACAGGCTTCTTGAAATGCTTTTCAACAAGGAAACGCTCGTGCTCGCTCTGTAAGTCTGTACCCCAGCTAATTTCGTACTTAAATTGCTTCTTCTTATATGGTTTTGATTCCAATAAAATATCGATCGCCTGCGTATACGTGATGCGCTCAAAATCGTTGTTGACAACGAACTGCAGCTTTTCAATCAAGCCCATTTCGCTACGCTCTGCCTGTGGCTTTTGCTTTTCTTCTTCTTCCAGACGTTGTGCCAGAAACTGCAAATCATCCTGATTGTGTTGCAATGCATAACGAATCACATACTTGATAAATTCTTCGGCCAGGTCTGCATTTTCTTTTGCTTCGTTAAAAGCAACTTCCGGCTCCACCATCCAAAACTCGGCCAGATGGCGCGCTGTATTTGAATTTTCTGCACGGAACGTCGGACCGAATGTATATACCTCGCCCAATGCCATTGCTGCTAATTCAGCTTCCAGCTGTCCGCTTACAGTTAGGTTGGTGCTTTTGCCAAAGAAGTCTTCAGCAAAATCAACGTCACCTTTTTCGGTACGTGGGGTATTATCAAATGGCAATGTCGTAACGCGGAACATTTCGCCAGCGCCCTCAGCATCAGAAGCGGTAACAATAGGGGTATGCAAATAGACAAAGCCCTTTTCATTAAAGAACTGATGGATAGCAAATGCCAGTGAGTGGCGCACGCGGAATATAGCCCCAAATGTATTGGTGCGGAAACGCAGATGCGCTATTTCGCGCAGGTACTCCAGCGATGGCCTATTCTTCAATTGCAACGGAAATTCTTCTGCATTACAACCGCCCAGCAATTCTGTATTATTTGCCTTTATCTCTACACGCTGGCCTTTGCCTTGCGAAGCAATAACAGTGCCTTGAATGCTAAGCGCGGCACCATTGGTAATGCTTTTCAATAAAGATTCATCCATATTATTAGCATCTACTACCACTTGCAAGTTATTAATAGTAGAGCCGTCGTTGAGGGCTATAAACTGGTTGTTGCGGAAAGACCGCACCCAGCCTTTAATGGTTACATCGTATCCTGTTTCTTCCCTGTTGAGGATGTCTTTAATCTTGGTACGCACAGTTTTTATTTATTAGAAATGAAAATTCAGTTGAGGTAATTAGTCAATCGTAGCAATACACTTAAGTTCGATGGCAATAGGCGTAGGCAGCGAGTTGATTTCAACGGTGGTTCTGCAGGGTTGGTTATCTTTAAAATACTCGGCATATACCCTGTTGTAAATAGCAAAGTCGCGCTTCATATTTACCAGAAAAACGGTAACATCTACCAGATTGCCCCAGTTGCTGCCACTCTCTTCCAGCACTATTCTTACGTTATCAAATACGTTGCGGCATTGCGCTTCAAAATCGAACTCCAGAAAATTGCCATTTTTATCCAGCTTCAATCCGGGAATTTCGTCGGTAACAGTGCGAGGCCCAATGCCGGAAAGGAATAGAAGATTACCCACGCGACGGGCGTGCGGATATAAGCCTACAGGCTTAGGTGCTTTATCGGTAGAGATTTTTTGCGACATGGCGCAAAGGTATAAAAATAATGAAACTGTAAATAGGCTACTGTAAGATAGTAAAACCTGTTGATGCCGCAATTAGCTGCCACTTACAGATACAGTAGGTGCAGTAATGCCGCCACTCAATGAAATCGTTATTTTTTTGCGTCCACTTGGGTATGCGATTGCATCGCCAGAGCGCTTGTTTGAAATACGGTATTCAGCTATAGCAGTGCCGGTAAAGCCGCTTGCGGGGGTAAATGTTACTTTTCCTGTAGTTGTATTTACACTAAACACTCCTTTACCTGTAATAGATAGATTGGTGGTATTATTTGTTGGGTTGGCAGCGTTTCCGTATTCAAATAGCTTAACAGAGTTATATTGCAACACAAATGGGTCGCCGGAAAAAGCAGTCGCATTGGCCGTAACGCTATCGCTTAGGTTAAAACTAATAGCCGTGCCACCATCACATACCGACTTGATAAAATTCTTGACAGCAGGTGGATAACCTGCTACAGATGCCGGTGCGGTACAAGTGTAAGTACCTGTATCGGGCGCGGTCATTGATGCGGGGCGAATAGTATTGGTAATGCTTCCACCGCCGTTATTATCCACTATTGTGCCTGCTGGCGCTATATCATAAAAGCGTATAGGGTCGCCCGTTGATGAACCTGTTATAAAAGCGCCGCTATTATCCGTATTGCCGGTAAAGTAAAAACTACCGTAACCTGTAATACGGCCTGAATTTTTTAAATCGCCGCCCCTAACCTGCCCCGTGGTCGCATTGTAAAAATTAGCGGCACCATTGTTGTCTATCTTACCTAAAGACCGGATAATACTATAATTTTCTACATTACCGGGATGGTTGAGAAATTCTCCGCATACCAGACGGCAATTATTTACAAACTTTCCGCCGGCTGCATTTATCTGAAACTGTCCGCTAACTGTAATGATACCGTTGTTGTAGCATTGGTTGTTGTAATTATTGAGCTTAAAATTGCCGCCCCAAGATGCGCTGTGCCGAACCGTCAGTCTGCCATTGTTCGTAAGCATAGGTCCATTAAATTCAATACTCCCGACGTTGATAAACTGTAACAGCGAGTCATTGGTAATATAGGTTGAACTGCCAATACTCGCTGCGGTATATACCTTGGTTACTCCAAAATTATCAAACACAGAGTTGAGCGCATTGATTGTTTCAATCTCTAGGCTATCTGAATTGTAAAAATAGTTGCCGGAAAAATCGAGGTTTCGCAAGTACATCTTTCCAAGGTTATGCAAGGTAGCATTCGCAGTAATCTGAAAGCCGCCACTGTTCATTTTAAACATGCCTGTGTTGTACAAGTCTCCGCCCGATATCAATTTTAGCTGGCCGTTTCCGTAAAAATCACCCTTGTTGTTCAGCTTGCCTAAATAGTCATTAAATCCACCTGTATTTATTGTTCCGGAGTTTTCGATATTGACGCCAAATGTACCCGATGGCCAGGAGAAATTGAATGTGCCCTTATTAATTACGTGACCGCTATTTAGATTTACCGAACCACTGGTCGAAAAGCTGGCTCCGGCCGCAATGCAAAGTGTGCCACCCGACATGGTAATACTCTTTGATACGCTACCGCTATTAACGCACCATACTTGTCCGGAGGCGACTACAATTGGCTCTGGTGTGCTGGCGGTTATTGTGTTTGTACAGACGCAATCCTGTGCAAACATTTGCTGAGGTAAAAGAACTTTTGCAAAAGTTAGGACTATGATAAAAATTGAATTTCTGATGGTTTCTTTTCCGAATAGCATCTGTATTATTTTTTTTCTACAGAAGATTGGATTCTGTAAAAAGGTGGAGCGTTATTGGGTTTGGCGAAGTTAAGCCGGCGTGTGTTTCGTGTAGCTACAATGTCCTTGAACGCATAATTTTTGTACATAAACGACCATAGACAAATTTTTAAAACAAAAGAATTACAAATTACATTTACCAACATTACACTTATAGCAGCATAATAAAATAAATAATCAATACTTTATCAATAATTTATAAATTTAATTAAACAACATTAAAACAAATAATGTAAATTATAATTTATTGTACGATTTAGCTATCTATCCCAAGACCATAATTAATTAATAATTTACCGTTGGTGGACATTTCTCAGTTGTTGGTGGACATTGTAGCTACAGGAACTTTGATACGTATTCTTCAGCATATACTTTTGCTCCGGTTAGGAAAAAAATAGCTCTTTTATTTTACATTTTCTACACACATTATGAAAGCGTTTTTACTTAAATCACTTCTTCTCACAAGCATAGTTTTGGCACTTGTATCTAAATTGTCCAATGCACAGTCAGCGACTTTTTATGCTTGTTCCGAGAATGGGTTCAAACTAAAAGGAACAATCGGCTTTGACGAATACGAATGGAGTCTGGATGGAAGTACTATCGCAGGCGCTGACTCGAACGTATTACCAGTAGAAGCACTGAGTGCTGAAACTGTGGGTAATATTGCTATTCTGAGAAATTACTCACTGAAAACACGTAATGCGAATGGTTGCTGGTCGGATGAAGCTGTTTTTGCGGTTCATATTCTGCCCAAAATATCTATAACCACAGATGGGAGTGCGCCGCCCTATTGCGAGAACATGGTACAGGATATCAACCTAACGGCATTTATAAATGACGGTGTCGGCACAACGGCATTAACACTGCCTGAAGGTGTGAGTATTAACTATGAATGGAGTGTGGTTGAGAGTGGGCACCCTGACTGTAATGCATCGATAATAACAGGAACAAATAGTGCTATAGCGACAGTAAGAACGCCCGCTGCGAGCGATGTTGCCAACAGTTACAAACTAAAAGTCACATACAGCTATCCGGCAGGAGTAAATATAGCAACCGAAGTAGTAGGCAACTGCAACAACGAGTCAACAGAAACTATATATGCACTGCCTGCCCCGTCAAGGCCTACAATCAATTACATACATCTATAATTTTTTTACAAAGAAAACGCTATGAAAAACACACTTCTTAAATCCCTAATCACCTGCTCATTATTAGGAGCATCAGCAATTGCAAATGCCCAATCAGGTGGTGATGGCAAAACTGCTGCGACAGCCTATACGGTATGTCCTTCGGCAACATCATTCAAACTTACAACGAATGAATACCCTACGTCGTACACTTATACATGGACCGCAGTTGCCACCCCCACCGGAACCACAGAAACTCCTGATGTGAGCACAACTGGAGTAGCTGCTGGAAACGAAAAATCAACTTACACTGTTGCAAAAGCCTCGGGATTTGCTACTGGATCGTACTCATATCGCCTTGACGTAACATCAGATTTAGGTTGTGTTAGTTCGCAAGAGTTTTTTGTAAAAGTAATCGACACTACACTTACTGTTGTTGCAACGGTAGGCTCAGGCAGTTTAGCTGCGATATGTGAAGATGCAATGGCCGCAGGCGGAGAAACAGTAACCCTTACTGCAACTGCTGTTAGCGGAACCGTTGTTTCAGGCTATGCATGGACTGCTTCTGGCACTGCGACAGTTGACGCCCCTACTACAACCACAGGATCCAATACCGGCAATGTACCAGTTGAAGACGGAACTTATGTTTTCGGTGCCACTGCTACCTATACGGTGGATGTAGCTCCTGCTGGTGGATGTACCAAGGCAGCTTCGGACAATATCATTGTTCAACCTAAGCCTGAAGCTCCTTCAGCTACAATTAGCGGTTTGTAATTATTGGGCTCGTAGTGCTAACTCTTTTTTAGAAATGAAAAACTTCCTTTTTATATTCTTAGTGATGATATCCATCGGGCGATACGAAAGTATCGCTCAGGATACCACCACTATCTGTTACGGGGAGAGTTTAAAATTATCGGTTAGCTCTGCACCTTTAGGAATCAACCTACAGTGGTTCAGGGATGGTGTATTTGTGTCGGATGATGAGGACTATATTGTAACCGAGCCCGGCTCTTATACTCTTATGTGTGAAAATGCGGGCGGCTGCCAATCGCTGATAAGCGAACCATTGGTAGTAACGCGCAGCACTATTACTGCTACCAACGACAGCGCAAATGCAAGTCCGGGTGGCACAATAAATATAGCTATACTGCAAAACGACGAATCGCCCTGCTACCCGATTGACACGACCTCGCTCGTTGTAATCGATGCGCCGGCGCATGGCACGGTAGTAGCAGATGGATCCGGAAAATTTGCTTATACAGCAGCGCCTGGCTTTTTGGGCAAGGATACATTTACTTATGTAATTCGTGATAACAATGGCAATGCAAGTGCAGTAACTACGGTAATAGTTACAGTAGCCGATACCGACCCATTGCCTATTTCATTGGCCGAGTTCAATGTAGTGAAACAAGGCGCTGACGCTTTGCTTACCTGGGTTACAACTTTTACCGAACAGGCTTCTCATTTTGAAATAGAAAAAGCACCGGATGGCCGCACATTTACCAATATAGGCGAGGTGGCTGCGATGGAAAATAGCAGCACCCAAATCAACTATTCTTTTACCGACTATCATACCATGACGGGTAAGAATTTTTATCGACTCAAACTGGTTGACCTTGATGGCTCATTTTCTTACAGCCCTATCAAGATGTTGATTTTCGATTTGCTCAGCGATATAAAAATATACCCTAATCCTGCCAGTGATATAGTGAATATAGCCATGGGCAAGGCTTACGAGTCGATAAAAGAGATAGCTATTATTGATGTGAGTGGACGAATTATTGTAAGACATGCAGTAACCAATGCTACCGAGGTTATCAATATTAGCTCTTTAGCATCGGCTACCTATTATGTGCGATTGATAGGCACAGATAATTCTATTAAAGGCAATTTCAAAGTTTCTAAAGCCAATTAATCTTTACTGTAAAGATTATTGGACTAAGATGAAAAAACTGGAAAGTGACAGCAACTTGTTGTCACTTTTTTTGTTGCATTGAAGCAATTTTAATTATTCTAAAAAAAGCCATTCTTATCATCTGTTTTATCATCAAAAAATGGCTATTTGTATGGATTTTTTTGGCCTGAAAACAGATGATTTTTTAACCTGAAAAATAGCGCCAAAGCGCTCGCCTATTTCCTACTACAAAGAGTAAAATATTTATTTTCATAATTGAATTTCGCTATTAACTTTGTGTATAATTTGTTTAAATATTACCCGCTATGTCAGAGCCAGTAAAGAAAGTGAGAAAAGAAACCGATGGTGCCATCAGGAACAAAACGCGCACCCGCCAGAAGATGATGACCGCTGTAGGGACTGTCATTAAAAAGAAAGGATATGCAGGACTAAGTGCTAAAAACATAATAGCAGAGGCCGGTGTAGACCGCAAATTAATCACGCTATACTTTGGCAGTATGGACGGATTGATTGATGAATACTTCAACAGCCGCGACTACTGGATGGCAAAAGTTGCGCCGCAGGTAGCTACTATACTCGGTGGCGTAGAGAAGCCCGGTAAAGACGAAACGGTAAAGATGTTGGAAATGTTTTTCGACGAGTTGGGCGCTTCGGATGATTTGCGCAGCATACTCAGTCTTGAAGTGAGCCAGTACCACCCTAGGCTGCGCGAACTTGCCGATAACAGGGAAGCAATGGGCGATGAGCTACTACAGCAACTATCTGGCAAGTTTAAAAATACCGATGTAAATATCAATGCTATATTGGCATTGCAGGTAGCGGGTATTTATTACCTGCAACTACATGCACATATCAATGGCAGCACGTTTTGCAACTTGGATATTACCAAGCCCGAAGGTGATGCTGCTATTAAAGGCGCATTGAATAAAATCCTGAGTCTTGCATTTGCAGATGCGGAACGCCAGCAAAAGAAATAGGGTATTTACAAAGTAAGATTTGCCTTAAATATTTTGATGGCAATCGCTATCAGAATCACTCCAAAAAATTTACGCACCACCGCTATTCCCGATGGACCTAATAGTCGCTCAAGATAATTGAGCGACTTTAGGCATGCAAATACAATCACCAGATTGATAATGATGCCTATTAAGATATTGTAAGAGTCGTAAGCAGCCTTGAGCGACATAACCGTAGTAAGCGTGCCAGAGCCGGCAATGAGCGGAAAGGCAATAGGGACAATGGTTCCCGACTTTTCGCTGCCCTCGCTTTTGAAAAATTCTATGCCCAATATCATTTCCATACCAAGGAAAAATATGATGATAGAACCGGCAATTGCAAAAGAGGGCACATCGAGCCCCATAAACTTGAGCATCTCGCCGCCAAAGAAAAAGAACAGCAAGATTAACGCACCGGACACAAGCGTTGCCTGTGGCGCATTAATACCACCCATTTTGTTTTTAAGGCCAATAAGAATAGGGATAGAACCCAAAATATCAATCACCGCAAACAGCGAAATACTGACCGTTACAATTTCGGATATCCTTATATTTTCGAGACCGTACATAATGCGTGGATTTTAGTAATCGTTTTATTGGGCAAACAAAAGTAACCTTTGATTTCGAATTTTATAGCGGAGGAGTTGCCTGTAGTATAGAGTTAGCTTCAGCCCCTATTTCATTGGCCTACAAATCTTACCTTTGTAAGCAAGTAAAATTCAACAGCAATAAATATTACCACAATATAATAATGGAAGAGCGTTCCCTCAATTTTCTGGAAGAAATAATTGAAAAAGATTTAGCCGAAGGCAAATACAAAAGCATTCATACCCGTTTCCCGCCGGAGCCTAACGGCTATTTACACATTGGCCATGCGGCCTCAATCTGCCTCAACTTCGGACTGGCTATAAAATACCAGGGCAAGTGCAATCTTCGTTTTGACGATACCAATCCATCGACCGAAGAAACAGAATACGTTGACAGCATTATGAACGATGTGCGCTGGTTGGGTTTCAACTGGGATGAGCTGCATTATACATCCGACTATTTTCAGCAATTGCATGACTTTGCAGTGGTGCTGATTAAAAAAGGATTGGCTTATGTAGATGACTCTACATCGGAGCAAATAGCTGCCGAAAAAGGTGGCATAGACAAGCCGGGCATCGAGAGTGCTTACAGAAACAGAAGCGTTGAAGAAAACCTGGAACTATTTGAAGCGATGCGCGCCGGCAAATATGCTGATGGCGAAAAGGTACTGCGTGCCAAAATAGACATGGCACACTCCAACCTGCTATTCCGCGACCCTATTTTGTACCGCATCAAGCACGCGCACCATCACCGCACGGGCGATACGTGGTGCATCTATCCTATGTACGATTTTGCACACGGACAAAGCGATAGCATCGAGAAAATTACGCATTCTATTTGCACGCTGGAGTTCATTCACCACCGTCCGTTGTACGATTGGTTTATCGAAAATCTGGAGATATTTCCATCGCATCAGTACGAGTTTGCACGCCGCAATCTTACCTATACCGTAATGAGCAAGCGTAAGTTGCTGCAACTGGTTAATGAGAAACATGTAACCGGCTGGGACGACCCGCGCATGCCTACCATCAGCGGTTTGCGTCGTCGTGGCTATACGCCTGAGAGCATCCGCAACTTTGCCGATACAATAGGCATAGCGAAGCGTGAAAACATTACCGACGTAAGCTTGCTGGAATTTTGCGTGCGTGAAGACCTCAACAAAATAGCCAACCGAGGCATGGCTGTGCTCGACCCATTGAAATTGGTTATCACCAATTATCCCGAAGGGCAAATGGAGGAACTACATGCCGAGAACAATCCGGAAGATGCAAATAGCGGCAGCCATACGGTACCCTTCAGCCGCGAAATATGGATAGAGCGCGAAGACTTTATGGAAGAGCCACCTAAGAAATTTTTCCGCCTCGGGCCAGGCTTGACGGCACGCCTCAAGCATGCCTATATTGTAAAATGTGATGACTTTGTAAAAGATGAAAACGGCAAGGTAACCGAGATACATTGCACCTATATACCCGAAAGCAAAAGCGGTAGCGATACCAGCGGCTTAAAGGTAAAGGGTACCATTCACTGGGTGAGCGCGGCACACGCCAAGACTGCTGAGGTGCGCCTGTACGACCGTCTGTTTCAGGTAGAAAACCCTGCTGTAGCAGAGGGCGATTTCAAAGATCATATCAATCCTGATTCTTTGCAAGTAATCAGCAAGGCCTATATCGAGCCCTGGCTTGCAACGGCTAAAGATGGCGACCGCTTTCAGTTTCTCCGCAAGGGCTATTTCTGCGTAGATAGAGACAGCACGCCCGATAATCTGGTCTTCAACCGCACGGTTGGGCTGAAAGATAGCTGGGCAAAAGAAGCAGCGAAAAGTTAAGAAGTGAAACCACAATCAACTAAAGTTCCAAGGCCGTTACAAGCGGCCTTTTTTTATACATTTACTTCAAATAATTAAACTGAAAACTCTTGCCATGAAAACAATAATTATTTTGATGCTCAGCGCCTCCTTAGGCATCATTAATAATACGAAGCCTGAATGTAAAAATTTTAGGACAGGAAAATTCTCAATGATTGCAGAGGAGAATAACGCTAAATATACCATTGAAAGGTTCGCAGACCACCAAATTGAAAAAGCCTACGACTTGTCAGGAAACAGTACAGGTGTAGCAAGGTACCTGAACATTGTTTGGGAGAGTGATTGTGAGTACCGCTTGACTGTTGATTCTGTCAAAGGACAGTATGAAGATTTCGATAGGTACGCAAATAGCTTAGGAGGAATAAAATGCAGGATTGCGGCTACAGAAGGGGATTGCGCAGAGATAGAAACCATTTTCGACGGCCAATCATTTTCTACTGTCATTTGCAAAATTCACTGAAACTTGTTTAGTTGACTATTGACTATTCAATTACTTGAATTTTGGTTGAAAAATTCCTATATTTAAGGCTTATGCAGTTAGTTCAGGAAAAACAAAACCAATTTGAAACATCGCAAGCGTTCTTGATAGCAGCGAGCAACAACAAGCAGTACAAATTCAACGTAAAGCAAAAAATAGGAATAGCCGGTTTGACACTTGTTATTTTAGCTTGTTGCATAATCATGTACATTGTTTCTAATTCGACCTCAGCATTCGGCCTGATAGTGTTTTATTTGGCTCTACTCGCAATAGCATTTCGCCAAATTACAAAGAACAAACAATATTTCAGGGCTTACTTCGATAATGGCATATTGTTATTTGATTATGAAACTGATGGCCTCAACAACCAACCTGAAAGGCATCGCATAAGTGTACCTTCAAAAGGAATTACTGCGTATAATACCCAATCGTTTCTTGGTGGTAAGGTTTCCCATATAAGCATTCTATTTCACGAAGCGGATAAATCTGGGGTAACTCGCCCGATATTAGTCGAGGCTTTGAGTAAGGAGGAGCTACAAAAACTGCTGACATATCTTGATGCGCAAATAAGCAAAGTCAACCGGCTTTCTAATCATCTTAAAAAATGACTTGGACTCAAAACAATGTTATTATGGATAAAAAAACACTAAAAAATTTCTTCGGATTTGCATTCGTTGTCTATTTGGCTCAACAGTTTCTGGATGCAGGTTTCGATGTGATTTTAATATCAGTATCAAAAGCGTTGGTATTGTCTATCGGTATGACGTTTGTGCTTTGGCTACTCGTTAGTATCAAGGATAAATTTGGAGGAGTGTCTTAGTTATTCTTAGCTCGGCGCAGTCAGAGATGCCGCAGCGGTAAGCGGTCTCTGCCGGCACATTATAGCCTCTCGACATTGTTGGTGTTTTCATCAACAATAAAAAGAGCGCAGATGTCGAACGAGTAAAAAAAACAGGGTATAATAGCAAAAAATAGTTGGTAAAATCGGCTGTAAAGCTTTATGGTATTGGGTTTGAGTAGACCAAATTGAAATCGGTTTCAATTTGGTTTTTTTGTGCATGGGAAATTGTAAAAAA
>PJTT01000798.1_pt1 | contig 12878 bp, 14 predicted proteins | sample 1512261 | NCBI WGS metagenome assembly PJTT01 (sample SAMN08177685, study PRJNA422409) | Soil metagenome, whole genome shotgun sequencing project. | isolation source: Soil (2) enriched on wood chips | place: USA: Madison | collected 2015-01-15
CATCCAATGCGGCATAAAAGTCATTGGCATCGCGGATCGTTTGCTTAAAAAACTGGCTAAATAGTTCCAGTTGCAAGCCGATAAGCCATAGATCTACACTGAGCGGCTTTTTTTGAAACTGATCTGCATACCATGCAAAGAAATCTTCCCGCGCCTTGCCGCGAAGGATCATTTGCCTTAGCGGACTCTTTCCACCTATTCTGTCCATAGTAGGGTGCTGTTAAATGCTCATAAAAATTGATTGACGACAATATTTGGCTGGTACGGATGTACGGCCTAATATGTAATTAGCGCTATTTACGCTATTTTTTGGGCGTTGGTTTTAGGGGGGTGAAAAAACTTGTTGGGGGTTTTATGCTATCGGTAGCGTAAACGAAAATACCGTTCCAATTCCTAGGGTACTCTCAGCCCAAATTTTTCCTTGATGTCGATCTATGATCTCTTTGCAAATGTATAGACCGATTCCGAAGCCCGATATATGTTCTGTTGGCGTTGATTCGACCCTATAGAAGCGATCGAAAACTAGCGAGATCGTTTCGGAGTCAATTCCTATCCCTTGATCCCTCACTTGTGTTTTTAAGAAAGAGCCCATACGCTCACAGCTGATCAATATATTGGTCCCGACAGTGGAATATTTTACGGCATTGCTTATCAAATTGTTTAGTACCTGCTGTATTTTATCACGGTCTGCACACACATCTATGTTCGTACATTTATCCACTTGGACAGTATGGGTGGGGATAGTTGCTCGGGCATCTTCAACGACCTCGTTGATTAACGCTTTAAAATCAAATCTTTCTCGATGGATACCTATTTTGCCAGACTCTAATCGTGATAAATTCAGAAATCCATTAATCAGCTTCGACATTCTTCCAAGCTGCGTAAAAGCTTTGTCGGCTAAGCTCCCTAGGAACACGTTTCCGCTTTCTTCAGCCTTCCGCTGGATCAGTTGGGTATATCCCTGTGCAGAAGTGATGGGCGTTTTAAGCTCATGACTTACCATAGCGATGAAATCATTCTTTCGCTGCTCATCGTTTTTTTGTTCAGTTATGTCCATCACCAGTCCAAATAACTTTAAAGGCTCGCCCTGGGCATTGAAATGAACTTTGGCCATCACTCGGAGCCATCTGGTTTCCTTTGAGCTAAGGTGCGTTATGGAATAGGTGCTGTCTACTGGTTTTCCCAACGTTAGGGCGTCAGAAAATGCCGAATTTACCATTTCATGAAATTCCTCGTTTACGGCCTCCAGTAATAGTTCCCATGTTACTTGGATATCTTGGGCCAGTCCGAAGAAGTTTCTGCCCTTTTTGCTGAGCGTAACTTCGCCCGTGGAAAAATTTATGCCGCACTGTCCTAAGTTACCAGCTTCAAATGCCGATTCTAGATTTTCTTGGCTCTCTTTTAATATGGTATTCAGTTCGCTCAGCAGGATGTTTGATTTGGCTAGCTCAAGGACAGCATTGGCGCCAGTGCCTGATTTTATACCCTCCCGATGTGGGTCGCTGTTTGCTTTCTGCACGACCGATATAATAAGCCAGCGGGACTGTTCGTGATCGGAATGAACAGCAATATAGCCTACTTCCAAGATGTGTTCATGCGACTCCATAGTGCTTGACGGGGCCGTGACATTCCTTTTTAAAACGGAACTGTTAAACAGCATTTCTGTAAAAAGTGTCTGGCTAATTTCCCATTGCGGGCCTAGCAGGTCGACATAATTCTTGCCGATCAAATCGCGGCCCGATTTGTTGAGTATATGTTCAAATGCTGGATTGCAGTAATCAATTTGATCGTTACCGGGATCTACAACACATAATCCGATATCTGAATATTCAAATTCTTTCAAAAATTGAATACCTGTGTAGCTTCGCATGGAGTGGGTTTTGATCAGTAAATGTAATAATTTTTGTGCTTTTGTTGCACAATTATTATTTGCACATCTAATTGGCTCATAAACCGGATGATGAGTAAAATTCTGTTAGTAAGGACGGCTTTTCATTCAACCCAATTTTTTACTTGAGGAGGGATAGCAAAGCGCCCCAGTGATGTTGGAGATATTGGGGAACATACAGCGTAATCCAATTCCGAGGGACATCAGTAAAATATCCAAAGGGCTAGCTAGCGATCAAGAAATTTTAATGTTGGCTGCCTCATTTTTTTTATGGATCTGTGAAAACACATAGCACATGTCTTGGCCTATTTCCAAGCTTCTTTTGGCGTAGACCTTGTCTTGATCCGGCGTATCGTCGGATATCTTCGGGTCTTCGAAGGTGATCGGAATCCGTTTTTCGGCGCCTGCGATATATGGGCATCCGCCATCTGCCTGCGAGCAGGTCATAACGGCTGCAAAATGGGAGAGGGGATTATAGGGGTGATCGTATTTTTTGGAGAAGCCGATAAGAGGCGCGCTGTTATCATCGTACTTGATCGCGTAGATTGGATTGTTTCCTGCTGCTAATTGGAGAAATTGAAAGCCCTGTTCACGTAGTGTAAAAACTACCTTGTCGTATAAGGCGGTTTCTTCTGTGCCTCCCGAGTAACAATGAACGTTTTTTATACGATAAAAACTGGCTGCCGTCTGCGCCCATATTTGCGCAAGGTGGCTCCGTCTGGAATTATGCGTACAAATAAAGTTGATATTGATCTCCTGATCTTCATCGTACTTCTGTTGAATGTATGCAATCAGCGGCTCTAGTTGGGCTTTACGTTCGCGAATTTGGGCAGCATCCACTTGAAACTGCCCGATGGTATCTACTAATTTGGGGTACATGCGTATAGCTCTTTACAATTTAGCAACAGCCTGAATTTGGCGAGCAACAAGAATTTTGCAACTGTGATAGCGCGACTTTTGGTTTATCACTTGGCAGGCCACATGCATCGGTCGCTAAGCAGGCCGTTTGCTTGTTTTTAAGCACAAAATGTTTTCCGTTAAATGCAAGATCATATTTTCCAGTTGTCTCGGTTTGATATTCAACCTCGATCTCTGCATCGGCTATTCCAAGTTGTTCTTCGGACAGTTTAATAATGTTAAGCAATTTGCTGGGCTTTAATCGATGTTCAAAGTCGTCTGCATTCCAAAGCTGGAAATTGACCACGACTTCTGTTCTTATCGTCCCGCCACAGTCTATAAAGTTCTTGGTGATCATACCGACTTCGGTTACATGGAAATGTTCCGGCACGAAAGCGCCGTTTTCCAATTGAAATGCAACATTGTCCAATGTTGATAGGATGGTTTTGATTTCTGATAGTTTCATAGGGTATCTCCTTTGTTAACTGAATTTTAAATTGTAATATCGCTATATAACGATGTTGTGAGTCAAAAAAAATGCTAACAGCATTTTTCTACTTTAACGTCTTGATCAAAGAACAGATTGATTATTCCCTGCACTTCCTTCCAGGTTTTTTCTTCAATGCAATAGCATACGGACTTTCCTTCAATAGATCCTTGAATAATACCCATACTTTTTAGCTCTTTTAAATGCTGAGAAATGGTGGCTTGCGCCAAACCCAGCTCTTCAACAAGATCATTGCAGATGCATGCATTTTGTTTGATAATATGGTTAAGGATAGCGACGCGTGCCGGGTGTCCCAGTACTTTAAACAAGGAAGCTAGCTTGTTATGTTCTTCTGAAAATATATCTGTCTTGGTGATTCCCATGCTTATAGCTTTTTATAATCGCAATATTACGATAATATGTTGAGGATTTCAAATTTGATGTTGTTGGGTAAGGCGATTTGGAAAATAGGCCGTTTATTATGGATTATTGCGCTGCCAATAAGATTTATCCCGAAGTTCAAATTATTGAGCCCGAAAAGATCAATTATGCCTAGAATTGGGCATTTAACAAAGAGAACTTTATTGGGAACATTTCCAACGATTGGTAGCGAACGTAGAATTAAATATGACAAAAAAAGCAAAGTGTTACAAATAGGTTACAATGCGGGATTTTCACATCTCCATAGTTATCAAAAAATTAGCACTGTGAGTCAGAAACGAAGCTTTTGCACTATATTACTCAGAGCCGTCCAAAAGTCTCAAAATCTTTTGGTCTCTAGACTGAGCCTAGGTGGGCGCACAAAACAAGAAATCCGCTTTTTAGGGCAATTAGAACCAATGCCCTACGCAGCAATGCCAACCGCGATCCAGTGTGACTTATTTAAATTTTTGTTGAACTTAAAGTAAAAGTGTTACAGCGCTTTTACGTTCATTAATTCGAGAGAATTATGGCAACTTTAAGTATAAAGGTGTTTGAACATCTCAAAAAGGATGATGGCGCCTACAATGTGAAAATTTGTGTGCAGTACGAAAGAAAAAGAAAGTACCTTGACACTGTTCACTAATGTAGTCAAGAAACAATTAACCAGAGAGTTTAATGGCTATTGATTAATAAACTCACTCTTTTCCTTTCCTCAAAACTAAAACGATTGATGTTCTTTTTATGGATATCGAAATGCGCGGGGTATCGGGATTTGAGATCTACGCTTCTTTGCCGGTCGCAGCGCGTCCAGTCATGGTGCTCGTAACAAACTATAAAAAGTTTGTTCTAGACGGCTTTCGAGCCAATGCGGCCGATTATATTATGAAGCTTGTCAACTTCGCATCTGTCTCAATCGCATTGACAAAGGCGCTACGACTGCTCAATGTCTCGCTAAATATTGTTAGTCTTCCTGATCGGGAATATGCATTCTATCCCGTGAAAGGAGGAGGGATGGAGACCTTGGTTTTTGCTGATACCATCTGTATAGAAGGTGACGGTAATTATGTCATGGCACACCTTCGGCGCGGGGAAACGGTCCAAATTCGTAAAAAGATGTACGAAATTGTTCAGGATATTCCAGTATCGTTCTTTAAACGGATTCACCATAGCTATATTGTTAATATGCGTTTTGCAAAAATGTTAGTTGAGAGTGGGACTGCGCTATTTGTGAGGGAATTTGCTGAAGATGACCCTTTGCCCGTTAGCAGAGCCTATCGTTCCTCGCTTGTCGACAAAACTAAAGTTTAAGTTTTTGATATTACGGGCTCGCTTGTTTTAGTATATGGAAAATTGCTGAAAGGCTTTATGTTGGAGTAGTCTATGCCCATATTTTCTGTTTGTTTCGATAGATTCATCTTATCTCGAAGTCGAATCAAAATTAGATCACCGCATATGATTGACCACATACTTATTGACACTTACCGAAGACTTGAAAACAAACAACCCTTATCGGATCCCGAGGACCCTGATATTTTAGCCTATGTCATGGAGGCAATTGTTTTGCTGCAGACTTCACTCAAAGCAGTAAAAGAACATGTCTCTGATGCAGGATTTATTAGTACGCAGCATGAGGTCGGATTTTTTAAGCATACCAAGCCCGAGCTTTTAGGGAATCTGATGTTCTATAATAAAGTTTTTCGCATAGAAAGCGCTAGTCCTAGATCTGGAGATAAAATAAAAAAGGCGCATTTTTCGAATCATTTGCGAGCAATAAAAAAGCAACACCAACAAAATCTGAAAGGTGAGTAGTTTTACCGTTGTTACCGCTCCGGCCGTACGGATCTAGATCTCGTGTATTATTGCCGGGGAAATATTGACTACAAAAAGGGTATGGATAGTTTCATTTTTGAGATAGACCCTGAATTTTCGACCTACTATGACTTTAAAGTGGCGCGCATTATTGCTAACGACCTACTTTATGCTTACCTATCAAGTAGGCTTTTACTATTAAAATCTAAAACAGGTGGAGGTCGGGTGGTAGATGTTGATGAACTTAAATGGCCTGAATCAGCTAGCGCGCTTATCGAATTGATCTATGCGCTATATGCAGCAGAAGTATTTTCCAAGGGAAGGATAAGCATACGTGGTTTAAGTCGTTTTTTTCAAGAAGCTTTTGGTATTTCTCTCAACGAGATACATCATGCATTTCACCGTATGAAGACGCGAAGTGGTTCGCGGACGGTATTTTTGGATCGACTAAAACTAAGTTTGGAAGATTACATGGATAGGAATCTTTAGTTGGTTGTATGTTTGTGAAATTTGTAACTTCCTAAAAGTCAGATAAAATTTAATTGAATTGGAGGCCACGGCATTCATGGTGATTTGTATATTGGAGGGGAGGAAGCTTCGGAATGAGCCAAGTAAAAAATAATCCATCCCTAATCTATAGCTGTCCATTCTAGAGTATTGGTTGACTTCGCTAAATGATCTTTTCTAGACCTTTTTATTTATTTGCCTTTTTGTATTAATTTCTTTAGCTTGCGCCAACAGGAAACTTAATTATTATTTCTTATAATGGAGTTTACCAATCCAATGTAGTCACTTTGATGAAAATGTCTACACTGATTTAGAATGTGCTGTAACCATATCGAATATCGCTGCAGTAGATGATCGATTGAAATATAATTATTAACCGCTAACACTATCAATATGGCCATTTACGCGATTGGAGCCAAGTATGGAGCTGATGATATATCAACTGTGTTTATCACGGATAATATAGCCGGTATCGGTTGGGAATACGACGATGCCCCTGATCTTCATGAATACGTGAGAAGTATCTGCCCGGGAGATATTGTCTACTTAAAGTCGGGATCTTTTAGTTCGGATATCACCATCATCGCGATTGGAATTGTTGTAGACGAACAGATTTTATCGGACCGAGATCATGGATACGTTACTATTGGAAGAAACGTCCGATGGATTTATACCAACAGATTTAGGATATCACGACCCGCAAATCAAAAAAATAATGTCAGGTTGAATAGTATATATCGCGAATTTCACCCCGATGTTATTAATCAAATAATGGATATTGTAAACGAGAATTTATGACGCTGCTTTGTTGGTACTTTAGACATTTAGCTAGGCAAACCTGGGAGATGATAGATAGATCACGTCAGGTGCCTTATCAGTTAAAGGAGGAAACTTTAACCGATTTTAATATGCTTTCACTGATGGAACTAAGATCTCCCTCTATTCGGATTGAGCCGTTTAATAAATACGAAGAGGGTCAGAATGGCGCTGATTGGGAATGGTGGTTCACCAACGGGGCGCAGTGGATAGGATTTCGGGTGCAAGCAAAGGTTATTAATATCAAAAATGATAATTTTGAACATCTACATTATCAAGGTCGGGCGTCGATCCCGCAATCAGAAAAGCTTATCCTGCAAGCGGAATTTCCTGAATCAAATGAAACACCACGAATCCCCATTTATTGTCTGTTCCTAAATTCCGACCAACTTCGACATGAAGAGCTTAAAGTAGACAAAGAGTTGTACGGTTGTTCGATTCTAAGTGCTTATAAGGTAAAAGAAATGCGTCCCGATAAGAAGAACAGTATGGACGATTTACAGGAGTTTATCTTTCCCTGGCATGAGTTAGTGTGCTCGAGGAATAGTCTGGATGCTTTTTCTGGATTGTTAAGTAAAACTAGAAAGAACTTGATCAAATCTGACGGTAATGAGGTCTCTATAGAGCGTTACCTGACCGCTGATCCACCAAATTATGTACAAAGTGTTCAGCAGGGCGAGTATTTCTTTTTCGAACGGCAGCAAGGGGTTAGTTTACCGGCTGGGGTAGCGGTCATTAGTTTGAGGGCTTAAAAAAAGATATCTATCGTTCCGATGCTGAAATAGACTACTAAATAGGCTTTAAATATTTTCGACTTAAGGTATGATGAAATTTATAGTGAATTACAGATATGCACTCTTCATTGCTTTGTTTATAACTATTTTCCATGTGCATCTTATTCCGATTTTCGAGCGCTATGTGGTTCAGAATTTCTTAGTATTTGAGAAGAATCGCAGGGATATCGACATTGCACTTTTCTTGTTTATCTTGCTTGCTTGGTACCTCACTTTTGTAAAAGCTAACAAAGGTTTTTTCCTGCATAGTGATACCTTAGTGTATTCCATTTTCGTTGTTGCGGCCTATACATTAATTAGGATTTTTTTTGGTAGCGATTTGCTGGACTCGTACTTTATTCCCGGCATCAAGTGCTTCGATGTCATATACATGGTTTTTCCGCTTACACTGCTGTTATGGTTCGTTAATGCGCGTCGGAAGATGCCGGAAAAAAAATCGGTACTTCATAACGACGCACCAATTGAAGCTGCCAGTCAAGATCTTTTACACTTGGACAGCCGTGCTTTGCAGGTATGCACGATGCTTAAGAATTACGGTGATAGAAGCTCTATTGCGGTTGGAATTGTGGGCAAATGGGGAGACGGTAAATCATCATTCATGAATTTAGTTGCCGAAAAATTTAAAGATGATCCCGAATTTATAATTGTGCGCTACAATAGCTGGCTGAATATATCTTTGCCGTCGATTATCAGCGATTTCTTCAATACACTAGAACTTGCGCTATCGCCCTATAGCTTCGACCTGTCAAAAAAAATAAGACGATATGGGCGTAATGTACTTGCTGTGGACAAAGGACCTTTTTCTGAAACAATTTCGAATATATTTAATCTCATGCCGGAACACAGCGTTTCCAAGGATTTTGAATCGCTCAATAATTTACTTAGCCGCTTGGGAAAAAGGGTGTTGATTTTCTTTGACGATCTAGATAGACTGCAGCCAGTGGAAGTTTTTGAGGTATTGAAATTGATCCGAAATACCGCTTCTTTCGATCTTTTTAATTACCTCGTTGCCTATGATAAGGATTATCTCATAAAGTCCCTTACTATGAATGGTATTCCTAATGCTGATAAATATTGCGAGAAGATTTTCTTGAAGGAATATCCACTGCTCCCAATAACCCAATATGATGTCGTTACCTATTTGCGTAATAATATCGCAGAGCTGCTCCCTGATCTGGCGGAAAAGAGCGAGGAATTCTTCACTAGACTTTCCCAAACATTTGCTTACAAACCCAGAAACGTATTGGAATCGATAAATAATCTTCGCAATGCCAAACGCTTCCTGTATGAGTTACATAGCAGTATACATATGGTTGGAAAAGAGGTGGTTTTCGTTGATTTTCTTTTGGTTAAACTGATTAAGTTTTCCTACTACGACTGCTATGAGCTCCTATTCGACAAGCAACGGTACGTCGATAGCAGACCGGCACAGGCGTTCTATGGGGGAAACGATCAGTACAATACGTATTCACTAAAACAGGTGGCAGGATCATCAACGCTAGCTGGGATCGCGCTTAGTAGCAACTTTGAATCCTCTGTTTTGAAAGTAGATTTACAGCGAAAGGTTCAATACAGCGAAGAGCAATTCGCTGACCTTAATAATATTCTCGATTATCTTTTTAGTGACACTTTTCCAGGTGGACGATCAACTCCATGGTCGTTGAACTACGCATTCAACTACTACAGGTATTTCAAAGACGAACTTGAAGCGTCCTACTTTTCCTCGGCTCAGTTTCAGCATCTTTTCGCGGCCTCCTCTAATGAACAAAGGGCAATCGTTAATGAGGCCATCGAGCAAGGGAAAATCGAAAGTCTGATGTCCTCGATTTATAAAACCGATATGCTGATTTTTATTCGTTCGAAATCTGCTTATGTTAATTTTATAAACTTACTATTTTATATCGCTTGCTTACCGCAGGATAAGCATAGCGTTGGATATCGTGCAGTCGATTTTGTTTACCTGAGAGATGTGTTTAATAACTATCGAGACAGAATTGTCAATGCAATAGCGCTAAAGGAGAAAACGGAACTTCGGGAAATTTTTATGGAAGTGATCAACGCACCAGCGTACACAAGCGAAACTACCTTTTTCTTCGTGCCCCACTTCCTACAGTCGCTTTGCAAAAATCAGGGAGCTGGAGATGATTTAGTCGCCCCAATTACCGTTGAGGAGGTCGCGCAGTATTTATATCAATTTCTTTTGGGTAAGGCTGACACAGTTCGTGACTTTGATACAGAATTTTGGAATTGTTACAACCTTTGTTTTATCGAGCAGTGGAGCGAAACTTCCCAAAAAACCTTCTCATCCAGCGTGCGCTTGCTAAAGCAAAATATGGAGCTCTTTAAGACGCTCATCCTTCCTGTTTTTCTTGACCGATATCTATGCCAGTTGATCGTCCCAAAATCAGACGAACAGCCTGGACTACTCGTACTTTCCAAACGCAAGGGGATAGATGCCATCTTCGGCAGTGAAGTAAACATGTTGAAGTTCTTACGGTCTAAAAGGCTTCTTACCAAGTTAGATGACCATCCCTCGGCATTTCGAGCGGAATTCGTTCGCTTTCTGCAACGTTACCTGAAGGAGCCAGAAGGAATTGTATTTAATTTTAGCTATCAGCCGGTAAACGACCAGATTGCACGTGAAAGCACATTTCCATACTAGCATGGCATTCTTATAAATATGCGATTGAACACATCAACTCCAGTAATTTAGTCCTATTTTTACGGTATGCTAGAAAAATAATTGTGAAGTAAACCAATGAACTTTTTATGAAACATGATCCATTTAGTTTAGATCTTCCGCGTGATTCGCGTACCAAACAGCTGGAAGTTATTTCCAAGGATTTTTTTCGCCCGCTGTTTGATGTCGAACGATTTGTCATTAAGGAAGAAGGCCTCGATAACGGCATTGATTTTAGGTTTGAAATCAAATTGAACAATCGTGTTTCGGGCTTTGGATTCAATTTTCAATTAAAGAGCACCGAGACGCTACAACCGAACAATGATGGCTCTTACAGCAAAAGCCTAGAAACGAGTAATATTGAATATCTTTTAAATAATGGGCAGCCAGCTTTTTATGGCTTCTACGTCGATTCCCAAAAGGCGCTCTACTACGTTAATTTAAAGGAAGTTATTTATGATTTAAATAGAAAAAATTCAAACTGGCAGGAGCAGGAAAATCATACGGTCAGATTTACAAAAAAACTGGATGCGGAATCAATAAGTGAAATCTACCAAATAGCGCTTACAGAAGGGCAGATGCTTAGAAGGCTTCAAAGTGCACTTGCAGAGAGTTTTATGCATCGACAGAGTTCCGAAAGGATAATAATCGACCCGCAAGCCAACCTGATGACGGATTCTGATATTATTGAAAAAATTGAGCAATTCGGTTTTATGCTAATTGATGAGTTTAGATGGTCGGATGTGATCAAATTACATCGCATGTCTACCTCGATTCGCGACCGATCTGCTCGGTATAACTTGATCCTAGGTGTTTCATTTTATTATGCTGGTGAGTATTTTCGCGCCATAGTCTTTTTCAAGGAAGCCTTTAAGCAAATTGATTCTTTAGGTGAGGATTTTAAGGAATATTTGCTGTTCTTCTATTACGGTTTACAACGTGTCCTAAATATGGTCTCCGAGGACGAGTATCAACAGCTTACCGGCTCCTTTTCAAAAAACAGTAATGTCTATTTGCATAGACAGCTGGAAGAAGCGATATCCCTAAAATCAAAGATGGATAATCTCTCCTCTTATGTAAGTTTAGCATTCGAAGAGAAAATTAACGAACTGATCGATAATCCAAATGCATCAGCTTACATTAGGCTTATTGCGAAAATTGAATTAGCATTCTACACATCCGAGCAATTTATCTGCAAATTAATCACGATGCTTGAATTTGGCGATCACGATGGCGTAAATGAGAAATTTTACAGCATAAATAGCCGCTTCCATGCGCTACTCGAAGAATCTCGCCAAATTGGTTCCAATTTCGCAAACCATATTGGTGCCATTAAACACTGTTCTTTCATCATACACTATGACTGTATTTACAGACGCCATCAAAAGTCGAACCTCTTGGATGAGGTTCTGCTCGAAGTATTAAAGAACATTGAGCATGCATATTTATTTTTTAAAACGATTAACCATGTTGAAAATGAACTTTTCTGTTTAAGTGTGCTGCTGGAGTACTATCAGAATTTGGAAAATCCGGAGCAGATATTGAAAATCGAAAGTACCTTGGATACGTACAAGAACGCCTACGGAAACGCAGATTTTAATAGAAAGATTGACTTCACCAAAAATGCTGGAACTTTCGTCAGTTTTATCGTGAATATGGTTAAAAGAATCGAGGAAGATGAGGTGCTTGCGTTAAGTTTAGATAAGGAAATTAAGGAAATGAATGCTGCTGAAAAAGACCTAAGCTATGCTTTTGAGGGAGATACACACACCGTCCATCTCTTTCCATTGGGGTACTTTAAGTTTCCCAAAGATAAGATAGATGTGTTTTTTCAAATATTGCGAATTTCTGAAACAGGTTTTATCGCGCACTTAGAGCATATGTTTGATATATTAATTCCCGTGATCAACTGTTTACAAATACATATTGAAAAAGAAGGCCCACTCAGCGGTTTGCTCGAAGATCGAGGAATCGAAAGTCGAATAAATATGCATCGAATAAGAAGAGAGATGTATATGAATAAATTCCCGCTCAGCCGTATTAATATGGGGTAAATTTGTACCAACAGGAAGCGGGCCTGGTGTCAAATTAGGTGTTTTCTAGATTCAGGTCTATTTTATAAATAGCCTGTTTTTTGTTAAATGGAAAAATATTACATTCGTTTAATTGCCAAACTTAATAACCATTTATTATGAAAAATTGCATAATCTGCAGGAAGCCTAAGGACGACTTTAATGACGAACATGTAATCCCTGATGCGATACAAGGCTATTACCATATTTATGAGGTATGTACAGAGTGTAATAGCTTTATAGGGACCAATGTTGACAATAAGCTAACCAATCATGCGTTCATACAGTTTCAACGATACCTGTTAGATATTAAAGGCAAGCGTGGTAATGTGCCCAACCCCTTGTCGGGTTACTTTTCACTTAAAGGGGATCCCGGTCAGCATGTAAGTACCCCATTTTTCCCACAGCTACGATTGGACTTTTCTAATTTACGGTACTAATTGATTTATTTGTTGTTGTTGCCTAATATTTTTTGATAATTCCGTTGGTGTAAGATTCCCAAGAC